>OCVV012870830.1_pt1 | contig 16377 bp, 9 predicted proteins | sample 1539721 | NCBI WGS metagenome assembly OCVV01 (sample SAMN02144230, study PRJEB22623) | gut metagenome | biome: sheep rumen | host: Ovis aries | place: New Zealand
CCAAATTTGCGTAGCAAATTTGTGTGCAAAATTGCCGAAGGCTTTATTTTATAGGGAAGTGCGAAGCACTTTCCTATAAAATAAAAAAAGAGGACACTTCCATAAGAAGCGTCCCCATAAGTATTGAGAATATATATCATTTTTTTATATTCGTCAATAATAATTTATAATTAATTGAAGCGTAATTACGAATTATTCTTCTTTTTTGTCTCTTTTTATAAAGCTTGCAACAATATTAGCAATAACTACTACTATCATTGTTCCAACTGCTATAACTGGTAGTGTATCTCCAGTACTTGGCGTCTTTGCTGCACTTGAGCTAACTGTTTCACCGCCCTTACTTGTAACATCTCCATCTGTAACTGTAACTTTTGATCCACTTGTTGTTCCACTTCCATTGTCAGTCGTACCAACAACAACTGTTGTACCAGGTGAAGGTACTACTGCTGTACCAGGATAATTATTATTTATAGTATTATAATAATTATTCGTTGTATTATAGTAATTATTTGTTGTGTAATAATTATTTGTTATGTTTTCAGTAACCTCTTCTAAATCATCTGGATTTGTTGGGCTGTCTGGATTATCTGGGTTTGTTGGGCTGTCTGGATCATCTGGATTTGTTGGACTGTCTGGATCATCTGGATTTGTTGGACTGTCTGGATTATCTGGGTTTGTTGGACTGTCTGGATCATCTGGGTTTGTTGGACTGTCTGGATCATCTGGATTTGTTGGTTCTGTTGTCTTTCTATAATAGTATACAATTTCTTGTTCACCGTTTAAATAATTTACTCTATAGTTTTCTGGAATATAATCCTCTTCAGGATCAAGTCCTAAACTTTCTATTTCATCTTCTGAATAATAATCTCTATTTTTAATTGATTCATATCCATCAAATTCAAGTTTTCTAGATACATATTCTTCTCCAACATTTCCTTGTGATTCTAATGTGTAAAGTACATTATCACTGTCATCAAAATCTACATATTTTACTAGTACTTTTCCAGTTCCAGTAACAACTTCTGGAGCAGATTTATAGTAAAATGTAACATCTTGATGTTCTGTTTTAAATAATCCTCTTTCATTTACTGGATGATAATCTTCATCTGGGTCTAATCCTAATTCACTTAATTGTTCTGGCGTATAGACATCACTATTTTTAGCAAGCACATATGTATCATCATCAAGTGGTTCTGCAACATAAGTTGTACCAACACCACCATATAAAATATCTTCTTCTATCGTTTGGTCATTTTCTATGTCATAATGTATTACTGTAACATCACCAGAATATCTAGCATATACATATAATACGTGTATTTCTGAGCTATATGTTCCGTCTGGATTTTCTACTGCTGTCATTATACCTGATGCATTTATTGGCGCTATAATAACATCTTCATAGTTTTCAAATCTTTTAGGTTTTGTAGTATAAGGATCACCTTCAATACCGTTTATAATAACTCTAGAAGGGAATCCATCACCAAGATTTGGACTATTAAATCCATTTTCATACCAACTATCTTCTAAGTAAGCTGGAATTTCTTCTTTAGTTTCAACATCAATATATTCTGCAATTACACGCATTGGTCTAACATAATAATATGTTACCACTTCTTCCCCAAATGGCAAGTTTCCAGTATTATTATCAGGAATATAGTAAGCATCTGGATCAATATTTGCAGGCATTGATAACCCTTTAATTCTATAGTATTCTTCATTAGTTGCTGGTCTTAATCCATCAATACTGCTTATTAAATTTGTTCCATATGACTCTCCAAAGTTTCCTTGTACTAATGTTTGTTCGATTACTTCATCAGTGTAAATATTCTTGTATTCAACAGTAGCACCAAATGCCCTAACTGTATAATAATATGTTATAGTTTGTTCATAATCACCATCTTTAGAAATTGTTACTGTTCCATTAGCATTTTGAGGGATATAGCTCTCTTCTGGATTCAATCCTTTTTCATTAATTTCCATCTCAGAATATACATCTTTATTTTTTGCTGGTGTAAATGATGATATATCTTTAAGGTCTGTACTATAGTCGTCACCTTCAAATCCACGAAAACTATATGATGCATCAATTGTTCCATCTATTGTGAATGTACCATTTGCATTATCAAAAGCAACTGTACTATCTTCCATTAACTCGGTTTCAGTATGTAATTCTACATATTTAACTTCATAATTTACAGATCTTATATAATAATATACAACTTCTGTTAAATCATCGCTTATATTATCTGATGCATTTTCTGGTATATATTCTGCATCCATATCTGTTACAGAACTTGGTAATGTATTTCCTGTTTTATCAACATATTGTTGATTTGTAACTGGAGTATATCCATTAAATGTTTCTACTGATGTTGAATAAGGGTCGCCTACATTTCCTGGCAAAGTAGTACATTGTAAAAGTGTACCATTAACTATATCAACATGTTTTTCAAGTACTCCACTTGTTACTTCACTATAAAAATAGTTTATTTTTTTGGTTTCTTTAGTAAATTCAACAACACTTTCATTAGGTCCTTCTACAACCTCATAACCTTCAATATTTAAAGGTTTACATGTATAGTTATCTCCAACCATACCTTCAACAATTGTCGTTCCTTCAAGTATACTAGCTAGTGGAATTTCACCATTTTGATATAAATCAGGATTTTCAGCAATAGCTTCATCATATGCTTCTTTATCAAGGTAATTTATCTCGATGTTTGAAATTGACTTATAAGTATATTCAATTTCAATTTTACTTACTCCAAAGTATCCTTTTTCGTCACCATTGGTTTCTACACATTCATATCCTGTTATATCTTTAGGAGATACTTTATAAGGAGAATTAATTAATCCAGTAATAATATCATCATCTGCAATACTATCTCCATTTTCATTTACATAGCTTACATTTACTGTTCCTTCTACAGGTTCATATAAAAATGTAATTTCTTTTACATCTTCTTCAAAGTATCCATATCTGTCAGATGGGTTATTTATGATATTATATTTTGATTGAGAAATTAGTTCTTCATTTGGATACACTTCATAATAATCACCTACTAATCCTGGTACTTCTTCATCATCTGCTAATTTAGTCTCTTCTCCTACTAAACAATGATGAACTATAACTGAAGATGCCTTTCTTGTATAGAATAGATTAATTATGTTTTCTTCAGAATTTTCACCTATTGTTATGCTATCAACATCAGCACTATCAAATTCGAATCCATAAATATCTACTACTTCATCTTCAGCCTGTATCACATCACCTGATGTATGTGTTTCATCTTCTTTTGATGGATTAATAGTCATATGAGTTTCTTTATCAAGAAAGTTCACGGTATAACTATATCCTGTTTCATCATCAGAAAGTAACATACGTTTTATACTATGAAAACATAATTTGCTATTATTTCCAAGTATAAATGCTGTCGCAATAATTGCAAGACAAACCACTATTAAGGTTGATGCGATAATAATTTTTTTACGCTTCATCTTAATATCTTCCTTTCCTATTTTGTTAGATACACTATAAATGATAGTTAAATCAATTGCTATTACAATTATTTTTCTTTTTTTGCCAATTTTTTCAATTTTTCTAGGGATTACAGCAAATTGTTGATTATTAATTTTATGTAACTTTACATCCCTTTTATGCAGTTTTTCTCGTATTATTTTTGTAATAAAAAAGAAGTATCAGCTAAAATACTGATACTCCCTATATTAGAGAATTTATATTAAATTATCTTACAAAGATATAGAAATTATCTACTCTTGTTCAATACTACTTTCTTTCGAATTATCTAAATTCATCATTTTTTCAATACTTTCAGGAGAAAACTCTTCAAGAATTTGGTTTTCAAACTTAGCAATTTTCTCTCTATTTTTATAATTTATGAAGTCCAAAACTATTTCTTTTATTATTGCAAGTATTGGGACCCCTAGAAACATACCTAATGGTCCAAAATATGCACCACCTACAGTAACAGAAAAAATTACTAAAATTGGACTGATATGAAGATTATTACCAATAATACGTGGATTTATAATATTTGCATCTATCTGTTGAAGAACTACTATCACTATAGCTAAGATTGCAGCACTCTTAAATCCACCCGTGAATATAGTAATAACAATTGCAAATAATATACCAAATATTGCACCAAAGTATGGAATAATATTAAATACACCTATTAAAGTTCCTAATAATACAGCATACTTAACATTCATTATACTCATTGCTATGACAGATATTACTCCAACAATAAACGCATCTACAACTTGTCCTGATATAAAACCATAAAAAATAGAATTTAATCTTCTTGAATATTTAATACAAATTTCATACCATTTATCATCAAATATAGCATACGCAATATCTATCAAAAATTTTTTAATACTATCTCTTTCGACAAGGACATATACTGAAACAATAAATGTAACAAAAACATCAAAGATAAGACTTGCCCCACCAACTATATTTTTAATGTACATTCCTGCATTATCAAAACTGATCCATTTAGCAAATTGATCTGTAATATTTACATTAGATATATTTTGTATATATTCTTTTACTCCAAGTTGACCAATAATTGAGTCATCTTTTATATTGTTTAGGTAGTCATTAAGTATAGTTAAATACTTAGGGATATTTCCTACTAAATCTTTCAAACTTTCAGAAGCGGAAGGAATTAAAAAAGTAAATACCATAAAAATGATTAAAAGAAATATAAGATATACAATGAAAACGCTCAATGCACGTTTATGATTACTTAAGAATTTTATTTTACTTTTTTCAAATATAGCTTCAATTTTCTTTCCCGGCAAGAATAGCATATAAGCAAGTAGCACAGCCATTACGAAAGGCATAATAATATTTAACAGGTTTGCGAATCCATTATATATTGCAGAAACGCTATCTATCGTTTTAAAAATTATTATAAGTATGGTTCCAAGTGAAAAATAAAATAGCCATTTTTTCCATTCTCTACCATTCATGATAAACACCTCTCTTCTTTCGCAAAATAAACCTTCTACACAACATTATAATATATTAAAACACTTATTGCTATTACATTTTTGCAACAAATAAAGGAGTTATTCTAAATAACTCCTTCTATTATCTTGATTTTATCTATATACATAACATTCTAAGGTTTTTCTTCCATATTGTAATGCCGCAGCATGTGATCCCATATAAATATCTATTCTATTATTGGAAATTGCTCCGCCTCTATCTTGAACCACAAACCAACCTCCATTTGGAGCACTAGCTAAAGCAGGTATATATATTCTTGTTCCGATTGGATATCCACTTCCAGCAGCCACTGTACACCATTCTGTTGCATGAGCGCCTGAACTTGTAATACCATTTGATTTTCCACAACATCTTGCACATGAACAATATGCTGAAGTATTCATTGTAACAACTGTAGGGGTCATTCCATCTACACTGGCAGCAAGATTAGCGCCTGTTCGTGATCCTCCTCTTGATGTAACCTTTGTTGATATTTGAACGATTTTTTCTTTAGGTTCTTTAATAACTGTTTCTGAAATCATCGTTCTTTCAATTTCTTCGTCACCCTTATATTTTGCTCTATATTTTATCTCCTTTAATCCATTTTCACCTTCTTGGATTACTTTATCTTGAGTTTCTGTACCTTGAGCTGATACATCTTTTGTAACCGTTTCATAAGGAATTTCTACTTGTTCTGTAATAATTTTTTCAGTAATTGTAACGTAAGTTCCAAGGATTTCTTCAGTAGTAACATCCTCTATTTTTTCAGCAACCGTTACTGGCTTTTCATCTTTTTTTGAAATTATAATTTTCTTTGTTACATCAATATTTGATTCAACGTCTGGTGTAACAGTTTCGTCTGGTAATAGCAACGTATGATTTTCTGAAAGAATGTCCGCCACTTTCACTTTTGTAGTCATTACTGTTGATTCATACCCCTCTGGAAAAACAATAGTAACATATTTCACTTCATTCTTCGTTGCTCTAACGCCTATAGCCAAAGTAGAAATCAATAATATACTTATGAAAACAACTTTTCTTATTATCTTCGTAGATAATTTACTATCTGTGCTCATAAATACGCCTCCCGAATTTTGTTCATTATATATATAATTTGCATTTTTGTCAATGTGATTACGTCAAGCAAAAAAGACACGTATTTCTTATTTATCAATAAGTACGTGTCTTTTTTATAATCTTATTTGTAACATTTTTATTTTAAATTTTTTATTGCTTCAACTCTATCTTTTATAGTTGGATGTGTTGAAAACAATGATTTTACTTTTTCACCTTTAAAAGGATTTGCGATATACATATGTTCTGTACTTTTGCTTGCACTTTCCATAACAGTATTATCCTGAGAAATTTTAATCAATGCAGAAATTAATCCATCTGGATTTCTTGTAAATGAAACTGCTGTGGCATCAGCAAGAAATTCTCTTCTTCTTGATACTGCAAGTTGTATTAATTGAGAAAAAAATGGTGCTAGGATAATGAATAATAGTCCAACTAGTATTATTATTAAATCAAAAGGGCTACCATCTCTATCTCTATTTCCACTCCTTCTTCCTCTAAATAACATTCGCATGCTCATATCTGCAAACATAACAACAAAACCTACCATAACGCTTACAACAGCGGATAGCATAATATCATAGTTTTTTATATGTGACATTTCATGAGCTATAACACCTTCAAGTTCATAGTAATCTAATTTTTCAAGAAGGCCTCTAGTAACGCAAATAACTGCATTCTTTGGATTTCTACCACTCGCAAAAGCATTTGGTTGCATAGAATCCATAACATACAATCTAGGTCTATATTCAAGTCCAGAAGCTACCATCAAGCCATCAACAATATTATTATATTGTTGATACTCTTCTCTGCTAGCTTCTTTTGCTCCAACGCTAGCAAGTACTATTTTGTCACAATTAAAATATGTAAGTGCCGTTGATAATAATGAAAATATCATTGTAATAAAAACAGCATAATATGTGTCAACTCCTCTAATATAACATATCGTATACACAATAACGAATATCATAGCTAAAAATAAACTGACAATTAGACCTGTTTTTATCTTGTTTTTTCTAATATCATCATACATATTATCACCTCTTAGAAGCTAACTTTAACATTTTGTCTTGCTTCTTCTGATTCAGCTTTAAAGAACTCTTCTAATTCGAAATGGAATAATCCAGCAATAATATTTGAAGGAACTGTTTGAACTTTAATATTATATCTAGTAACACTATCATTATAAAACTGTCTAGAATATGAAATTTTATTTTCAGTATTTCTAAGTTCTTCTTGTAATTCAGTAAAGCTTGTATTAGCCTTCAAATCAGGATAATTTTCAGATACAGCCATTATTGTTTTTAGACTTTCTGATAGTTGGTTGTCAAGTTCTGCTTTTTCTTTAACTGTTTTAGCATTTGCCCATGATGTTCTAAGTTCTGTAACTTTTGTAAGAACATCACTTTCATGTTGCATATATCCTTTAACTGTTTCAACAAGATTTGGAATTAAATCAAATCTTCTTTGTAATTGTACATCAATTTGACTCCAAGAATTCTTAACCTTCATTCTTTCTTTTATCAATCCATTGTAGACAGATACTACCCATAGTAGTAGCACTACAACAATTGCAATAAAAATTATTAGTCCCATAATAAACCTCCATTATATATATAAAATTATTTATCATTTTAGACTATATTATTATATCATATCTTATTTTTTATGCAACTTAGCATTTAGTAAAAAAAGAAGGGATAGTTTACCTATCCCTTCAGGAAAATTATTACGAAAAGAAACTTTTAAATTCCGTTCTTTTTTATTTTACGATATTCAAAATAACTAACTATTGCAATTGAAAGAACTATTAAACCAGGAACTATAATATGTGCAGCACCAGCTTTTGGTAGTACTCCATTTGCTGCTGTTCCATCATTCTTTTGGCCCGAATTTTGTTGTGAATTACCTCCTGAACTATTAGATCCCCCATTTGCATTGTTACTATTACCATTTTTATTGGTATTTGTATTATTTATGTTATTATTCGTATTTGTATTATTCTTTGTATTTGAATTAGTATTAGAATTACTATTTGTGTTAGTGTTATTATTCGTATTAGTATTAGTATTTGTATTTGTATTTGTATTTGTATTCGTATTCGTGTTCGTATTTACATTAGAGTTTGTGTTTGTGTTTGTATTAGTATTTGTGTTTGTATTTGAGTTAGTATTGTTATTATTGTTTGAATTTTCTCCTTCAACAGTAACATTTATACTTCTTGATATTTCTGACGAATTTTCTCCACCAGCTGTTATCACAAACAAATCATACTTTATAGCATTTCTTATATCACCAGTTTTTGCATTACTCTTAACTTTAAAATCAACCTTTAGAACATCAATATTACTTGATATTCCTTTATCTAAATCGATAAGAATTCTTGATTGATTTCCACTTGTAGGATTTCCATTAAATCCAACAAAGAATGTTTTATCAGACATATCCGCGATATTTTTATCTGTCAAGTCCTCTACCGTTAATACTTCTTCTCCAATGGTTACAGTACCATTTGAAGATTTTTGAATACTATCATAAGTTATTTTTTCAAACACTTCTTCATCGTAATTAATGTAACCTGCAATACTTGTAATTGGTTTTGTATTGTCAACACCTTCAACAGCAAGTGTAACTGTCACAGTGTCTCCTCTTTTTAAATTAGTGTTTGAGGCCGATATTGTTATCGTTCCAGACACCGCTGCATATACACTACCAACAATAAGTGTAAGTGCAATAAACGATTCAAATAGTGCTAATACTTTCTTTTTCATTTTATATCCTACTCCCTCTTCAGTATAATTCTAAATTAGGATATCATTAATGAAAAAATAATTCAATACTTTATTTTTATTTCTTTTATCTTTTGTATATTTTAAAATTTTATCTTTAGTATTTTAATAAGTTATCCTTATTATATAAGCTTTTTATTTGTAATTAAATACATATCCTTTTACTTCTGCTCTATGATATAGAAGTAATCTTGCATCATCTAGGTCAATATCTCCATCTGCATCAATATCTGCTGCCATTGCTTGAGCTCCTGCCAATCTTGATACTTCAGCTCTATGAGATTTAATTAATAATGAGTCTAATGAATCTGCCATTCCATCACCATTGACATCACCTTTAACAATTACATCATAAACATATAGTTTACCATTTGTATCTTTTAATGTATGGCCTTGTTTGTCTTGGATTTCAACTGTTGCACCTGTTGAAACACTTCCTGATGTTACTAAGTTTCCGTTCTTTTTAACAACTACAACATAATCATTTGAGTTATTAACTAAAATTGATTTGAAATCACTTACTGGTGTTTTAGGTAAAATATTTGTTAAGTTTGTTCCATCTGTTACCTTATATCCAAGAGTGATATTTGCTGTTGGATGTTCTGGATTTGTATCTCCTGCATTTTTAACATTAATTACGACTGTATCAAATTTTGTTGGATCTTCTACAGATGTAACTTTAATTGTAATTTTATTATTTGTTTCATTTGGTGATACTGTTAATTTAAATGATGAATTACTTAATGCTTGTAATTTTGTGTTAGTATCAACTTTTCCGTCTCCGACATCACCTGTCATTACAACATTTACACCTTTTGTAGAATCGTATCCTTCTAGTCTTTCCATAGTAACATTAAATGTTGCTGAATTACCTTTTTCTAAATCCATAGTTCCATGAGGTGTTAATGTTACAGAAACTATTTTTGAATCTGGATTTTCAGGTTGTTCTGGTTGTTCTTGTTCTTCTTGTCCTTTTGGAGCTACTGTAATTGTATTAGTTACTGTTTGAGATTTACTCTCAGTTCCTTCTTTCCAATTTACTTTAGCTGTTAATGTTAATTTTTCTGCAGTTTCATCTTCTGCAACTGTAACTATTGTCTTGCTTCCCCATGCTCCATTATTTAATTCTTTCGCTGTTGGTTCACTAATTTTTGTGTTTTCAGATGTCTTTCCTTCTAATGTCCATTCTACTGTCATTTCACTTAATCCTTCACCTGTGAAACCAGTACAATCAACTGTATATTCTTTATTTGAACCTTTAGCTATTTGCGATGTAGCTTCTGGAGTCATTTTTACTGTCTTTTCTGTTGGTGTTTCTGGTTCTGGATCTGGATCCGGCGTGGTTGATCCTGGCTCTGCAACCAATACATCAGCTGTTAATCTTCTAGCAAGTGTTCCACCTACCACGTTTGCAACAACTGTAAGTGATGCTGCAGTTTCATCTTCTGCAACTGTCAATTCACCATCAACTATCTTAGTATTTGCAGATTTATTTCCACGTACTTCCCATGTAATAGTAACTACGCTTGGATCAATGTTATCAACACTTACGCTGAATTTCTTTGTTGTTCCCTTTTCAACTGCAACTGTTCCTGATGGATTAAGTGTTGCTGTTGAAGTCCTTTCTTGCAATACATTATATTTAATTATTGCTGTTGTTCCATCACCAACACAAGTATCATAATCAGGCATTGGTTCTATACGAACTCTACCTTCTTTATTTCCCAATGATCTTGTTGGTAATGTTACATATGTTCCTTCTGATTCAATTCTTCCATACTCAGAATTAATTCCGTATGAAGTTCTTTTTACGTCAAGTGCTTGTAATTGCGTAAATATTTTTGGAAGTTCAAAATCAAATACTTCTGGATGTTCACTTAGGTATACATCTCCAGCATCTAATTCTATTGTTTGATTTCCAAAACTTAATTCTATACCATCTGGATTTTCTGCTAAATAATTAGCATAATCTCCATTTGTTATATGTTCTAGGTAAATAATTAATGGTGTTAAATCACTAATTCTATTACCTGATAAATCTAGCTTCTTTAAATATCTAAATAATGTCTTGTAATCATCAGCCATAATTGGAACATCAGTTAATAAGTTATTTCTTAGGTTTAATGATTTTAAATGTTTTAACTTAGTAAGTGGTGTCATGTCTGTTATAAAGTTAAATCCTAAGTTTAATTCTCTTATATCTGGAAGTTGAGACCAATCTACTTGATCAACATTTGCTACATAGTCATATTCTGCATTTAAACTTGTAAGAGTATTAATCTTTGTAATTGCTGATATATCGCTTAATTCAGCATTATAAGAAATATCTAAGTCTACTAGTTTTGGTACTTGAACATATCTTGTAACATTTCCATTAATTAATCTTTGTGCTAAAGCCATTAAAGTATTAATAGATGTTTGATTATTCTTTGTATTTACCTTTGTTGAATATTCATCTTGTGCTGTTTCATTAATTCCAAATGTTGCATTTGTAATTGTATTACCTGCAACTGTATAATCTGATAATACTAAATCTCTATATTCTAGTCCATTTAGCATTAAATCCTTAACTCCATTTTCAAATGCAGCTATTGCTTCTGATTTATAATTTGCTTTTCCTGCTTCTGGATCAGAAATCAAGTTTGTAATATCATCAACTGTATATTTTGTATCTACAAAATCTATTGCTACTCCATATAAATCTTTATATTTTCCTGTACAATTTAAACTATATTGTGCTGGCTCTGTTGCATTTGGATCAATTTCTATTGTTATTGTTGCAACATCAACCTTAGTAGCTGGATCAGACAATGATACTAACACATCTAAATAACATTTTATTTCAATGCTTGTTAAAGTTTCATCTTGTGCAATTGTTAGAACATTACCATTTATTTTTGTACCATCAGCAATTCCAGTAGTTGTTATTTCATATTTGTATTTTCCATTACCTGTTTCATTAGCATTAGCAAGAGCAACGTTTTTTCCGATTCCTTTTACTTTATCCAATGTAACAGTTTCACCTGGCTTCATCTTTAATGAATTTACTCTATTACCTGCAATTGTGACATCGTTTTCATTAAACATTGCACTTAAACTATTTCCTGCTATTTCATATAATGAAAAATTATATATTTTATCTTGATATTCTTTAAATGCTAAATATAGATTTCTATCTAATTCACTTTCTAAAGCTGATAGATCAGAATTCTCAATAACTTGTAAAAGAGTTTTTTCATATGATGCATCAATTTGATTCTTTTCTTTTTCGTTAATTACATTTTTTAAGTAATCTTTTGCATAGCAATCATTTCCTGCTCCTTCAAGTGATGACATTCTATGTAAAGTACAATAATTAGCCATTTCAGAATATACAGCTACTTTTCTGAATTTATTAATCATATTTAATGCTGCAAATCTATTAGATATATTTTCCAACATATCATCTAAAACATCACCAATTGGAGTTTCTGATTGTTTGTAGTAGTTTACTCCAAAAGCTTCACCTATTAAACGTTTTTCAAAATCAGTTAATGATTTACTACTTTCTAGTCCTTTGACATATGATATTTGTTCTTGTAGAACTCCTGATGCTGACGCAAATGTTGCTTCTTCATCTTCAAAAGTATCTGTTTTCTTTAAGTATTCTTCATACTCTTGTACAGTTTGATAATTTAATGAATCTGCAAGAAGTGATGTCATCTTATAGTTTTTATCATATACACTATATACATCATCCATATATCCGTTCAAACTAGCAATAGCTTTTGTTAATTTTTCATATGCTCCCTCATAGTCGTTTTTATCGTTATGAAGACCATAAAGTCTTGCATAATATCCATAGTATTCATATGCACCTGGATCATCATCTTTTGTTTTTCCAGTCCAATGTTCTTTAACATTTGTTATTGCTTTATTTAATGCTTGAGCTGGATTTGAAGAAGTTCCGCCACTGCCTGTATTAACTGTTGTATTACCATAAGCTACAAGGGCATTTTTTAAAGCTTCTTGATCATTTTTGATTTCTTCACTAATTGCATTTATTTCATCTAATGCACTCTTAGCATCTGAATATGATTTACTTAAGTTACCATATTGATTTCCACTTAACCATTTTGTATATTCTGATTTAAGTGATGCTTCTCTTGCTGCTTTAGATTCCATAATTTTTGTTAATGGTTCTATTGATTCTAAGTAGTTGTGTGAAAGATTTAACTCCAATGCTAATCCAAAGAAACCTTCTAATCCTGTTAAATCTCTTATTTGCTTGTTATTTAATTTTAAGTTATCAATGTCATTTAAAATTACTGTATCATAAATAACAAATGTTCTAGCATCATCATATGCTGCACTATATAACGTTTTTGAAGTATAGTCTTCTATTGAATCACGATAAACGTCAAATATAGTTCTTTCAACAGTATAACCACCACTTATCTCTACCCTTTCAGATCTCATTTCTACTTTTTTATCAACTGGTGTAAAACTTGAGATTTGTCTTTCTATTGCATCTTTTGTCTTATCACTATCTGAATTGAAAACTAATTCTTGATATTGATATAATGCACCGTTGGTTGAGTCGTAGTAATATGTTTCTTCGTGATTACCATTTTGTTCAACAAGAACGTAAAATCTTGTTGGTTTTGGTTCTGAAGATATCTGATCATATACTCTTATTCCTATATAAGAATCTTTTACAATTTCTCCATTAGCATCTGTTGTATATCTATAACTTCTTAAGTTAGGATTTACTTCCTGATTTCCAATTAATTGTTCTTTTATTGCCTTGTATAAATTAGAATCTTTTATTGTAATTGCATCTTTTGTTTCGTCATGTACTATAAAGTATAAATCAAAGACTGAATCATGAAGTAAGTTTTTAGCTGCAACGTTTGTGTTATTTGCTTGTGCAGCTTCAGTTGCATCATCAACTATTTTTAATCTGAAATGTATCATACCGCTTTTAAATACATACTTATAATCATTAGTTTGTGGGTCATAAGGATATGCTCCTATATTTAATGTAATTTGATTATAATTCTGTGTAACATAAATTGGCATATCTTTTACTGTAATTACATTAGTTAATGAAGCGTTGTTAATATCATCACCTTCTAATACATAATATGAAGGATTTTTGATATTTGTTTCATTCATAAATTCGATTCTTTCCCAATGTGGTTTTACATTACTTGCTAATGTAAGAATTTGAGGTAACTCGAATTTTGCTGTTAGTGGAGAATCAGATCCTTCTTGTACATTAAACTCAAGTGCTTTAATACTTTCACAAATCTGATTTCCCATTACAATGCCATCATGCTCTTTAAGTTGGTTGATTAATGCTTCAATTGAAGAAACATTTGATATTCTATTAGAAGAAATATCAAGTTTAGTTAAATTCATTGAAGCCAACTCACCTAAGTTGCTATCTTCAGATAGGTCATTGTGTGATAAGTATAATTCAGTAACGTTTTTAAATGCACTTAAGCCTTTTACGTCATTAATTCCACCATAATTTAAGTTAAGCTCAGTTACTTTAGCTTCATCATTTGAATTAATACTTATCGTACGATTAATATCGTCATATTTGAAGTCAATTTTTTGATTTGTTAAATCAGCTTTTATTGCTTTGTACAATTTATTATTGAATTCGCCATAACTAACATAAGTGGCAACGTCTGAGTTGTTAGTTGTTTCACTTGTACCATCATTACCACCTAATGTTATATTGCCAGCATTTACTTGAGTACTGTTAACTGTTTCAGCAAATACCACGTTAAGAAAAGGTGATAGTGTATTAAGCAACGTCAATATGACAAGTATAATCGAAATAAGTCTTGTCCTTTTCATAATAACTCCTCCCTGAAAAATTTTTTGAATATCTTAACTAGCAATATGATAACATTCAAGTTTTTTTTTGCAATAACACTTTTTTTACTAAAAGAAAATTGGTTTAAAATGCTATTACGGATAGCCATTTCAAACCAATTAATACTTGAATATTAAGTTTTTATTACTTTTCAGCGATTTTTTATTATGTTTCCTACGAAAATAAGCTTTAAGCGTTTTTAAATATTATAAACATCCATTGCATTTTTATATGTCGCCCTTGCAACCTCTTCTAAAGATAGTCCTTTTATACTTGAAATTTTTTCAGCAACATACTTAACATTAATAGAAGTATTCCTTGTACCTCTTAATGGTTCTGGTGATAAATATGGTGAGTCAGTTTCAATTAATATTCGATCCATTGGTACTAATGACACTGCATCTTCAGACTTTGCATTTTTAAATGTAATATTGCCACTAAAAGAAATATAAAAATCAAGTTTCAATGCATCTTTAATTAATTCTTGATTTAGCTGACAGCAGTGAAAAATTCCTTTTTTTACAACAGGATGTTCCTTTAATATATTTATAGTATCCACATAAGCATCACGATTATGAATAACTATAGGTAATTCAAGCCTATTAGCAACATCAATTTGCTTTATAAAAACCTCTTTTTGCAATTCTTTATTATCTTTATTCCAATAATAGTCTAGACCTATTTCTCCTATTGCTTTAACCTTATTTAACTTTGAAATTTCTTCTATTATATATATGTCATCAAAAACATTTTCATCTATATCATTTGGAGAAATTCCTGCCGTCGCATATATATATGGATACTTTTCAGCAATCTCTATAGCTTTCTTACTCTGTTCTACATTATATCCAATACACATAAACTTTGTGATATTGTTTCTATAAGTTTCTTCTATTATATATTGTCTATCTTCATCAAATTTTTCATCATTATAGTGCGAATGCGAATCAAAAAATTCCATATTTCCCTAGCAGAATAACAAGCCTGCTTCCTCCTTTTCAAATTAAAATATAGCCTCTAATTATTTAAATATCGCCATTACATAAGCAACAGCATATTCTTTTGAATGAGATAAACTAATCTCAATTCCTTCTATCCCTTCAATTTTTATATTTAAAAATACTCTTGGTTTTCCATTCTCATCATTAATTATTTCAAAGTCTGTCCATTTATAATCATCTGGCATTCTTTCGCTCAATGCTTTATATATAGCCTCTTTAGCAGCAAATCTTGCAGCATAACTTTCATATTTTTTACTTTTCTTTTTTTCACAAAACTCAATTTCATTTTTCGTGAAAATTTTAACTTGAAATTTTTTATTTTCATCGATTATCTTTTTTATTCTTCCAATCTCAACAATATCAGTACCTACAGAAAACGTCATTTTTATCTCCAAAAAAAAATTTTTCATTTTTTATCTTACTTTTTTAAAAAATTTTTAGAAAAATTTTAAAAAATAAAAAATGTAATTGTATTGTAATACATTTTTATATAATATTTCAATTTTTTTATAAAAAAAAACTGGCAGTTTTGTGTATGTTAGTCAAACATATGTCACACTTTTTTGAAAACAATATACTTTGAACCCTCTATATTGTTAATAACGCTTCCCCTTGACTTTT
>OCVV011249821.1_pt1 | contig 16370 bp, 12 predicted proteins | sample 1539721 | NCBI WGS metagenome assembly OCVV01 (sample SAMN02144230, study PRJEB22623) | gut metagenome | biome: sheep rumen | host: Ovis aries | place: New Zealand
CCGCGGGAGCCGCCCCTCGAGGACGCGCGGTCGTTCGTGAACGTCGGCAGCGGTGCCTGGACGTTGGAGTCGTTGAAGCCCGTCGCGATGATCGTGACGCGGACCTGGTCGCCGAGGCTCTCGTCCACGACGGTACCGAAGATGATGTTCGCCTCGGGGTCGACGTTCTGCGCGACGAGCTCCGCGGCGTCGTTGATCTCCTGGATGCCGAGGTCCTTGTTGCCGGCGATGGAGAGAAGGACGCGCGTTGCGCCCTCGATGCCGACCTCGAGCAGCGGGCTCGAGATGGCCTCCGCGGCGGCGTCTGCGGCACGGGTGTCGCCGGACGCGACGCCAACGCCCATCATGGCGGTGCCTGCGCCCCTCATGATGGTGCAGACGTCAGCGAAGTCGAGGTTGATGAGGCCCGGGACCGTGATGAGGTCCGTGATGCCCTGCGTGCCCTGGCACAGGACGTCGTCCGCCATGCGGAACGCCTCGAGGAAGGAGGTCTTCTTCTCGGAGAGGTCGAGCAGGCGGTCGTTCGGGATCACGATCAGCGCGTCCACGGCCTCAGACAGCGTCTGGATGCCTTGCTGGGCCTTGTTCGCACGGGGACGACCCTCGAACGTGAACGGCTTCGTGACGACGCCGACGGTCAGGGCGCCGATGTCGTTCTTCGCGATGTCCGCGACGACCGGGGCCGCGCCGGTGCCGGTGCCGCCGCCCTCGCCTGCCGTGATGAACACCATGTCCGCGCCCGCGAGCGCCTGCTTGATGTCGTCGTGGGAGTCCTCGGCGGCCTCTGCGCCGACCTCGGGGTTCGCGCCTGCGCCCAGGCCCCTGGTGATGTCCCCGCCGATGTGGACCTTGATGTCCGCATCAGAGATGGCGAGCGCCTGCGCGTCGGTGTTGACCGCGACGAACTCGACGCCGCGGATGCCCTCCTCGATCATGCGGTTCACGGCGTTGGTACCGCCGCCGCCTACGCCAACGACCTTGATGACTGCAAGGTAGTTGCTGGGGATGTCGTTGTCCATCATGGTTCCTCCTCGCTTGGCGACGGTCTTGGGGACGTCGTCCTCTTCCCTCTTGGATGCCGCCCCGTCAATCTCGATGGTGACCTTAGCGGTACCGCCCTTTACGTTCTTGTTCCCGTGCTGCTTCATTTCTGTTCACGTCTCTTGCCCGATGGTGCCTTGAAAATCGGAAAAGATGCCCCGCGACTGACCTGTCAAAACCCTAAACCTAAGGTAGAGCCATATGCCTATCACAAAGCGCGATATATTTGCACAAAGTCGCGCCTTTCGTCAACAAATATGTTTGAGATATGGATTGCCCAGCTAGGAGCCGCATTCCAAACAACTCCCATCTGTCAAGTAGTTCTTTAGGGTTTTGCGAAGACCCGCTCGTGGGCGCAGGTAGTCGAGGGTTTTCCACGCGTCTGGCCTTCTGCTCGCGGTCACATGCGCCACCCTGCTACCCGTCCTGGCCGGAAGCGTTCGAGCCCGTTTCCCCGTCGCCCGACGCGGCCGACGAAGAGGCGTCAGAGGACGAAGCGTCCGACGAGCTCTTGTCCTGCGCCGCGTCCGTCCCCGTGACGCCCGTGCCCTGCTCAACTTCGTCAGAGTCCACGAGCCTGTAGGCCGGGCGCGTCGGGACGCGCACGTTCACGTACGTGAGCTTGCCCTGGTACTTCTCCAGGATCTGCGCGAGCACGGCCTCCTTGGACGAGATGTTCGTCGGAGATCCCAAAGACACCTGCACGCCGCTCTTGAGGGTGCATCCGATGCTGTCCACGCTGCCCGCCGAGAAGGACACGATCTGCGAGCTGATCTTCTCGCCAAACTGCTCGCGGTACGAAGCGACGCCGTTGAGCACCTCGGAGTTCACGGTCGACCCGGCCACGGGCGTGATGCTCGCCGGGACGTCCGTGATGAGCATGACGCCAGCCTTCTGCGCGGCGGCGAGCGCGAGGTCGTCTATGGAGTCGCTCTCTCCCACCTTGATGGAGGCGGGCTCGATCCACACGTTGCCCTCGCCAAGGTACCAGACAACGTCCCCCGCGCTCATCACCACGAGCGCGCTCACCTTGCGCTCCCTCACGACGATCCTCACGGTGTCCGGGTACTTGCGCTCGTACGTGACGGACCCCACCCACGGGTTCTTCTTGAGGTTGCGGGTGACCTTGTCCTCGTCCAGGTTCAGAAGGGTCGAGCCCTTGGGGACCTTCGCGAGCTTCGCGATGCTCGCGCGGCTGATGTGCTTCGTGGCCGTGGTCTCGACCTTTGTGATGGTGAACGCCGGCGTGTACGAGAGCACCAGGTAGCCAACGAGCGCCACGAGCAGAAACGCCGCCACGACGATTCCCGCGACGATGCCGCGACGCACGACCACATCCGACCCGGGGCGGTTCGCCCCTGACTTGCGCTGCGGGACCTCGCCCGCTGGCGGCGTGGACAGCTTCGCCTTGGGGCGAGAAGTGCCGGAGGCCTTTGGCGCCGACGCCGCGCGGGTTGCCGGTGCCACGCGTTGCGACGGCTGGCTGCGCCGGGGCCGGGCTGATCCCGCGGCAGGACGAGACGCCCCCGTGGGGGCGCTACGCTTCGTGGGCTTCCTGCCGTCGGCCATGGCCTCCCCCTACGCGCCGAATCCCAGGCACTTGACCTCTGGGACGAGGTCGATGCCATACTTGTCGAGCACGGTGTCGTGCACGCGGCTCATGACGGCGATCACGTCCGCCGCACGGGCGCCACCGTTGTTCACGATGAAGTTCGCGTGCATGTCGGACACGCACGCGCCGCCGACCGAGTAGCCCTTGAGCCCGCAGGAGTCGATGAGCTGGCCGACGGAGCGCGACCCGGGGTTCCGGAACACAGACCCGCACGACGGCTTGCCAAGCGGCTGGCGGAGCCTCCTGCGGGCCACGAGGGCCTCCATCCTCTCCGCGATGGCGGCCTTCTCGTCGGGAACGAGGGCAAACGTCGCCTCGAGGATGATCTCGCTCGTCGGAATGTTGGTGTAGCGGTAACCCCACTCGATGTCCGAGCCCGCATAGCGGTGGAGTCCCTCGCCCGGACGAAGCGTCACGACGTCCTTTACGCGCGCTCCGACCCACTCGTGCCGGGTGCCCGCGTCCATCGACACGGCGCCGCCGACGGTGCCGGGGATGCCCACGAGGCACTCGAGCCCTGAGAGAGAGTGCGAGAGCGTCTCGCTCACCAGGCGCGCGATCGTCGCGCCCGCACCGGCCGTGACCTCGCTCCCGTCGAAGGATATGCGCGAGAACTCGCGGCCGAGCACGATGACGCAGCCGTCGTAGCCGCGGTCCGCGGCCAGGATGTTCGAGCCCTTGCCGAGCACGACCCAGTCCACGCCCTCGCGACCGAGGATCTCGATCGTCTTCAGCAGCGCGGGATACGAGTTCACCTTGACGAAGAGCGCCGCCGGCCCCCCGATGCGGTACGTCGTGTGGTGGGACAGCCTCTCGTCCCTCGTGACGTCCGCGTCGTAGGCGCCGGACAGTGCCATGTATGCGTTGAAGATGCTCACCTAGGCCTCTGCATCCTGGTCCTGCTCCGCCTTCGCCTTGATGAAGGAGGGGCCGATGGAGGTGACGTCGCCCGCGCCCTGGGTGATGAGGAGGTCGCCGGGGCGGCAGACCTCGACGAGGTGGCTCACGACGTCCCTGCGGCTGGGGATGTACGTCACGTCGGAGACGTGGCCCTTCTCGAGCACCTTGTTCGAGACGGTCTTGCCGGTCACGCCCGGGATGGGGGTCTCGCCGGCGGGGAACACGTCCGTCACGATGAGGACGTCCGCGTCGTCGAACGCGGTGCCGAACATGTCGGCCAGCGCCTGGGTGCGCGAGTAGCGGTGCGGCTGGAACACGCAGACGATGCGGTCGAACTGAAGGTCCTTTGCCGCGGCAAGCGTGGCCTTAATCTCCGTGGGGTGGTGGCCATAGTCGTCCACGACGGTGATGCCATCCACGTCGCCCACGTGCGTGAAGCGACGATGCGCGCCCTTGAAGCCGGAGAGCGCGACGGCCGCGTCCTCGACGTCCATCCCGAGGACGTCCGCCACCGCGATGGCGGCCGTGGCGTTCGCCATGTTGTGGCGGCCGGGGTTCGCCATAATCTCGACCTTCACGACCTTGCCGGACGGGACCCTGACGCCGAAGTGCGAGGCGAGCTTGTGGTGCTCGCCGGGGTCGGGCAGGCAGACGTAGTCGTTCTTCTCGTCGAAGCCGTACGTCACGACCCTGCGGCCCGTGGACTTCGCGAGCTCGACGTAGTGCTCGACGTCGCCGTTGATGATCACGGTGCCGGCGTCACCCACGAGGTCCATGAACTTGCAGAACGTCTTCTCGATGTTCTCGAGCGTGCCGTAGTGGTCCAGGTGGTCCGCCTCGATGTTCGTGATCACAACGACGTCCGGGTCGAGGTAGAGGAACGAGCCGTCGGACTCGTCCGCCTCGCACACGAAGTAGCCGCCCTTGCCGTTGCGGCCGTTCGTGCCGTACTCCTCGACGATGCCGCCGATGAGGAACGACGGGTCCTTGCCGAGGTGGTCGAGCATGGTCGCGACCATGGACGACGTGGTGGTCTTGCCGTGCGTGCCCGCGACGGCGACCGTGGTCGCGTCGATGGAGAGGTACGAGAGCATCTTCGCCCTGGGCCACACGGGGATGCCGAGCTCGCGCGCGCGAATGACCTCGGGGTTCGTCTCGGGGATGGCGGAGGAGGTGACGACGACCTCGGGCGCGACCTCGTCTATGGTGGAGGCGCGGTGCCCCACGTGGACGGAGATGCCCGCCTTCTCGAGCTCGCGGACGTAGCGGGACTCCTTGAGGTCGGAGCCGGTGACCTTGCAGCCGCGCTCGTGCAGGACGAGGGCGATGCCGCTCATGCCGGCGCCGCCGATGCCGATGAAGTGCGCGCTGCTGACGCGCTGGATGTCGTTAGCCATCAGAAACCTCTCTTAGACATGAAGATAGGGCCCACGGCACGTGGGCCTTACCATACTCTAGCGCAATATGGGTTGCCGTGGCGCTACGCCTTGAGCGCCGCGGCACTTTCCACTTGGTCGGCGAGCGCGAGGGCCGCCTTGTCCTGGGCGAGGCCGCGGGCGGCGTCGCGCATGGCCTGGCGGCGGGCCGGATCGTCGACAAGGCCCAGGAGGTCGTCCTCGAACTCCGACGTATCGATCTTCTCGTCCGGAAGGAGCACCGCGGCACCCGCGTCCACGAGGTAGCGGGCGTTCGTGGTCTGGTGGTCCGCCGTCGCAAAGGGATACGGCACGAGCATGCTGGGCACGGCGAGCGCCGCGATCTCTGCCACGGAGGACGCGCCTGCACGCGAGAGCACGAGGTCCGCGGCCGCAAGGGCCTCGCCCATGCGGTCGATGTAGGGCATGACGCGCCAGCGCGCGGCCTCATCTGGCGTGAGGGCGAGCTCCTGCACCACGGAGTCGTATTCCCCCTTGCCCGTGGAGTGGATGACGTAGAGGTCCTTGCGCGAGAGGAGCTTGGACTTCAGGGCCGCGACCCCCTGGTTGAGATGACGCGCGCCGAGGCTGCCGCCGAAGACGAGCAGCATCGTGGCGTCCTTTGGGATGCCGAGGCTGCGACGGCCCTCCGCGCGGTCGGCGCGGATGACGCTCTGCCTGACGGGATTGCCCGTGACGACGATCTGGGTGTCGGGCCCGACCTTGCCCCTGAACGCGTCGATCGCGACGGGAAGCGACACGCACACCGTCTTCACCTTCGCGGCGGACGTCTTGTTGGCAAGCCCCGGCACGGAGTTCTGCTCGTGGATGACGCAGGGGATGCCCTGCGCGTGGCACCAGTTGATGAGGGGGAGCTCGATGTAGGCACCAAAGCCCACCGCGACGTCCGGGCGAGAAGAGCCGAAGTGGCGGCCGATGGTCTTCTGGGCGGCACGCATGCGCCACAGCGCCGAGACGAGCGTCCAGGGACGCGAGCGGTCGAAGCCCGTGACGTCGATGGGGTTGAACGGGAAGCCCGCCTGCGGGACGAGCGTGGACTCCAGCTTCTTGGGCTGGCCGAAGAACTCCACCTGGTGCCCGCGCGCGGCGAGCTCCTCTGCCAGCGCGAGCGCCGGGTTGATGTGGCCCGCGGTTCCGCCGGCGGCGATCGCCACCCTCAAGCTATCTGCCACGCCTGTCCCTCCTTCTGTCCCGGGTCGGGCCGTCGTAGCCCCTCACCTCGGGACCCTGGTTCCTGGTCCTCAGGCGGTCGCTCGCGCTCGGCCCAAGGTCGATGCGCGTCCTGCCCCGCCCGTCGGAAGTGACTCTAGCACCATTCGCCCTGGCGCGCATCTCTCGCTCGCGCCTGAGCTGCTCCGGGCTCGTGGCCGAGCCTCCCGTGCGCGCAGCCCCGGGCTCGCGACCGCCGCCGAGCACCGTGAACCTGCCGCGTGCGGGCTCCGCGGACGCCGCCGTGCCGGCAAGCGGCACGCTCGTCCCGCGCGCGCTGCGGGGCGTGGGCTCGCCCACGAACGACTCCTGCCTGGGCGCGGACGTCACGCTCCACTCGCTCCTGCGGTCGTCGTACTCCGTCTGGGGCAGCTTGCTCTGGAGCGACACGGACATGACGACGCCCGCGAGCATGAGGCTGCTCATGATGGACGAGCCGCCGTACGAGACGAACGGGATCGGCTTTCCCGAAAGCGGGAACATGCACAGCACGCCGCTCACGTTGAGCAGCATCTGCGCGACGATGATGACCGTGCACCCCACGGCGGCTAGCTGGCCAGCAAGGTCCGGCGCGTACCGCGCGATCTTGAAGCCGGCCCACAGCAGCACGACGAACGCCGCGATCATGCCGAGCGTTCCCACGAGCCCAAGCTCCTCGCCCACGACCGCGAAGATGAAGTCGTTGTACGCCATGGGCAGGTAGCTGTACTTCTGCTTCGACATGCCGATTCCCACGCCGAACACGCCGCCGGAGCCAAACGCGTACAGTCCCTGGATGAGCTGGTAGCCCTTGTTGTACGGGTCCGACCACGGGTTGATCATGGTCTGGATGCGGGCGCGCGAGTACGGCTGCGCGTACGAGATGAGGGCGAGCACCGCAATGCCCAGGATAAGGAACCCGACGCACATCTTGCCGGACGCGCCACCAAAGTACAGCATGATGATGAGCGTCACGGCGACGACCGTGACCGTGCCCTTGTCCGGCTGCACGAAGATGAGACCGAGGGGCAGCAGGACGCCCAGGGCGAACATGATCAGCAATTCGCGCGAGCTGCGCGTCGTTCCCTCGTAGTACTCGGTAATAAGGTTTGCCGCGACCAGTATGAGCGTGATCTTGGCGAACTCGGACGGCTGCAGGTTCACGGGGCCGATCTGGATCCAGCGCGTCGCACCGTAGGCGTCCGACCCCGCGAACGGCGTGAGCACCAGCAGCAGAAGAAGCAGCGTGGCAAGCCACTCCACCACAAGGAGCTTCCTCACCCACAGGTGGTAGTCGAAGCGCGCGATCACAAACGCGAGCACGGTGCCCACCGCGCCAAAGAGCAGCTGGCGCTGCAGGTAGAACGCGGGGTTGTAGTTGGCGTCCGCCGAGGAGAGCGCCGTGATGGACGACGACGAGTAGATCATCGTGAGGCCAAAGAGCGAAAGGAACGCGACCGCGCCCAGAAAGAGCAGGCGCGGCGCCATGAAGCGCGCGGGAACCCCGAAGATGTAGCGATCGGCGAACGCGCCGTGGCCGGCCTCGGCCGTTCTTCTCGCCCCTGTCTGGCCTGCCGACTCTACACGCTGCATACGCTAGCTCTCTCTTTTCTTCCCCAGGTCACTTACCATCTGCTTGAACGCGCGGCCGCGCTCCGCCATGTTGCCGAACTCGTCGAAGGACGAGCACGCGGGCGAGAGGAGCACCACGTCACCCGGCGCGGCCTCGGACACGGCGGCGTCGAACGCCTCGCGCAGGTGAGGCGCGCGGACCACCCTCGTCGTGCCGCCGCCCGCCGCCAGCGCGTCCTCGAGCGCGAAGGCGATGCGCTCCCCCGCCGCGCCGAAGCACACGGCCGCCTTGCAGTCGCGCGCGACGTCTGCGGCAAGCGGCGCGAGGTCCGTGCCCTTGTCGTGGCCGCCGAGCAGGAGCACGACGTGGCCCTTGGGAAACGCCGTGAGCGCCTTCTGCACGGAGTCGGTGTTCGTGGCCTTGGAGTCGTTCACGAAGCGGACGCCCGCGACCTCGCCGCACGGCTCGATGCGGTGCTCGAGGGCGTGGAACCCACGCACGCCGCGTGCGACGTCCTGCGGCGAGACGCCGAGCTCGAGCGCGAGCGCGGAGGCCGCGAGCACGTTCTGCAGGTTGTGGTCGCCCGCGATGGGGACCTCGGTCGTCGCCATGAGGTCGTGCTCCCCGCCGTCCAGGCGCACGACGAGCCTTCCGTCGCGCACGAACGCGGCACACGGCGCCTGCGGCCGTGCGTGCACGTTCAGGTGGCACACGCGAAGCCCCCGCGCCTCCAGGCGCGACATGACGGCCCGGCACCACGAGTCCTCCTCGCTCACGATGGCGAGGTCGCCCGCGTCGAGGTTCTGGAAGACCTTCTCCTTTGCCGCGGCGTACGCCTCGATCGAGCCGTGCCACTCCACGTGGTCCGGCGTGACGTTGAGCAGGCACGCGACGCGCGGGTGCAGAAGGCGCGTGCACGCGAGCTGGAAGCTGGAGAGCTCCGCCACGAACCACTCGTCCGGGTTGCGGCCGGCGACCTCGCCGGTGCAGAGGTTGCCGATGTTGCCGACGGCGACGGCGGAGAGGCCGCCCTCGTGCAGAAGCGCCGTCGACAGCGTGGTCGTGGTGGTCTTGCCGTTGGTGCCCGTGATGGCGACCCACTTGTACGGGCTCTCGCGCCACGCGAACTCCGGCTCGCCGATGATCTCGCGGGAGTGCTCGCGCGCGGACGAGAAGAACGTGGAGAACTCGGATATGCCGGGAGACGACACCGTGAGGTCGTACGTGCCTTCGACCTCCTCGGTTCCGACGACGACGCGAACGCCAAGCGCCTCGAGCTCGCGCGTGGCGTCGCCCTCGCTCGAGCTCGCGCCCCCGTAGAGCGTGACGGAGCCCACGCGCCCACGCGCCTGCCCGCAGAGGTAGCGCGCGACCTCGCGGCCGGTCTTGCCGAGCCCGAGGACGCACACGTCGCCCAACTTGTTTTCCATTTCCCGAGCCATTCTGGCCTCCCTAGCGAAGCTGGAAGTAGAGCGCGAATCCGAGGACGGCGAACGCCGCGGAGACGATCCAGAAGCGGATGACGACCTTCGTCTCGCTCCAGCCCTTCTTCTCGAAGTGGTGGTGGATGGGCGCCATGAGGAACACCCTCTTGCCCGTCGTCTTGAAGCTGACGACCTGGATGATGACGCTGAGCGCCTCCACGATGAACAGGCCGCCCATCACGAGCGAGCAGATCTCTGTCTTCGTGAGGACCGCGAGCGACGCGAACGCGGCGCCGAGGGCGAGCGACCCCGTGTCGCCCATGAAGATGGACGCGGGGTAGCAGTTGTACCACAGAAATCCAACGAGCGCCCCGGATATGGCCGCGGCGAAGATGGCGAGGTTCCTCTCGCCGTAGCTGAACGCGACCATGCCCATGATGAGCATGACGACGAGCGTGCAGCCGCCGGCGAGGCCGTCGAGGCCGTCCGTGAGGTTCACGGCGTTCGAGAGGCCGGCCATCAGCAGGAACACGAAGAACATGTACAGCCACGGCAGCCTGACGGCCGTGCCGCCCACCATGACCGTCGTCGTGAGGACGCCGAGGTCGAGCGCGGCGCCGCCCGGGAACGCCACGCTGGGCGTCACGCCGCAGAAGTTGACCGCGAGCACGCAGAACGCGACGGAGATCAGGATGAGGCCGGCCATCTTCTGCGAGGGCGTGAGGCCGAGCGAGCGCTTGTGCGCGACGCTCTCGATGTCGTCCAGGAGGCCGAGCGAGCCGGTGAGGTAGGTCGCGAGCACCGCGAGCACAAGGTCCATGGTCCAGTGGGCCTGAATCGCGCACGTGATGAGGACCGCCGCCAGGATCACGACGCCGCCCATGGTGGGCGTGCCCTGCTTGACGAGGTGCCTCTGAGGGCCGTCCGCCCTGACCTGCTGGCCTATGCCCTCGTGGCGCATGAGCCTGATGAAGAGCGGCATGAGCACGAGCACGATGGCCGCGGCGATCACGGCCGCTAGGAAGATCTGGTACGTGGGATAGCTCGGGTTTCCAAACATCAGGCCAACACTCCCTTGACGAACTGGTCGAGGCCGGCCGACCTCGAGCCCTTTGCTAGTACGAGGTCATCCGGACCCAGCACCGCGCCGATGGTCGCGACGGCGGAGTCCACGTCCGGGAAGAGCTCGAGCCTGTCCTCCGAGAAGCCCATGGTGAGCGCGGCCTCGCGCATCTGGCGGGCATCGTCCGCTCCCACGAGCACCAACAGGTCTATTGGCTTTGCGGCGGCGTACGCGCCGATGTAGCCGTGCAGGCGCGCGGACTCGCCGCCGAGCTCGCCCACCTCGCCCAGGACGGCGACCCTCCGGCCGGCGCACTCCATGGAGCACAGCACGTCGAGCGCCGCCGCGATGGAGCTGGGGCTCGCGTTGTACGAGTCGTCGATCATGCTGGGCTTGCCCGCGGTACGGATGACCTCGAGCCTCATGCCGGTGCGCGGCATGTGCTCCATCGCGTCGGCCGCGGCGTCGCGGTCCACGCCCAGGCGGTCGCAGACGGCAATCGCGAGCAGGAAGTCCTGAACGACGGCCTTTCCGGGAACGTCCAGCGTCACGTCCCTCGACCATCCGTCGGCAAAGCCGAGCGAGAAGGACGGGTGCCCCTCCCCGTCAAGGCGAACATCAGAGGCGCGGACGTCGTCCTTCTCGCCCGTGCCCACGTAGATGCACTCAACGCCCGCAGGCGTGGCGTACTCGCGCTCGATGAGCGGTGCGAAGTCGTTGTCAGACGTCATGGCGAGCATGGGGCTCACGCCGGATTGCGGCTCGGCGGTCGGGCGCATGCCGGATAGTATCTCGGCCTTCGCGCGGGCGATGTTCTCGCGCGAGCCCAGTAGCCCTATGTGGCTGGTGCCCACGTTCGTGATGAGCGACACGGTGGGGAGCGCCGCGGCGGCAAGGCGCGTGAGCTCGCCCTTGTGGTTCATGCCCATCTCGCACACCAGCACCTCGTCCGCGCTGTCGGCGGAGAGGATGGTGAGCGGGAGCCCGATGAGGTTGTTGAAGTTGCCGGCGGTGGCGTGCACGCGGTAGCGCGTGGCGAGAGACGCCCTCAGCATGTCCTTCGTGGTGGTCTTGCCGACCGACCCCGTGACGCCCACGACGACCCACTGCGGGTTCATGCGCCGCCAGGCGCCGGCGAGGCGCAGCATGAACTCCTCGGGATCGTCGTCCTTCGCCCTCAGCACGGAGCAGCCGCGCTCGCGCGCAAGGGCAAGCAGCGACTCGTCGGGTTCGCGCGTCATGACGATCGCGGCGGCACCCGCCTCCACCGCGGCGGGGGCAAACTTGTTGCCATCGACCCGCTCGCCCGGGAAGCACACGAAGCACGTGCCGGTGCCCACGGCGCGCGAGTCTGTCTGGACGCCCTCGACGACGCCGCCGGGGACCTCGATCACCACGTCCGCGCCGGTCGCGCGAACCATGTCAGGAACGGAGATCTTTACCATCGAACCACCTGTCACCTTCCCTGGCGCGGCTAGCCCGCGTCAGGCGTCACGCCCATGTCGGATAGGGCCTCACTCATGATTGTAGAGAAGAGCGGCGCCGCGGAAGACGTGGCAAGATACGGGGTGCCGTTCAGGCCTACGTACACGAGGACCTTCGGGTCGCTCGCGTTCGCAAATCCTATGAGCGAGCTCACGTACTTGAACGCGACGTACTTGCCGGAATCGTCCGCCTGCTCGCCCGTGCCGGTCTTGCCCGCCACGTCGTAGCCCTTCACCTGCGCCGCCTGCGCCGTGCCGTCCTTCACGACCGTGCGCATCATGTCCGTGACCTCGTCCGCCGTCTTCTTCGACACGGCGCGGCCCTCGGACTTCCACGCGACCTTCTTGCCGCCCCTGCTCACCAGGAAGTGCGGCGTCACGATCTTGCCGTCGTTCGCGATGGACCCTATGGCCTTCACCATTTGGTCTAGTGGTATGGCGAGGGACTGACCAAACGACATGGAGCCCAAGCTGGCGCCGTCGTACTGGTTCAGCTGCTTGACGATGCCCTTGACCTCGCCCGGATAGTCTATGCCGGTCTTCGTGCCGATCTTGAACTTCGCGACGCCGTTCGCGAACTTCTCCTCGCCTATCACGTCCTGCGCCACGAGCGCCATGCCAGCGTTCGAGGAGCGTCTCAGGATCTCTCTCAGCGACATGTTCATGGTCGCCGTGCGTCCGTCGTCGTCGCCCACGAGGTCGTCGCCCACCCTGACCTTGCCCGGCACCGAGAACGTCGAACTCGGCGTCACGAGCCCGTTGTCGATGCCGATGGCGGCGGTCAGCACCTTGAAGATCGAGCCCGGCTCGTAGGAGGACGAGACCGGCTTCAGGTTCAGTGCGCCCTCCTTGATCTGGGAGGTGTCCGTTATGTTGAAGAGCGGGGTCGAGCACGCCGCGATGATCTCGCCGGACTTGGGGTCGGTCACCATGACGGAGCCGGAGTCCGCCTTGTAGTCCTTCACGCCCTGGACGATGGTGTCCTCGGCGATCTTCTGGACGTCTATGTCGAGCGAGATGACGATGTCCTTGCCGTTCTTGGCCTTCTTCACGACCTGGGAGTTGCCGCCGGCGATGGGCGTGCCGCCCGAGCCGGTCTCGACCATCATCTTTCCGTCCGTGCCCTCGAGCACGTCGTTGTAGTACAGCTCCAGGCCGCTCAGGCCGTTGCCGTCCGTGCCGACGATGCCAAGCACCTGACCGCCCGTCGCGCCGTAGGGATAGACGCGCTTCACGTCGTCCAGGTAGTAGATGCCGCTGATCTTCTTCTTCTCGAGCTTCTTCTGCACGCTCTTCGCAACGTCGTCGTCCACCTGTCGCTTGATGTAGGTGAACGAGTTGTCGCCCATAAGCTTGTCGACGTAGTCCGTGTCCTCGCCGCCCAGCTCGTCCGCGAGCACGGACGCGGCCTCCGCGGGGTCGTTCACCTCCTGCGGGTTGCAGTAGATGGTCTTGCAGTCCTCGCTCGTGGCCAGGACGTTGCCGTTTCGGTCGTATATGGTGCCGCGCTTCGCGTGAATGGTTATCTCGTTCGTGCGCTGCGCCGCCGCCCTCGTGGAGAGGTACTTCGCGTCCACCACCTGGAGGTAGATGAGCCTCCCCACCACGCAGAGCAGTATAAAGCCCAGGACGAGAAAAACTATCCTCACCATCTGGTCGTACGAGCTGTGCTGCGGGGAGCGTCCGCCGCGCACGGGGACGCCGCGACGCGAACGAGGAGCCTCGTCGTACGAGGCTCCCGTCACGTCATACCGGCCTCTGCGGCCCTCTCTATTTCCACTCTGGTATCTCACGGATATGGAGTTTACGCCACGACGGGCGATAGCTAGCGCACATCCGAGGACTGCGCATCTTTTGCAGATGCCTGCTGCGCGGCGTCGTCGGACGTCGCCTTCGCGCCCTTCGCGGAAGCGTCGGCGTCCTTGGCGGACGCGTCCATAGACTCGGTGTCGGTCGAAAGTACCATGCCGTAGTTCTGCGTCGCGATGGCGTTCACGCGAGAGCTGCTGCTGAGCACGGAGCGCTCGATCTTGAGGTCGCTGTTCGCGGACGCGGAGGTCGAGATCTTCTCCTCCAGGGCGTTTGCCTGGGTGAGGTTGGAGACCGTGGCCGCGGTGAGCGCGACGCGACAGATGCCGATGGCCGCGAACGCCAGGGCGCACGCGACGAACAGCTTGAAGCGGGTCCAGAACTGGGCGGTGACGCCGCTCCTGACACGGGCGTCCAGTCCGCCGCCGCGCACGACCTCGAACGGCGCGTGGCGCTCTACCTCGCGAGGCCGCTCGTATGCGTTTCCGTAGTAGCTGTATGCCTCGGAGCCCATCATGCCCATTTCCGTCCCCTTAGATGACCAAGGCCACCGCTCGCGGTGGCACTTGGCTGTTGTGCGTTGGTGGTTCGTTTAAGCTGCGTTCTGGTGCGAAATGCTTCGTTTGTGGTGCTATGGCAAACGGCCGGGGCCGTATGCGTCTAACTCATGCGCCCTCGCCGGTGGTGTCCAGACGGACTGCCACCCTCATGAGCGCGCTGCGAGCGCGGGGGTTCCGGCTCACCTCCCCCTCGCTTGCGACGAGGGGCTTCTTCGTGCTGACCCTGACTATCGGCACGTGCCCGCACACGCACACCGGAAGGTCCGGCGGGCATATGCAGCCCTGCGACATCTCCGTGAAGACGTGCTTCACGATCCTGTCCTCGAGCGAGTGGTACGAGATCACGCAGATCCTCCCGCCCGGGTTCGCCCACCTGATGGCGGCGCGAAGCCCCTGGTCCAGCACGTCGAGCTCGTGGTTCACCTCGATGCGCAGCGCCTGGAACGTCTTGCGGGCGGGGTGTCCCCCGTGGCGGCGCCCCGCGGCGGGGATGCCGGCCTTGATGGCCTCGACCAGCTGGAGCGTCGTCTCGATGGGCTCGCTCTTGCGCCTCTCGACGATCTGGCGGGCGATCCTGGACGCGTACTTCTCGTCCCCATAGACGCGGAAGATCCGGGCGAGGTCGGCTTCGTTGTAGGTGTTGATGACCTCTGCTGCGGTTAGGGTGTTGTTACCCGGATCCATGCGCATGTCAAGCGGGGCGTCCTCGTGGTACGAGAAGCCCCTCTCGGGGATGTCGAGCTGCGGGGAGGAGACTCCGATGTCGAACAGGAAGCAGTCGACGCCGGGCACCTCCGCCTTGACCAGGAGCTCGTCGAGGGAGCCGAAGTTCCCCTTCAGGAAGCGGTGCTCCGCCCCGGGGACCTCGTCCCCAAAGCGCCGCGCCGCGGCCTCGAGCGCCATGTCGTCCTGGTCGATCCCGATGGAAAGGCCACCGGGCTGGATGCGCCTGGCAAGCTCCACCGAGTGTCCGGCCCCTCCCAGGGTGCAGTCGCATACGACCTCGCCCGGCTTGGGGTCGAGCTGGGACAGAACCTCGTCCAGCATGACGGGAATGTGCCGATATTCATGTGTCAAGAGGTCCACCCCCTAGTCGTACATCAGGCTGTCGAGCTCGTCGATGCTCTCGTCGAGCTCCGCGATGGTCTTGTCGTAGTCCTCGGCGTCCCAGATCTCGAAGTGGTCCGTGTTGCCGACAACCGCCACCTCGCGCTTGATGTCGCACGAGGCCAGGGCCTCCGCGCCGAGCTTTCCCAGTGCCAGGCGCCCCGCGGAGTCCAGCTCGAGCGTCATCGTCTTCGCGTTCAGCAGAAAGCGCAGGCGCTCGTCCTTCTTGCTGCGAGGGTTGTAGCCGTTGGGAAAGTAGCTCTCGACCCATGCCTGGTGACCCTCGGGAGTGAAGCCAAGGATCTTGCCCCCGATGGGGATGAGGCAGACCTTCTCCCCAAACTCCTTGCGAAACGGTGCTGGAAGGGTAATGCGCTGCTTGGCATCCAGGTTGTGCTTGTAGGTGCCAGTCAGGTACATTCGCCCTCCCCTCTTGTTCCGCTGGGGCGTCCCCCTCGAAGGCGTGACAAATACTATAGCCCAATTGCCCCACCCCGCAACACTCGTCGACACCTTAAAACACCTGAGGGCAAAAAAGTGGCTTGAACGGCAGAGGGGCACTCGTCAACCTCCCCCACATGTTGTGAGAACGGTCGTTCTGCAACACAAACGCCGAGGATGCGACTCCCCGGCGCTTCTTGTGGAATGTGATGGAATTGTGTTTTGGTGCCCTGACCTGCGCAAACGGGCGAGAAGGACGCGTTTTCCCAGTTGAAGGCGCATGCGGCATTGCCCCATCAGCATGCTTGCGGCGCCACAAGCTGGTGGGACGTCATCCCACAAGATGTGGTGCCGGGCACGGTGGCACGCACTTCTCGCCTTGGTGGGAGACCGTCCCACTGTGGGTGGGAGACCGTCCCACAAGATGTGGCGCCCGCGCGGACCCTACGATCCCATGCGGGCGCGCGGATGGGCCTCGAGGTAGACCATGCGCACGTGCGTCAGGTCGATGTGGGTGTAGAGCTGCGTCGTCGAGATGCTCGCGTGCCCCAGGAGCTCCTGCACGGTCCTGAGGTCCATTCCGCCCTCCAGCATGTGCGTGGCGTAGGTGTGTCGCAGGGTGTGGGGGTGCAGGCCCTCGATTCCCACGAGTCTGCCATAGCGCTCCACCATGCGGTGCACGGCTTGGCGCGTGATGCGGGTCCCACGCTCGCTCAGGAACACGGCGCCCCC
>OCVV012847442.1_pt1 | contig 16364 bp, 6 predicted proteins | sample 1539721 | NCBI WGS metagenome assembly OCVV01 (sample SAMN02144230, study PRJEB22623) | gut metagenome | biome: sheep rumen | host: Ovis aries | place: New Zealand
GGTTGTTATTATCGCAAGAGTATAAAGACACAGCAACAAGGCAAAGGAACACCCACCAATATTTTATGACGAAATGTTTCATTATATATTCTGCTTAATACCGATTTATCTGTTTGTTTATTTTTTGCAAATTTATGAAAAAACTACGCAGAAAGCAAATCTTTACGCCAGTTTGTGAAAAGTTGAAATGGTGAAATAGGGACATCAGCATGGGCGTTAGCTTTTCCATCTGGATGGCTTCCCCTCCCCTTTGGGGGAGTTGGAGGGGGCGGCTTTATGGGATTTTCGAACCTCATGTGTGGATTGTCTGAACCGATTCTTTGGATTGACTGAACCGCTCCTTTGAATTGGCTTACGCCGAGCTGAAGGTTCAACTAGTTGCCGAGGGCTCGTTATCGAAATAGCGAGCGCTCGGCGTTGCGATAACGAGCGCTCGCCGTGTCAACGTTGAGGGCTCGGTTTTTCAGTAGAATCAAAGGAAAAAGCCTGTACTATCAAAGGAGAAGACCAGTACAATAAAGGGAGAGTGCCAGTGAAATCAAAGGCATGATTGGCTTTCGCCGAGCTAATGATACAGTACAATCAAAAAAGAGCATCAGTACATTCGAAGCCTTTCTGTTCTATGTCTTGAACATAAGATTTGTCATACCAATTGAATGAATCCAGATTTACTTGTCGTCGTAATGACCATAAAGGGAGATGACATAAACTCTTACGACATTTTCATCTACTGTGTAAAGAAGTCTGTTTTTCTTATCCAATCGCCTTGACCAAATATTCGAATAATATTTTAGTTGCTCTGGTTTTCCTGTTCCTGTATAGGGATGCTCAGATAGTTCAAGGAACATAATCTCCACCTTCTTGATGAGAGACTTGTTCCCTGAACGATGAATTCTCTGTAAATCCTTTCTTGAGGTTCCTGCCAGTTCTATAGAATACTTTCCCATATATTGTTGATGTCTTCTATAGGTGTGGTGTTGCCGTTCTTGATGTCTTCCAATCCTTTTTGTATTGCCAAGAGTTCTTCGGGTGAGGGTGTGTCCCCATCGTTGACAACATTGATGACAAGAGTGGGTGCATTCTCTCTGGTGACATACACGGGTTCCTTTTCTGCCAATTCAAAATACTTCTTTTGATTGGCATTAAATTCATTGGTATTGATAATCTGCATGGCTTGACAATCTTAGTTATTCAGTGCAAATGTATGAAAAATAATTATGACCCTTGCAAAAAAGAGTGAAAAGTGAAGAGTGAAAAGTGAAAAAACAGCTCTACTTCCTGAACACTTTCTTCACAGTTCCATTGCTGAGGCGGATGATGTTGATGCCTTTCGATGCTGCGGATTGCTGGATGCCCATGACGTTGTAAATCACTTGGGTGGTGCTTCTCGCATCATTCTCGGTGGCGAGGATGGCATCCGACTGCTTGGATGCTTGGCGGAGAGGAAGCAGATACCAGTTGCGATGCCCGTTGGTTACTACGTTGCCATAGTCCCACAGTCCCACTTGTGTGCCCGCTGCATACTGGCTATTGCTGAGGTCGAGACTCTTCTTGTTGCTGCTGCTGGTGATTTTGCAGAACACGCCATCCACAGACTCTATGTTGAACAGCTGGTAGTTGGCTCCTGTGTAGTTGTTCGTAGTGAGCAAGGCATAAGAACTGCTTGCTGCCAACACGTCGCCATTGGCGTTTCGGAGTGCGTAGCGCCCGTTGGTGCCAGCGACGAAATACCATTGTTGCGATGCATCGACGATGAGGGAGTCGGAAGAAGCCCCCTCCCTATCCTCCCCGAGGGGAGGAGATTGCCATCCGGATGGTTTCCCTCCCCCTCGGGGGAGCTGGAGGGGGGCTTTAGGGCTTTGGATGCTTTCGACGGTGACTTTCTTGTTCTTTGCCTGGAGTGCCACCTCCGTGCTGTATTGCGGAAGAATGAGATACGGCGTGTCGGTGCGCACCAGCATTTCCTCTTCGCTTGGCTCCTCCATAGAAATTGGAATGAGCAGGGTGGTGATGGATTGTGCAGGCAGTTCCACTTCGAGTTGCTCTCCTTTGGTCTTGAAGCCCGTGGTGGTGCGTTGGTGGTTCTTTGCCTCGGTCGTCTGGTAGCAAGTGATGCTACCTCGCGTTTTGCAATCGGTCAGCTGGATGTTGTGGGTGGATTGCGTAGCACTGGCATTGAGTAGCACGAGCACGAGCGTGTCGCCCGCTTCGTTCACGGCAGCCAAACTATGTGGCGAAAGGCTGCTCACGAAGGAATAGCCTTGCTTGATGTGGCTTGTGACTTGTTGGCGCACGTAGTAGTTCTTCACGCGAGAATAGGTCTGCGCTTCGAAACTCCCTCGCACCGTGCACCACTGGTCGTTGGCTTCCTCCACGTATTGCCAATCCACCCATGCCGATGGCAGCATCATGCGGATGTCGCTGAACATTCGCTGCGTGAGTGCCAAGTTGCCTCCAATGCCGTTGCCTCCGCTTCCCGTCTCGCTCATCCAGAGCTTTTTGCCTTCGGAGCGTGCCAACGAACCGATACGACTGCGGCTGACATCGTCGGCAGAGTAGGTGTGCGTGTTCCATTGCCCGACGAGGTCGAGCACTTTTCCGTCGCGCTTGTATTCCTCGAAGATGCTCACAGAGATAGGCACGCTGGTTTCGTCGGAGGAGGAAATCACCGTGTTGAGTCCCGAGGCTTTCAAGATAGGTGCCAGCACCTTGATGAAGGCAATTTGCGAGCGACCGTCGAAATGGCATCCCTCCTGCGGACCGTTGGCATACCAGAAGGAAGTGGCGGACTCGTTGAATGGTTCAAGAGTGGCGAATTCTATGCCGTAGGTGTCCTTGTAGTGCTTGCACACATCCACCAAGTAGTGGGCGAATTCTTCGTAGTATTCAGGTTTCAGATTGTCCTTTCCTCCATCCACATTGCCCGAGCAGCATCCGCTGTAGGTCATGTAGTAAGGGCAGCTGTTGCTGAAAGCTTCGAAGATGGCATCGGGACGCTTCTCACGGATTTTCAGCATGATTTTGCGCTGTCCCTCGTCGCGGGTCCAGTCGTAATCAGCATCGGAAGAGGTCTTGAATCCCTCCATTTCGGCACGCAGTCCCTTGCCCCTGCCCATGTGGTGAGGGTCGCAGTTGCGGTTCTCGGGGTCGTCGCCTCCACCGATATTGTAGCGGAAGATATTGTAGTTCAGTCCTGTTGGGCTTGTCAGCCAATCCACTATCTGGTCTATCTTCGCATCGTCCCAGGCTCCACACATGCGTGCCCACCAACAGAGCGACACGCCCCATCCCTCGTTCTTCTGGCGGCGGTCGGAAGGAACCACCAAGTAGGATTCCGACAAGGTAGGTTGCTTTCCGTCTTTCTCGTTGCTGAAATACCAGTAGTGCTTGGCATCGTTGCCGTCCTTGTCGCTGTAGATGTTCGAACCGCTGTCGTTGGCATCCGTACCCAAATATCTGCCATTCGATTTGTTGCGCAAGCGGAACATCTCCGTTTCGTTTCCGTCGATGGCATAGAGTGCCTTGTCGGTGGAGCTGTCATCTTCGAAGTAGGTGTTCCAACTGCCATTGAGTGTCATGTAGGTTTCTGTGCCGTCGGCTTGTTTGTGCACAATCAGATAATAGCCATCGCCCACAGGTCGCAAGCTGAGTTTCACAGTTTCGGCACTCGACGGACTGAAAATCACGGCGCGTCCGTCGCTTCTTCTTCCTGCCACCATTCCACTCGAATGTTTCAGATAACACACCCTGTCGGCTGCCCATGCCATGCTCTGAACGACGAGCAAAAGGACAGACATAAACGTCATTTTTAATGCTTGATTCATAGTAACTATTATGTTTGAAAATAACGATGTTGCAAAGATAAAGGAAAAAAGTGAGAAGTGAATCAGGGATTTAAAGGTTTTTTTAGGAAAAGCCTCACCCCCAACCCCTCTCCAAAGGGCGAGGGGAGTAGTATCAGGGATTTAAAGGATTTAAAAGGATTCTTGAAAATTGAAACTTGAAACCAGCACGAGGTGCTTTGAAAAAGTGAAGAGTAAAAAATAATAAAGGGTATTGCGAAGGACATGAAAGGAAAAGAGAAGATAGGGATTTGGATGATCTGCCTGATATGGGTTTTGGCAGCGGGCTGCTCCCATTCGGAGGATGATGCTGTCGTGCCTGTTAATAAGGACGTGAAGACGCGCTTGCTTACCTTCACGCAGGTGGAGAATAGGGGCTCGAGAGCAGTGCTCAATGAGGATGATGAAAATGGTTTGTTGGCTAAATGGAAACGTGGCGACCAGCTGGGATGTTGTAATCTGTCCACATTGGAAGAGAAAATCATGAATCATGAAGATATTTCAACTGGCACGCTGACGGCTCAAGATAATAATGTGCGTACTTCCATCTTTCAGGGGGAGATGAATTGTAATCAGGACCATCGGTTAGCGGTCATTTATCCCGTTAAGAATTTTGGTTTTGGATTGGAGTCTGGCGAGTATTTCGCCAAATATACCATCACACTTAGCGGACAAGATGGCACGTTAGGGACTTTGGCGAGCGATTACCACTATATGTATGGCGTGGCAACGGTCAATAGCGTAACGAACTCTACGGCTGAAGCTTCGGGAAAGATGCAGAGTCTGCTCGCAGTGTGCAAGTTTTCGTTTACGGACGGAGAAGGACACACAATCAGAGTGAAGGAGCTTGAAATCAGTTATTTTAACGATGGTATTGGAGGTAATCGACAAATCTATCCTCAAAGTGCAATTGTGAAGTTCTATGAAGAGGGAGCATATAGCATCTATTCTGACGTTTCCAACGACAATGATGGAGTTGTTGACCCTCTGATAATAAATCTTGATCAGGCCGCGAATGAAGTTTATGTTGCGCTGCTTCCTGTTACTAACCGAACATTCCGTTTCAATGTAACTGATGCCAATGGTGGCACTTACACTGGCAAAGCTATGGCAACTCTTCAAGCAGGCGAATACGTGGTGGCTACGCTCCCAGTGAAAAATTAAGAGTTAGAAGTGAAAAGTGGCTTCGGCAAAACCGAAGCTTACTGAAAAAGCATTCTGCTTTAATAATCGTTCTCGAAATAAAACCATTTATCAATATGAAATCAAAAACAATCTTCTGGTGGCAGTTCGTCATGATGATGGTGCTGCTGATGTGTGGAACATCCCCTTCGTGGGCATACAATTCCAATTGGAACTATTCGAAGAATGGCGGTTCGGGCGATGGTTCGTATGTCTTTCGCTACGACACGAAGGGTGTCGATGACGACTTTATGGGACTCAATGTGAACCAAGCTTTGGATGCTAATACTGGCAATATCTATTATTTGAGTTGGAAAATCAAGGTGAATTATGGAAGTATAGACGGCGACGACCACTCGAAGCTCTATGTTACTATCGAATACGAGAATGGTAGCAGATACACGATTGCTAGGGCTGAATTCAAAGGCAAGGATTCTCCCAGCATTTCGGACAAGAGCGGCAACATCAAGATTTCCAATATCAATGGCGATGGATGGATGACGATTCAATATCAGCCAACTCCCAACGACTTGAACAAGGGACTGAGAAAGATTTACTTCCAAGTGGTTACCTGGTGGAGCAAACTCTTAGGGTTGAATAGTGCAACTCGCAATTTCCAGTATGAAAAACCTATCAGTCTTACTCCTTATCACGACATCGTGCCTAAGGGTCTCGATGCGGAGTTTGACGATCAAGGCAACATCCTTTTCAAGGTGAGTGGAGCACGCGATTTTTCTTCGAACACAATCATCAAGTCACAGTATATGTCGGTCAGTGAGGGTTGCTACTACCACGACGGCTTGCATGCAGGTACAAAAACATTTGCGCTCAACAAAGATACCAAAACAGGAGGTAGCGGCAACAATGTCAACTATTCCATCAGCACTCCCGTGAGGTCGTACACGGTTCCTACCCGATACTACGATATTTACCATAATATCGAGTTGAAGAAGAGTCAAAGTGTTTCGGGCTTCGCATTGGAGACACAAACTTACAAACATGCGACATCGAAGGTGTACTATAGCGACGGCATTCTCGTCAAGCCTTACACCCGTCCGATGGACGTGGTGGTGGAGTTCGACAAATGGACCCAGAAGAACGTGGTGACGTGGAAACGCAAGGAGAAGGCGCAGGATCGATTTGGGGATATTGACTGCCAAACGGATGGCACTTGGTACCTGTTGCGTTACGAAAAGGGACAGTCAGCCACGGACTATACCGTCGTGGATGATATTCCTGGCAAGAACACCAACTTGAAGGTGACGGATAGCGACATCGAGTACGACAAGGAGTACATCTATCGAGTGGTATTCCTGCCTAACATTCTTGAACAGAAGTATTCCAAGGACCTCATCCATCTGCCTGGACAGTCGGCGAGTCACAACTCCTACGACCTCTTCGAGGAGGCAACGGTTAATACGGCATTCGACCTGCCTATCAAATTGGCGCAGGACTTGACCAGCGACAAAAAGATACGTATCGTTTGGGACTACTCCGTGCAAGGCTCTGGCTTTAGCTGGAACGTGGAAAAGCGCAAGAGTGGAGAAACAACTTGGATGAGGTTGGATAACTTGTCAATCGACAGCAAGCAGTCGCAGGCTGCCTTCGTGGATGATGCGGACGCTTCGGTGTGCAATTTCAACGATTATCGCATCACCACCACCATCAACGGCAAGGAGTTCACTTCAAACATCCTCACCGCCAACTTGCCTGCTGGTAGCTATATCAGCAGCGTAGTGGCAACTACTGGTACGGAAACCAGCTATGTGGTGGTGAAATGGACGGTGGAGCGTCCTGACAGAACGCACGACATCCATTACCGCGTGAAACGTCGCATCATGGGTTCCGACGAATGGGTACTGCTCAACGAAGACACTGATATTCACGGCACTGCCTCAGAATATAGTTTCACGGACAATCGCGTGATGGCGGGCTCCTATTATGAATATACGGTGGAGGCTTACGGAGCAGAATGCGACGAGCAGTTGGTGAAGATTTCCGAGGTGGTGGCACCAGGCTTCTCGCAAGCCCGCGGTACCATCACGGGACATATCGCCTACGGCACGGGTACTGCCGTAGCCAACACGCGCGTCAACTTGGTGATGTCGTCGGGCGATGAATTGGGCGAGCAAACGCAGTTCCTCTCTCGCTACATCGATGGCGAAGGTAAAGGACTGCAGTGGATGGCTGACTCTACCAAGTATGCCAACGTGCTGAACGGTAAGAAGGCACTCAGTTTGCAAATGTGGGCTAGACCAACCATGGTGAATGGCACTCCATCGCAGAGCTTAATGCGATTGGCTGGTGCGCTGGAACTCGGTCTGAAGAGTGCCGACGGCAATAGCTATTACCTTTATGGCATAGACAAGAGTCAAGGTGGAACCAGCGTTATCGATTTCCCTGAACTGGTGTTTAGTACGACCGACTTCACACACGTTGCTGCTGTGTATGACGGCAAAGGCTTGTGGACTTTCTATGTGGGGACTGACACGCTTCGCACTGCCACTATGACTGTCGCCTCCACTGGTTGGAGTACCGTAGAAAGCAGTAGTGCCAATGCAGAACCAAGCTTGGCTTTCGGTGGCAGCAACGGCAGTAACGAAGCTTTCATTGGCTATGTGGATGATATTCGCTTGTGGAACCGTGCGCTCAGTGAGAAAGAGTTGCAGGGCAACTACACTCGAATCCTCGGTGGCAGGGAGACAGGACTCTTTCTCTATTGGCCGCTCGACGAAGGTCTTAACGTGACCGACTACGCTTTCGACGTAGCTTGTCTCAATGGCATTTACCAGCAAAACCATCCTGTGATAGGTGTGAATGCACGACCTTCTACCTCGGTGCCATCGTTGCTGAAACTCTATGGCTTGACCGATGCTGGAGGAGACTACATCATCCGAGGCATTCCATTCCAGGAGGGCGGTACGAACTACAAGATTATACCTGAATTGGGCATTCACGAGTTCTCACCAAACATGCGTTCGATGTTCGTCAGCCCAACGAGTTTGACAGCCAACAACATCGACTTCGAGGACGTGTCGTCGTTCCCAATGGAAGGCTACGTCTATTATGCAGGAACCAGTATTCCTGCTGAGGGCATCATGTTCTATGTGGATGGTGAACGCGTGACGGGCAATGGCGAAATTATCGAGTCCGATGCCGAGGGACATTATCTCATTTCAGTGCCTATCGGCAAACACTACGTGGAGGCTAAACTGGACGGACACACGATGGTGGATGGTGGACGCTTCCCAACGGTTGGTACCTATGACTTCAACGGTTCAGTCACTTACGACTTTGCCGACTCCACACTGGTGAACTTTGTGGGTCGCGTGGGAGGTGGTACGCGTTGCGACACACTGGCTGTAGGTTTTGGTGCCTCGAAGAACAATATTGGTATCGCCACTCTGAAGTTAGGATTGAACAACGAGTCGCTTTCCTTCAACTGTCTGGACGACCACATCACATCAGCCAGCACGAAGCGTTTCTTCGAAAGTGACACCACCAGCATTCAGAGCCAAACGTGGACAGGAGTTGGCAGCGATTCCCATATCATCAACATCCGTACTGACTCGCTCACAGGTGAGTTTTCAGCGATGCTGCCTCCGCTGAAATATGTGATGCAGAGTGTCCGTGTGGATGAGAACCAGAACATAGAGTTCACTACGTTGAGCGAAATCGACCTCACCAACCCAAAAATGGAGATGGCTGACTCTCTTCGCCAAAGAACCGCCAACAACGATAGCATTTGGGTGAAATACAAGTACAACACCAAGAAGGTATTTACCTACTATTCCGACCCGAAGGTGAAGGTGGTGGAAATCGTCAACGAAGGTGGTGCATTTGGTGAAAAGACGGTGACGCTGACCGACAGCTTGGGCAACAATGTGACAACTCCTGAGTTGTGGAACGTTGAAAGCAATGGTAATGTGAACTACCTCATGGAGCATCCTGTTTATAAGATGGGTGCTACCTATGAATACGACATCTTCGGCTATGAGGAATACGTGAACTACGACAGCGGTACGCCAGTGAGTGAAATCATTCCACTCAACGGACAGGAAATCACCATTGGCAACGAAATGAGCGACAAGCAATCGATTGTCTATAAGGTGATTGACCCGAACTCCGAGTACAAGGCGGGACAAATTTACGAGATGGAGAGTGAAAATGTGCAATTGGGAGGCGATGGCCACATCAAATATCGCTGGGGAGCTGGAGCACCAAATATCATCTCTCCATACACTCGTCATTTCTTTATCAGCGTGAACCACCACGACCGTTATTACATCCCAATGGAGATGAATGCCATTGTGTTGGGTCAGCTCACCTACGGCAGCAACTTTGTGACGAGAGGTCCCGATATTGTGAACTATGTGCTGCGAGACCCATACGGTGCCCAATCGACCACAACTCTCAAGGTAGGTAAATCCGTCACTACCACCAAGTTCGACACCTACGAAAGATATGGAGACGAGAAACTTGTATCCAACTGGATTGGAGGATCCCATACTACGGTTGGAACTGGAGTGGGTGTCATGTTGATTAACCAATCTAAGATTAAAACAGAAGTTGATGTAGGCGTGCATGCCACATGGGAATACACGCACAACTACGATAAAATCGATGTGGTGACCACTGTGGAGAACGTGTCCACCAGTCCATCCATGCCTTACGTGGGCAGTGCTGGAGATATTTTCATTGGTTTATCTACCAATTTCCTCATTGGTCCATGCCGTAACCTGTTCATAGAAAAAGACCAAGAGACAGGGAAATATGTTGTGAAACTGGAAGATGCTTACTGCTTGAGCGATTCCATTGCCACTGCCTTTAAATATACGCAGTATGAAATCGAAACGGTGATGATTCCGAAGTGGAAGGACTTGCGTCGAAGTTTCCTCAAACAGGTGAAAACGGAGAACGATGCCGCGAACTATGTCAACAATGGCGAGCACTGTCTTTACGTCACTTGGATGGACATCGACTCGATAGATTTCAGCAAGACGGGCAACAACAAGGACTACAAGATGATTCCTCCTAAGAGCGCCGAAAACAAAGCGGATTTCTTTGAGAGGGATAGCGTGGAGTGGTGTACCAACCAAATTGAAACGTGGATTGACAAGCTGAGTGAGAACGAGGAAGACAAGGTGACGTGCATGAAGAATCAAACACCTCGGAATATCTCGATTGATGGTGGTAGCAACTATGTCTATTCAACAACGACGAGCCATACTGACTTGGACGAAAAGAAAACCGTCTATAAGATTGGAGGCGTCGTGGGAGGAACAAAAGGCTTCGTCCTGAATGCTGCTGCTACCTTTGGCGTCATTATCAACCTCATGACGGAGAATGGCGGTGGAACAACATCGGGAGGAGGCACAAGGACCGAGTCGTTCACGGAATGGGATTACGTCATCAACGACGGAAACCGCGATACCGACCTCTCCATCAACGTCTATAAATCGAAGAATCCAAAATATAGCGACTTCTTCAGCGTGTTTGGTGGACAGACCTACAACCCATATCAGCCGCAGGAGGTGACGCAACACTATAAGCCTGGCACGGAAATCAGCAAGGGAACACAGCAGATGGAGCAGCCTAACCTGAAAATCGGCATAGGCGACCAGCTGCCTTCCAAGCATGCAGTTGTGAACGATATTCCTTCGGGGCAGAGCACAAACGTCAACCTCTATCTCAGCAATATGGCGAACGCGCACCAAGGTTTGGATTTCACCTACAACCTTATCGTGTTTGAAAAATCCAACACGAAAGGACTCCAGATTCTGATGGACGGAGTGCCTATCAACGGACGCTCCGTCAAGCTCCAGCAAGGCGAAACCATCTCCAAGGTCATCACCATCCAGCAGACCGACCAGAGCATCCTCAACTACGACAGCATCCGCATCCGCTTCACCTCGCAATACCAGGCACCCATCATTTACGATGAGGTGATGCTGAGCGCACACTTCGTGCCATCGTCTTCTCCTATCGACCTCGTCATTGAGCAGCCTGTCGTCAATGCCAACAACAAGGAGGGCATGCTCGACATGAAGCTGAAGAACTTCAACCGCAACTTCAAGGGACTTTCCAACGTTGGGGTTCAGTATCGCTACGAAAGCAGTCAGAACTGGACCACACTCCACACATGGGTCGTGGACAAGAAACAACTCAACCCATCTGATGCCAGCATAGAGTTGCTACCTGCCGAAGGGAATATCAACTTCTCTGCCAGTCTGCTCAGTGATGTGAGCTATCCAGAGGGCACCTACTCCTTCCGTGCTTTCACCTCCACGCTCTACGGCAATAGCGAAAACACAGCCGTGCAAGTCTATTCCAACGAGGTGACAGTGGTGAAGGACATGACTCGTCCTCGCAATCTCACTACGCCTACGCCGACCAACGGCATCCTCAACTATGGCGACGACATCAGCATAGAGTTCAACGAGGACATCGTGCCTGGCTACGTGCGCAGCAACAACGTCATCGTCACTGCCCGTCTCAACGAGCGACCTGTGAACCACGACGTGGCACTTCAAATCGTTTCCCAAGCACCTAAGTGCCGAACCCGCAATCCAATTTTCTTGACGGGTAGTTTCTCCATCGACTTCTGGCTCAAGTGGACAAATCCTGGCACTATCCTCCAGAGGGGCATGGGAGAGAAAGCCTTCACTCTGTACATCGACAACGACCACCATGTCCGCATTCGTTCCTTAGGCAACGAGTATGTCAGCGAGGATACAGTTCCTAAGAACGAGTGGACTTACATGGTGCTCAGCTACGATGCCGACAAGGGCACCTTCTCCATGATTGCACAGTCCGACAGCAAGACCTACAATCTCTTCGACCAGCAACCGTTCGTGTTGAGTTCCATCATTTCCTACTCCGACGACAATTATCTCTATATCAACCTCAACACCTTGGAGGGAGCCATGCACGACCTTGGCCTCTTCAACATCTACCGCAACCCAAGGGAAGCTGCTGCCACCAGGTACCAGACGAAGGACACCTATGTCTATGGACTTGCCAACTATTGGCCTATGAATGAGGGACACGGCACAGTGGTTGCCGATGCGCGCCACACCCACGACTTCGATGTTCACGACACCTGGAAGCTGAGTTACGAGAGCTTTGCGCCAGTCCTCGAAGGAAATGAAGGATTCGCTGCCGACATCTCAACCATCAACACAGGATTTGGCGACAGCTATGCCATCGAAATGTGGTTGTCCTACTTGAGGGACTTCACAAACGCAACCGTGTTCGAAACCGGAACGGATGAGACCAACAAGCTTCGTCTCCACTTTGGCGACGACTTGAAGCTCTGGCTCGACTATGGCAAGAAAACACAGATGGTGGCAGACCTCGAGGAAATTGCCGCAGGAGGATATGGATATTTCAACCACATAGCCCTGAACGTTCTGCGCGGACAAGCGGCAAGTTTCTACTGCAACGGTAAGCGCACCGCAGTCATCGATGAAAGCGAAATACCACCAGTGGTAGGCTCAGAGATGAAGCTGGGAGAAGGCTTCTTGGGCACTATCGACGAAGTGCGCTATTGGCGGGCTGCCATTTCCGAAAGCCGACTCTTGGCAAACATCTACAATAGCATCGACACGACTCACGTCTATTCCCGCAGTCTCGCAGCCTACTACCCATTCGAGAAGACTTCGAAGGTGAACGGAGTGAATCGAAGAATCTTCACCCTTGACGACATGGCTCCAGGAACCGCCCACAAGAGTCTGATGAAGTTGGGCACTCATTCCATCACCCAAGTCGCTGCTCCGATAAAGCGAGTGCCAGAGGAAACCACCCTCATCACCACGCCTGTGGCATCCGAGCGAAAGGTGGTCATCAACCTCACTGGAGCTGGCGTCAGTGCCCGCGACATCGAGGGTACCACCCTGAACATTACCGTCGATAAGATTTTCGACATGCATGGCAACGAGTCACAACCTATCCACTGGACTGCATTAGTGCAGAAGAATCCACTCAAGTGGACAAAGGATTCTGTCAATATCATCAAGAAGTATGGCGACAGCTATACCTTCGATGTGGATATTGAGAATAAGGGCAGCTTCACCGAATACTATAGCTTGAAGAACCTGCCGCAGTGGCTCTCGATTGTTGGAAGTGAGACCTCGGGCGAATTGGCACCGATTTCCTCCAAGACTCTCCGCTTCCGTGTGGACCCATTGGTGCGTGTGGGCAATTACGACCTGACCCTCCGCCTTCAGGGCAACGACGAGATTCTCGAACCTCTCCGTGTCGTGATGAAAGTGAGCGGCGAGGAACCAAACTGGAATGTCAATCCTACGCTCTATGAGCACCAGATGACTATCATCGGGCAGGTACAACTTGGAGGATTCCTTCTCGAGAGTGCCGACAGTCGTGTGGCAGCCTTCATCAACGGCGAATGCCGAGGCGTGGCATCCCCAGAGAAAGTCTATGACGTACCATACGTCACCATGACCATCTATGGCGACAGCTACGACTATGCCGACAAGAACAAGCCAATCACATTCCGCATCTGGGACGCATCGACCGACATCACCTATCCTGATGTCAATCTCTTGTCGCAAGAAGGCAAGGAACTCAATGTCACCTTCGTTCCCGACACCCTCATCGGTGACTACCAGCATCCAGCCATCTGGATCAAGGGCAACAAGGTGGAGCAGAACCTCAAGCTCAACATGAAGTGGAACTGGATAGCACTGGGCGTAGTGCCAGAGGATTTGCGACCTATCGCCGTGTTCCCTGACTTGACCCTCTTCAAGACCTATATCAAGGACAAGAGTAACGCCATGATCTACAGCAACGGTTCAGAATGGAAACCAAACAGTGGAAGGATTGAGCCTGGAAAGATGTATAAGATGATGCTGTCGAACGCCACCAACAGTCCTGAGTTGCCTGACCCACTTCCTGTTTGGGGCGTACCGATGGAACTCAGTCAATGGCCTGTTCAACTCAATCGTGGATGGAACTGGATTGGCTACACGCCACTCACCACCATGAGCACCGACGAGGCATTGGCGGGTGCCAACCCTCAGTTGGGCGACCGAGTGAAATCACTCACCGGCATTGCCATCTACGACGGAGAAAAGTGGAACGGAAGTCTGAAGTCCTTGGAGAGCGGACACGGCTACATGTACTTCAGCGCTGACACCACCCAGCACAAGCAGTTCGTCTATCCGACGATTTCATCCAACACACACCACGAGGTGAAAGGCATGAATTCCGATGTGAAGGCGATGGCACCTCCAGCACCACTGTCGATATTCTCGCCTGTGGAAGCTGGCACTTATTCCGACAACATGACGATGGTGATTCAGTTGATGGATGGAGAGGAAGTCATCGACACTTGTGAAGTGGCAGCCTTCGTGAATGGCGAATGCAGAGGAGCCGCTCGTGCCGAGGACGGACTTTACTACCTCATCATTGCTGGCGAGGGCAGTGGACAAGCTGTCGAGATACGTACCTACACCATGGACGGGTTCATCACGCTCGACAACCATCTCACCTATGCTACCGACCAGAACATTGGCACGCCGTGGGAACCTTACGTTATAGACCTGAGCAATCTGCCTACCAGCATCCACAGCGTGACTGCCGACGACGACACAAACTGGTGGACGCTGCAGGGCTACAAGATAGGCAAGCGACCTCTGCAGCCTGGCGTCTATATCCACAACGGCAGGAAGATAGTGGTGAAAGCACCACTCGCCAATCCTCAATAAAACGTATTCTTTATAAGATGACTCGATAAGACGACTCTGTTTATAAGATGACTCAGCACGAGTCCATGTTTCCTCAAAAACCACAATATCGTGGCACACGATGGGAGCATGGACTCCTTCTTTTGTACTGTCTCTCTCCTTCGATTGAACTAAATCTTTCCTTCGAATGTTCTGAATGATTCCTTTGATTCCACTGCTTCTTTCCTTTGCTTTTACTGAAATACCGAGCCCTCAACGTTAACACGGCGAGCGCTCGTTATCGAAACGCCGAGCGCTCGCCATGACGATAACGAGCGCTCGACAACTAGTTGAATCCAAAGAATCGGTTCAGTATGTCCACACATGCGGTTCTGAAAATCCCATAAAGCGCTTCAGCAAATCCCCTGAAGCGCTGCATCAAAAGCATATTCTTGTTTCTTTGTCCTTAGGTCCCATTCTCCCCATGATGCCCATTCTCCCCATCACTTCATTCTCCCCTCAGCTTTTTCGAGCGTTAGGACAGTGGTCGCATAGATATTGGTAAACGAAGTCGAAGTCTTCGTCCGCCACGAAAACCATATTGCGGCTGAAACGTTCTCTCACTTTGATGAGATGGCGACGGCGACATGCTATGATACGTCGTACACTGCTGTAGCTGGTGGACATCGATGTACGGTTGGCAACCAGTACTCCCATTCCCGCCATGCCTATTTTTCCGCCTCCTGCTCCCGCCAGTGCGGTCAGTTTGCCAATGGCACGAGCCTTGCCTTCAGTGCCAGGCAGTTGTTTGTGTACCACTTCCTGCTCGTCCATGATGAAGAGGATGCTGTATTTCCATCCGTAGTACCAAGAAACGAAGAAATATGCTATCCACCCCAGCACAAAGAATACTGCCATGAGAATTAGGAAACCACGCGTGATTTCCCACAGGGCGGCTGGACGGAAATGGTTCTCGCATCCTCCCATCAGCAATACGAACAACCACACGATGCCGAAACTGATGCCAAGCACCCAATATACTTCCATCAGGATGCTGGGGTTCTTGAGCATGGGTACGTCGTACACCCAGCGATACTTACCGTCAGGACAAAGTACGGGATGCGTTGATTTGATGTTGTTATAGCTTTGTTTGCTTGTCTTTTTCTGCTTAGCCATAGTCTTTGTGAATTATTTCTGCAAATATAGATAAAAAACAGAAAATTGTAAGTCTTTCGATAAAAAATCAGGCAAATTGTATCGAAATGGCTATATTTGCAAAGGAATCAATCATGAAGATTTTTCCGATTTCGAACTCGTGTAAAATTAATCAGTGGAGGTTGCAAATCGGCATTTTTAGGAATTTTTGCCCCACCAAAAGAGGATTTTTGTAAATATTTGAAAAACAGAAAGATGTGAACGTTATGAACAGGGTGTTGAAAACTTTTTTCAAAAAAAATGGGTAATAGTGTGGGGAATTGTGGGGAAATTCATATCTTTGCAAAGGAATGGTGAACAAAGCCACGCATTTGCCTATGGAAATGGGGGAATGTATTCGAAGATACACTTAAGGTGTGTTCTAAAAATTCTGTTTTATGATTTCTTACAAAAATATGAGATTTCGTTTCGGTTGCTTTTTGTTTGATTTGAAGTCTTT
>OCVV011130145.1_pt1 | contig 16343 bp, 21 predicted proteins | sample 1539721 | NCBI WGS metagenome assembly OCVV01 (sample SAMN02144230, study PRJEB22623) | gut metagenome | biome: sheep rumen | host: Ovis aries | place: New Zealand
CCCGCCGCAAGCCTAAGAGACATGGAGGCAGGCTATGAATACTTTGATCACGGGCGGCGATCTTTCGGATAAGGAGATCGAAGCATACAAGAAATACGCAAGGGACAAGTATCCCGGAGAGAACATAGAACAGCTTGACATCCACCTTGATGGTGATTTCGTCGAGCTGACATACCATTTTGCGGGCGTACCGTTCGACAGGATCAGACGAATTACCGGCTACCTGGTCGGGACGCTTGACAGATTTAACGATGCCAAATACTCGGAAGTCAATGACCGGGTGCGGCATAGTGTTTGAGGAAGGGAGGGGTATCTGTGGGTCTGATAGATACAATCGAGCTGATGAGCTCCGAGGATTATAAAGACCGTTTCAGAGCTGAGTATTATCAGCTCGTGATCCGATTTGACAAGCTGAGGGCAATGCTTGAAAAGTGGGATAAAGGCGAGCTGGGCTTTACGCCGACCTGTCCTCGCGGAGTATATAATCTCCAGATCAGAGCAATGGCAGACTACATCGCCGTACTGGAAGCGAGAGCAGCCATCGAACATATCAAGCTCTGAACAGCTCTCCCAGGCTCCGGCAGGGGCACATTTGGGAGCCGATTATAAGAACAGAACCGCACGCGCCTCCTTGTCCCGGAACTTGAATTCCGGCAAGTGCGAACCACGTGCGGTCACTATGCAGGGAAAGAGTTAATTTCGGGAGTTGTACGCCCCGTTATACGGCGGTTTGATTCCGCCGCCCTGATCCACAACACGGGAGGCGTTAACGGTGATATACCGGCAGACACGAAACGCTTACGAAAATCTAAACAGGGAAATGTTCCCCGGCGCGGGTGAATACGACATCCCGCAGATACAGCCGACGCATTATGTACCGGATCAGCTCATCGGGTTCAACTACGTCAAGACGTGCAGGACTCCGGAGCGATTCGGGGTCCATTTTTTCGTTGACGATTATCAGTTCACGCGCATCTGGCAGCAGCCGGAGTACTGGACTGACAAGCTGTCTCCGTTCGCTTGCGTATGCTCTCCCGATTTCTCGGGATATATCGACTTCCCGAAAGCGGTCAGAGTTTACCAGCGCTTCAAGAATCATTGGCTTGGCGCATACTGGCAGCTTAAGGGGCTGACTGTTATCCCGACGATCCAATGGGGCGATGAGTGCGATTTCGATTGGTGCTTTGACGGCGATCCAATGCACAGCACGGTAGCCGTATCATCTGTCGGAACGCAGCTGCGCCCGGAGTCGAGACGGATATTCAGCCTCGGCTTTCACGAGATGCTTCGCAGACTCAGACCGAGCAAGATACTATTCTACGGGCAGGTGCCGGAAGACTGCGCCGATGAACGGATCATCCGTATTCCGGCATTTCAGGAGAAACACAGGAGGGCACAATGCTTATAAGTACTTTCAAACACGAGTTCAAATCTCGTGGGGGGGTCTTACTTAACAGCTCCGTTATCCTGTTCCGTAAGCCGTTAGAGCTTTGGAATATGGAAACTGGCGAGACGATTGCCGAATTCAAGGGAAACGATGTCGAGGTTGTGCTTGACTACGAGCTTGACGGCAAGAAGATACGAGATATAATCAGCGGCTGGAGCCGTATGCCTGTTATTGCCCTGCATAAGCGCGGCGGCGATAGCGGGATGAGCTATACGCATAAGGGCATTCCCTTGGGCGGAGGCGGCGGCAGCGGTTTCTCATCTAAAGATCTGCCAGCAAGGTTTAACGGCACCTTTGGCAATGAGACAGGTTTTGACAAGGCTCTCGCTGCTTTCCGAAGTGCCCATGCAGGAAGTGACACGGAACACGGAATAACCGTTGATGTTCAGGGCTTTGTCACACAGTATATACACGGAACCGCAGGCGAAGTAATGATAGCGGGCGGAAATGGAGAGTTTGTGCTCCATAATCATCCGAAGAACGGATGGCCGACATTCTCCGGCGGCGATTTGATTAGTACCGCTATGGAGCCATCAAGTGGTATAGTTGCAAGCAGCTCGAAGCAAGGCAGAACGGCCGAGACTGCGCAGTATGCAGGCGATTATATTTTCACGAAGACTCCGCACTTCAAGGCTTCTTCGTTCGTGAAAGCCGTGAAAACGGCAAACCTTAAAGGCAAAGACTATAACGATGCTGTTAACAAATGGCTGACAGCCAATCAGAAGAAATACGGCTACGTCTATGTATATAGGCCGGAGCAGTAATCATAGAAAGCTACACGAAAGAGAGGCGGAGTGCGATAGCTGAGCGAGGAGGTGCAGAGTATGGCAAAAAAGGAACGGCCTCAGAATAAGAACCTGATACCGATAAGCGAGAGAACGCCCGAAGAGCGTCACGCCATACAGTCTGCCGGCGGCAAGGCATCGCAGCAGAAGCGCAGAGAGCGCCAGAGGCTCAACGATCTGCTGCTCATATACTCCGGGCTCCCCATCAAAGACGGGCGCGTTAAAAAGCGTCTGATGCGCCTCGGAATACCCGAGGAAGAGCTTACGCAGAAGATGCACATAGTTGATGCTCTCATCCGTATGGCTCAGGCGGGCAATGTCGCCGCGATCTCGCTCTATTTGGAAGCATCCGGAGAGCTGGGCATCAAGGATGATGGCAAGGAAAACAATCTGTTTGATATGATCAAAGCATCTTCTTCCGAGGAGGTGAGCGTTGATGATATACCGGAGATTCTCGAAACGCCAGAATCTGACGATGACTTGGTGGAACCGTCCGAACCTGAAGGACTATCAGGGGATAATCTGTGACGGATCCGTTCGATCCGGCAAGACCCTCTCGATGTCGATAGGCTTCATCAACTGGTCGATGACCAACTTCGACAACGGAGTGTTCGCATTCTGCGGGAAGACAATCGAGGCGCTTCGGCGAAATGTTATAAAGCATCTGCCGCAGTGGTTCGAGGGTATTTATACGATCATCGAAAAGCGCACCGAAAACCTTCTGATCATATCCGGCGGCGGGCACACAAACGCCTATTACCTGTTCGGCGGCAAGGACGAAAGCTCGCAGTCGCTGATACAGGGTATCACGCTTTCGGGTGTAATGTTCGATGAAACGGCGCTTATGCCGCGCAGCTTTGTTGAACAGGCTATCGCCAGATGCTCGGTCGAGGGCTCAAAGTTCTGGTTCAACTGTAACCCCGATACTCCGGAGCATTGGTTCCTGAAAGAGTGGATATATAAGCGCAATAAAAAGCACATTCTGTATCTGCACTTCACGATGTCGGACAATCCGAGCCTGTCCGAGGAGATCAAGCAGCGCTATGAATCGCTTTACACAGGCGTTTTCTATCGGCGTTTCATTCTTGGCCAGTGGGCACGGACAGAGGGGCTTGTGTATCCGATGTTCGATCCTGACAGACACATTACGGACGTTATCCCGGAAGCGGGACCTCGGTGCCGTTATTATGTCGCTATCGACTACGGCACGGTCAATCCGTTCGCAGCGGGGCTTTATATGTATGATCCCGCGAAACGGCAGGCGACCAAAATCAGGGAGCTGTACTATACAGGACGGTCCGCGAAACGTGTTGACGATGAGGCATATTATAAGATGCTCAAGGAGCTGGTCGGCGAAACTCGCATTGAGTACGTCGTGATAGATCCTTCGGCAGCATCTTTCATAGAAACCATTAACAAATACAGTGATTATGTTGTAAGAAGGGCGCGGAATGACGTGCTGTTCGGCATTCAGGTCGTTACAAAGTTTCTGAATGCCGGAGTCCTGCGGTTCCACGAAAGCTGCAAGTACACTTTCAGAGAGTTTAACAGCTATGCCTGGGATGAAGAGGCAAAGGAAGACCGTGTTATCAAGGAGAACGATCACGCGATGGACGAACTTCGTTATTTCTGCCTGACCGTGCTCCGTGACGAGTTGATCACTATACTATAATAACAAGGCGGTGAGCATTTGAATATATTTACGAAGATATTAAGCAGACTTGGCCTGCTTGAACTGACAGAGGATGCCGCCGCCAAAGGCTTCGGCGTTAAGCTTATATCATCGCGGGAGATGCGCCGGGCGATAAAGCTCTGGGATGACATATCCCGAGGAGCTCCGCCCTGGCTTGATCCTTCAGATGACGTAGTCACGATCAATATGGCTAAGTTCATATCCGACACCCGTGCAAAGCTGACAACGCTTGACATCGGGATCACGGTAAGCGGTGACAATGCCAGGGTGCAGTACTTGCAGGACGTTGTTATAAAGAGTCTGCTTGACCGTCTGCCGGAGCAGCTCTGCGAGGCCGACAGGCTCGGCGGTATGATGATCCGCTGGAATGGCGACAGCTGGGACTTTGTCAGACCCGGCAGCTTCGGGATCACCGAGATCGACAGTAACCATAACGTCATCGGTGCGATCTTTGCGATGCAGGTCACACAGAACAAAGACATATATACCCGCCTTGAATACCATCGCTTTGAAAAGCTGGCTGACAGCGAGGATAGCGTCTATCGGGTATCGAATAAGGCATACAGGAATACCAGAGGTCCGAGCGGAAGTCTTATGCTCGGTAATGAGGTGCCGCTTGCAATCGTCAAGCAGTGGGCTCATATAGAGCCGGAAGTAACTATTTCAGGCTTGACCAAACCTCTGTTCGCCTATTACCGGGTTCCCGGTGCAAATATCATTGATCCATCTTCTCCCTATGGTACGTCGATTTTCTCCGATGCTATCCAGGAGCTTGAAGATATAGACCTCGGTATCAGCCGAAAGAGCGCAGAAATCGCAGACAGTAAGCATATAACCTTCATCGGTCAGACCGTTAAGCGCGGCGCGGACAATAGGGGCATCAAGCTCCCTCGGTATGTGCAGGAGCTGGGCATCGGCATCAACGATGACAGTAACGAATCTGTCCGCGAGCATACGGCAACGGTGCTTACAGAGCAGCGCTTGAGAGATATAAACTTCAATCTTTCAATGGCTGGCGTCAAGTGCGGGTTCTCCGAAGGAGTTTTCGTTCTTGACGGTCAGCGCGGAGCCGTAACGGCGACACAGATCGAGAGCGACGACAGAGACACGATTCAGACTATCAAGAATGAACGTGATGCTCTCCAGGCGGCGCTTGAACAAGCTATCGAGGGCGCGAATGCGACAGCTACACTAATGAACGCTGCACCTCTCGGCGATTACGAGCTTGAATTCCACTTCGGAGATATAACATACAGCTATGAAGAGGATAAGGCTAATTGGAAGATGTACGTTCAGCAGGGCTGGGTGCCTAAGTGGATGTACTTCGTCAGATTCGAGAAGATGTCCGAGGATGAAGCCAAAGCAATGATTATGGAAGCACAACAGGCGGATATGGAAATCGCTTTATTCCAGCAGGAGCTGCTTACTAAAGGCGGCGGTGCCTGATGCTTACTCCGGAAGAGATCGATAGGCTCATCGAAACGATGCAGCCCTTCGTAGATCAGCTCAATATCTATATTACCAATGATATGATCCGGCGGATCATGGCACGCTTGAAAAGCGGTGTCTTTCAGCTTTCCGCTTCTGATATATGGGCGGTGCAGGTGCTTGATGAGACTAACGCCCATTTCGAGGCCGTGCAAGCCGAGATCAAGCGATGGACGGGCAAGGCCGAAAAAGAGATCGTTCAGATCTTCGAGGACGCCGGAATAACTGCCTGGGATGCCGATCGAAAGATATATGAAGCCGACGGCAAGAAAACCGTACCTATATATGAGATGCCGAGAATGGTGCAGATTATGGAAGATACTATGCGGCGCACCTTCGGCACTTTGCACAACTTTACCCGAACAACAGCACACGCTTCACAGCAGAGGTTCCGCCAGCTCCTTGATACGGCGCATCTGGAGGTAATGTCCGGGGCGGCATCGTACCAAGAAGCATACAGAGAGGCAATCGACCAGCTCTGCACAACACAGCTGCAAATAGCTTACGGCGGCGCTCCCGGCACGCCTTCGGTGTATCATCGAGATACAATCGAAACCGCTGTACTGCGGGCGGTACGCACCGGGACAACACAGACGGCAGGCAATATCTCGCTGCAAGGTATGATCGATATGGATTGGGATATTATCCAGGTCTCGGGGCACTTCGGAGCCCGTATCGGTGACGGCGGCGAAAACCCCGGCAATCATTATTGGTGGCAGGCAAAACTGTATTCGAGAACGGGCCGGACAAAAGGGCTTCCGAATTTCGATGTCTGCGGCTATGGCACCGGCGAGGGGTTATGCGGCTGGAACTGCCGGCACAGCTTCGGCCCCGGCATCAAGGGACATAACGTTTACGAGCATTTCGACAAGGAAAAGAACGAGGATATCTACAAGCTGTCACAGAAACAGCGAGAGCTTGAACGGAGCATCCGAAAGTTGAAATATGAGGTCGCAGGGCGCGATGAAGCATATAAGGACTGCCCGGAGAGTGAAAAAGAGCAGTACAAATCTGATCTCGATGTTTCAGTCGCTAAGCTGAAAAACAAAGTCGCTGCATATCGGAAGTTCTGCGCTGACAATGAGCTTAAGCCGTCATGGACACGCCTTGAAGTGGCGAAATATACGAGAGCGGCAAGGAGGAAGTCGTGAAATACGAATTGAATGAACAGCAGATACGGCTTATCCTTGAAGCCTTGGAGCGCGGGGATCGCGTCGAGTTGATCCCGACAAAGGATAAGATCAAGGTAGTCCGCATAAAGCGGCAGGATATAACAGAATAACGAATCCCGATCATAAGCGGTTGATCGGAAGAGCCGAGCGGGGCTGATGGTGCATAATGCACTGTCAGCCCCTTTTTATATGCCCGATGCGTGTGCGATGATCACGCACGGGTACCATCGGCGGAGCCGGGCGCCTAACCCCGGCAGATATCGGTCACGGCAACGACCTAAAAAGCCTAAAGATATTGGAGGTAAATCTTATGAAGACAGAAGAACTGACCGCGCTGGGACTTAGTGACGAGCAGGTAAAAGGAGTATTCGCCTTAAACGGCACCGACATCAATGAGCTGAAGCAGCAAAATGCTACGCTCACATCGGAACGAGATGCGCTTAAGACCGAGCGAGACAATCTCACCACACAGCTCACAGCAGCTAATGACACGCTTGCAAAGTTTGGTGACAGCACACCTGAATCGATGCAGGCAGAGATCCAGAAGTACAAAGATCAGATGGAGCAGCTCAAGACCGATTATGAGTCGCAGCTGACCGCCAGAGATCAGAGCGCCTGGATCGACGGTAAGTTCGACGAGTACGGTGTGACCTCACCTTATGCAAAGGCGGCACTTAAGGCGGAGATCATGTCAAAGGACAAAGGGCTCCCCTGGAGAGATGGTGCATTCTTCGGCTTTGACGACTTCATGAAAAGCGCAAAGACCAAAGATGCAAACCTTTATCAGACTCAGGAGGAGAAGGATGCCGCCGCAAAAGCTGCCGAACAGCAGGAAAAGGCTCCGAAGTTCATGGGCTCCCTCAATGGCAATACGCCTCCCGAAGGAGGTCAGGAGAAGAAGGTCATTCCGAAAGTTTGGTAATAACACGGAAAGGAATGAAAGTAAATGGCAAAGATCGAATCCTTAAGCATTCTGCTTACTACAACCGGTAACGACTACCTTGAAGAGCTTTCGGGCGCTGTTATCGAGAACATTCAGAAGGAAGCTCTTTCCTACAGACTGAAGAACACCGATCTGTCCGGTGATCCTGTTTCGGGTACTGTAGAGGTAAGACGTTTCGCTAATGCTACATCCAAGAATTACGGTACTGCGAGATCCGCAGGCAAGGGTGACAACGTAAAGGCTGCTCCCGTAACTGTTGCTATCGATCAGGACAAGGAGATCGTCGAGGAGATCGAGGCAAAGGACGTAAGACTCTACTCGGTTGATAACGTTCTTCAGAGACGTTCTGCCAACCATGTACTGTCTGTCGCTGTTGCACTTGATAAGGTGTTCTTCAGCGTAGCGGCTACTGCTGCGACCTCTGTGAACATCTCTACTGCTCTTGCAGTCGAAGATGCTCTTGAGAAGATCATCCAGGAGCTGGAGACTACCCAGAACGATTTCGTCGAGGGCGTGCCCAGAGATATGATGGCTCTCACCCTGTCGCCCGAGTGGTACGGCAAGATCAGAAACGAACTTGATAAGAAGACCCGCGTTAACGTAGATACTACCGAAGAGCAGTTCTTCGCTTGGCACGGTGTCGAGGTCAACAGCTCCGTTCGTATGCCTTCTGGCTGCGACATTCTGATCATGGTTAAGGGCGCTGTTGCACAGCCCGTTATGATGAATCAGTACTCCGCTGAGAAGATTCCTCTCTCCGAGGCTATCGGCGTTGAGCTGTTCTATCACTACGGCACAAAGGCCGTAACACCTGACCTTATTCTTAAGGCCAATCTGGTGGACCCTACTTGAGTCTGACGGTTGACACCGATATTCCGGCAGACAAAGACCTGTTCGGCAAAGTTATTGGCGACTTGCAGAGCGGTATAACAATCGGTGATGACGGTATCACAGGTACGCTGAAATATGTTACAAGTTATACAGGATTCGACGACAACCCCGAGATGCAGAGCGGTAACTATCTCGTTCTGCATAATACGGCTAACGTTGACGGCGCAAAGATTTCGGTCAATGTAACTCAGTCTGTAGATCTTGACGATGACGGAATCATTGTACTGCGAATTGCCGATAAGGATACGCAGACCGTTACAATAACGGTAAGCAAGGAAGGCTATGACAGCGTTACCAAGGAATACAGCCTCAGCGGACTGACCTGCGAGGCGGCGCCCGTGGCAGAGGAGGTATCAGGATGATCAAGACTTATGTTGTTGCACTTCCGACCAAGGCCGACAAGGAGCCCGATGAGACCCCGAAGAAAAAGCCCAAGGGCAAGAAGTGAGAGGTGACCGGCTATGGTGATATTCAGAAATCTCATTACCGGAAATGTTCTCAAAGTGACGGAGCAGCTTACTATCGATGAGATGCGTAAGCGTACCGACATCTATCGGGAACTGGATGTCGAACCGGCTCCCGATCCTGTTACAACTGAGGTCTTCTTGACCGTTAAGGAAACTAACTGAAGGAGGTGACGGCGATGTACGCAACATATAAGGACTATACCGAGATATACTACGGTGATGTCCTGACTGACGATAATGCGGACAGATGGCTTGACAGGGCTTCTGATTTTGTGGATAAGATCACTTTCGGACGGCTCCAGACGGCTTATCCGACGGACGAACAGTCCGACATCTATATCAAGAAGTCGGTATGTGCTGTCGCCGAAGCCTTATATCTGATCGACGCACAGAAAAAAGCGGGGGCAGCACAGATCGGAGCTGACGGATCATACAAAAATCCTGTTGCTTCGGTCAGCTCCGGCAGAGAATCGATATCCTATGCACTTAGCGGCGGCTCTACGGTGTACGCTGCTGCGGCCGCGAACAAAGCGGCTGCGGACAGCTACACTATGAGCATAGCAGCTGAGTACCTTGCCAATGTTGCAGACGCTAACGGCACAAATCTTCTTTACGCGGGGGTGGACCCCTTTGTTTAGAGACACAATAACCCTTTATAACTTCTTTCACGGCGTCTGGCATCGGCATATCATTCAGGGTGTGGATGCGGGAGCTGTTGATGCATCAAGCAAGAGTGCGACGACTGGGGATGCGCGGTCAAGCCGGTTGAACATCCTGATCAACTGCTCCTCCGATAAGAAGGTAGCAACGTCCGAAGGTCCCAGACAGTACTATCCTCCGAAGGAGTATGAGAGGCTGGAGAGCCCTATCGAAAGCAATGCAATCACGTTCTGTGAAGGTAAGGACTTCATTGTTCTCGGTGCTGTATGGAGCGAGGATCCGGTCAACGATGAAAACTACGAAAACGGCTACTATGATCACTTATATCAGACCCGAGACGGTGTGTATATGATCAACTCGGCGGCGTTTTTCAGCCTCATTCCGCACTTCGAGATAGGAGCGCGATAGTATGGATGAGAATCTCGGTAAAGTTTCATACGTTATGGGGCATATCCAGGTTGATCTTGATCTGTCCGAGTATGATGTCCGACACGAGCTCGCCCAGCGGAGACTTGCGCAGATGGTCTTGGAGAGCTGTAAGCCCTTTATGCCGATGGAGACAGGTTCACTGATCGAAAGATCGTATGTGTCTCCGGACGGAAAAAAGGTAGTGTTCCCCGGACCGTATGCACGCTATCTATACGGCGGTGTTGCTATGGTGGATTCCGTCACGGGAAAAGGTCCTGCGCTGATCCACGACCGATTCGGTGTTCCTGTCGGATATCGTTTCCGAAAGGGTGCGATACTAAAGCCGACCACAAGACCGCTGAGCTATTCCAAGCAGTTCAATCCGAAGGCACAGGCGCATTGGTATGAAGCGGCCAAGGATCAGGACTTGCAGCTATGGGTATCTACGATAGACAGGATCATCAAGTACGGAGGTGGCGGCGATGGCTAACGAAAGACCGATTGATGTCAGAGGCTCTGACATCGTCAGTACGGCGCTGCTGGAGCTGCTGAATACTTATCCGGGCTTGAAGCGCTACCACAATTCGGGAGAATACACGTCGGGGGGCTTTATTCTCTTGGATCCTGCGGAAATGATCGGATATAGCAACACAGCACTTGAGCCTGACAGGCGGATAAGATTTTCAACGCTTGATGACAAATCGGGTGTCGGATTCTTTCCCTTAAGCGGCGCGGTGTTGACAATGAACAAGAAGAGCATCACGGGTCATGTGCGGCAGCGGTGCTCATATCCCTTTAATGTCGTGTACAGAGCTGCTCCGAAATCAGAGGAACAGAAACTCGCAATCAAGGAATGGCTCGATGTACTCGGCAGATGGCTCGAACAGCAACCGGTCACGATATACGGACAGACCGAGAAGCTGGAGAGTTATCCCCTGCTCGATGAGGGCAGGATCATCACAGGCATTCAGCGTTCATCGCCGGCTCATCTGAGCGCCGCTTATCAAGACGGCGCGGAGGATTGGTCAATTACGATGACGCTGACATATAAGTATGAATTTGACACATAAAGGAGTGTTGATCAATGGAAAGAAAACTGCTTGCACACTTTATCGATGAATCTTTCGGCGGCGGGACCATCGCTTATGTAAGGCTCGGCAAAGACCTTGAAGAGTATAACGAGGAGCTGAATCCCGATGTCGATAACAAGAAGAACATTCTCGGCGAGGTATCTTTCAGGCATAACGGTTTCCAGCCTCAGAATGAGGTGACTCCGTATTATCCTGAACCCGATTCTGCTCTCAGCACAAAGGTAATGCAGATCGCTAACGAGAGAATCAACGGAGACGGTTGTCATACAACTGTTGTTGACGTTCTGCTGACTGAGACCGGCACACAGCTCTGGGCGTATCGCGAGGATGTTGCTGTTGTTCCTACCTCTATAGGCGGCGGAACTGACGGCGTACAGGCTCCCTTCACCATATACAGACTCGGCAACAGGGTGGCCGGTACATTCGATACAAAAACCAACACATTCACACCTACTGCGCAGTCTGTCCAGGTTCCCGGTTAAACTTTTGAATAATAATAGGAGGCATTATTATGAGTGAAGTTATGGAAAATAAGGGTTTAAGCATATCCGTCGATGACGGTTCTGAGCGCGTACCCGTTCTGAATAAGCAGGGCAAGGAGATAGGTGTTTTCTTCTTCAATCCGACAGACCTTGGTATCATTGACAGATACAACGAGGTCGTCAAGAAATTCCCCGAAGTTCTCGAACCGCTCGCAAACGTGAACATCGATGCTAACGGTGAAAGTGACGACGATGAGTCCATCGCAGCTCTCGGCGAGGCTAAAGAGAAACTCTTTGAGCTTTGCGATTACCTGTTCGGCGGTAATTTCGCAGAAGCATTCTTCGGAACGGTTCACCCGTTCTCGCCTGTCAGCAACGGGCTGTTCTACTGCGAAAACGCTATCAGTGCCGTAGGCGATTTCATTACAAATCGTTTTGCAGGCAGAGTTCTCGACATCCATGACAGGGTCGAGAAATACACTAAGAGCTACACAGCACAGGGTAAACCGAAACTGAGAAAGAGTAAGAAGGGATCGTCATGATTGGCGATCTTCCTTCTGCTCTTGATTTCGGCGGCAAGTCCTGGGCTATCCGGACGGATTACAGGGACGTGCTTAACGTCCTTGTAGCCTTCGGAGACCCGGAACTTGATGACCGGGAAAAGGTCTACGTCTGCCTTGTAGCACTGTACAAAGATTTCAACGACATTCCATCAGAGCTTTATGAGGATGCGTATAAGGCGGCGCTGGTATTCATTGACTGTAAGCGTCCCTGGGAGGATGAGGCTCCGCAGAATGTGCCGTCCCCGAGAAGTATGGACTGGGAGCAGGACGAAACGCTGATCTTCTCGGCGATCAACAGGGTTGCCGGATGCGAGGTCAGGGCGCTTGAGTATCTGCACTGGTGGACATTCATGGGGTATTATATGGAGATGCCGCCCGAAGGAGTGTTCGGGCAGGTGCTGCAACTCCGGAAGAAAAAGGCAAAGGGGCAGAAATTTGACAAACACGAGCAGGAATTCTGGAATCATAACCGGGATATCTGCATTCTAAGAAAGAAACTTACAGCCGCGCAGAGAGAAGCTGAAAAGAAGCTCAATGCAATGCTCAACGGCGGCTGAAATATAGATATAACGAGGTGACTAACGAATGGCTATGGATAACGGCTATGCCGATGGCTCGATCGTCGTTGACACTACCATTGATTCTTCGGGATTCAAGGCGGGCAGCGATAAACTCAAACGAGCGGTTGATTCGTTGGCCGCCTCTTTTAATAAGATCGGACCCAAGGCGCAGGCAGCTCTTGACGGGGACACCACGTCGATGAGATCCCTTGAGCGAGAGGCCGCCAAACTCGAAGATCAGATCGAAAAGTGTCAGGCCGAGATGGAGGAGCTTGGTAATACGAAATTCTCTACAGGCCAGTTTGAGGATGCTTCAAAAGACCTTGAAAAAGCAGAAAAAGCGCTTGAAAAGCTATACGGTAGGCGCGATAAGCTTGAATGGCTCGGAGTTGATAAGCAGTCTCAAACATGGCGTAGGCTGATGTACGACATTAAAGAAGCTGAAATGCGTGCAGAAAGCTATGAGAAAGCAGTTGAAAACTCTAAAAAAGTCGGTAGTGCATACGAGATGGGCTTCAATACGGAGAAGTACTCCGAGATGTCCGCAAAACTTAATGAACTGACCGCAAAGCTCGCAGATGTTAAGCAGAAGATTACTGAGGCAGAGCAGAAGGCGCAGGAGGCCGAAGCCCGCCGTAAAGCCGAGGCAGAAGCCGCCAAGGCAGAAGCCGATGCGACTAAACAGCGGCATCGTGAGGAAGCCGAAGCTAAGAGAGAAGAAGAACGTGCTGCCCTTGAAGCTGAAAGAGAGGCCGAAAGAGCAGCACAGGAAGCGCAGGCTCGTGCGCAGGAACTTAATAAGACCATAAGGCACGGCCTCATTAAGGGACTGCTGATGCTCGGCAAAACAGGTTTTGCAAGTTTTTCTCTACTTGGGAAGGGTGCGAAAGCGGCCGCTTCACATCTCAAAAACATAGTATTTCATTCCAAAGCCGGACAAAATTCTATCAAAGCGCTCTCCAAGACCTTGACGGGATTTTTCACAAAGCTTAGATCCCGCATCTATCGAAAGCTGATTACATCCGTATATTCGGGCATAGTACAGGGAATCAAGAGCCTGGTAACGGAGATGCCGGAACTGAATGCATCGATATCAGCTATAGTCTCTTCACTTGGATACCTGAAAAACAGCTTTGCGACGGCTTTCGCTCCGCTTATCAATCTTGTTGCTCCGGCACTGTCTAAGGCTATAGACCTGCTCGGCGATCTATTCACACATATAGGTATGGTCGTATCCGCGCTTACGGGGGCGACCAGCTTCAAGCAAGCTGTCAAGGTGCAGAAAGACTATGCGGCATCGCTTAACGAAACCACAAAAGCCGCGAACTCAGCGAAAAAGGCACTTGCAGGATTCGACCAGCTCAATAACAATACATCATCTGACAGTTCGTCCGGCGGCAGTACCGCAGAAACACTGTTCAAGGATGTGCCCATATCCGGCGGCATAGCTGACTTTGCAAAGAAGATCAGAAATGCTTTCCTGAAGGGCAATTATGCCGAGATCGGAACCGCTGTTGCGGGTAAAATCAACGGCATCTTCAAGAAAATCAACACGGCAATCACTAATGCTACACCCAAGATCGGAAAAGCAGTTAACGGTATAATCGATATTTTCAACTCTCTTGTAGATGGAGTGGACTGGGCGCTGATCGGTGATACTGTAGGCAAGGGCTTTAACCTGGTTATCGATACACTTCATCGGGTTGTCACCCGCACCGACTTCGGCAATCTCGGAACGAAACTCGCAGAGGGGTTGAACAGCTTAATATCTCGCGTTGATTGGGATAAGCTCGGAAAGACTATCGGAGGCGGACTTACAGGTGTATTCAACTTCCTGCATAACGCCGCAAAGACATTTGATTGGGTCAAGCTCGGAAGCTCTATCGGAAATGCTATAGAGGGACTTAGATCTTCATTCAGTTTCAAGTCCGTCGGAGAAACAGCGGCGGTTACACTTACAGGCATTTTCAAATCCCTTCATCAGATCATCAAGAAAACCGATTTTAAGGGCTGGGCAAAAGACCTTACCGATGGTCTCAATACATTCATCAAGAAGACTGACTGGGCGGAGCTTGGTTCGACCTTAGGCGACAGCTTCACCGGAGTCATAGATTTTGTATATACGGCAATAGATAATTTTGATGTTGCTAAAGCAGCAAAAGCACTTTATACAGCTTTCAACAACTTCATTACTCGCGTCGATTGGAATAGCCTCGGAAAAGCGATATCGACCGGCGCTGTCAAGGCTCTTAATTTCATAGCCGATATGCTCGAAGGCATTGACTGGAATGCAGCCGGCGAGGGCGTTGCAGATTTCCTGAACGGCATTGATATCACTGGAATCCTCAAGGGTATTTTGAGGATCCTTAAGGCTATAGTTAAGGCCCTGCCGACACTTATCAAAAGTGTTATCACAAATCTTGATTTTGAAACCGCCGTTGGTATCGTCGGAACAGCATTTGGATTACATTTTCTCAAAAAACTGTTAGTGTATTTCACTTCCGGCGCGTCCGGTTTGTTTACGAGAATCGGTTCAATGCTTTCCACGAAACTGACCGGCGCTACAAGCGGTATCGGTGCGGCAGTTGGAGGAAAAATTGTCGCGGGTGTTGCGGCTGCTATTGCAGGCTGGGAAATCGGAACACTGATTCGTGAAAAATGGGGCAAACAAATCGACGAAGCACTTGAGCCTATTTGGGATAGTACCATCGGTCATTTTGTAGATCAGGGCAAGTCCGATAAAGAAATACAGAAAATCGCTGATAGTGTTATAGAACGAGCCAAAAATGAGCGAGAATATGGAGCGAAGTACAGAAAACTGAGCTGGTCTGAAAGAATGTTTTATGATCCGTCTCAGCTCGATTCGTCCGGGAACTATCTGCTCACCAATCCGGAAGAGGTCGCGGCGAATAAAGCTAAGAAGCAGGCTGAGAATACTGTTAAAAGCCTTAATACGATTTATAGCACTGTCAAAGAGAAAACATCTGCAATCGCGGTTATGTTTGGTGAAGTCTTTAAGGGAGTTACAGATAACAAGAACAAGGGCATAGAGTTCATTGAATCCTTCCAGAAGGGCATCGACAGCAAGAAGCAGGAAGTATTTAACGGTGCTAAGAATGTTGCGGATAAGGTGCTTTCGTTCTTCGGATTAGCCGCGAAAGGCGCGGAGAAGGAAGGAGAAAAGGTATCCGAGAATACGGCAACGGGTATGAAGACAAAATCTTCAGATGTTACAAACGCTGTTAATCAGATATACGATAGCATCAACAAGCGTTTTGACTGGATGAAGAATAGCGCGTGGAATTCGGCACTGAGTACTGTCAATAATCTTGCAAACGGTATGAAGCAAGAGAAGCCCAAGAGCGACAGCGCAAGTGACAGCGTTACAAATGGCATTACAAGTCGTTTGAAAGGAATCATCAGTTCTGCAACTTCCACAGTAAGCAGTATGATGTCTAATCTTACATCGGGCATCACCTCGAATAAGTCCAAGAGCGACAATGCTATAAGTTCTGTAGTATCCGGAATTACGAGTTCGCTTTCAGGGCTTGTTGGTTCGGCTTCAACAAATGCCACCAGTCTTATGTCCAATCTCGCCTCGGGAATAACCTCAAACAAAACGATTACGGACTACGCGGCATCATCCGTAGCTGAGGGCATCAGATCGCCGTTCGCCGGTGTGAACGGTATCAT
>OCVV011343862.1_pt1 | contig 16343 bp, 13 predicted proteins | sample 1539721 | NCBI WGS metagenome assembly OCVV01 (sample SAMN02144230, study PRJEB22623) | gut metagenome | biome: sheep rumen | host: Ovis aries | place: New Zealand
TCTTTTAATGTATCAGCATCTTCTTTATATGTCATACCTATCCATATAGAATCTGTTGGAATATCTTTAATAATAACTCCTTCTTTAATAGATTCATCCATGATATCAGGTAATAACATTTCATATTCATTTAATTTATCTTTATTATTTTCAAATTCTTCTCTCATAACATTACCAATCTTAGTAATTATATTTTGAGTAAATCCATTCATTAGCATTGAACAACTATTATCTTTAGATACTTCAAATGGTTCTTTAGATTCATCTAATGGAATACATTTAACTACATCACCATCTAATACACATGATGATTCAATTATTTCAGATATTATTCCATCTTTAGATCTTATAACTCCTCTTTTAACAGCACCATTTTCAGATAATGTATCAGCTAAATGATATCCTATTACAGAATAACAATCATCATTTAATGCTTCACTTAAATCTTTATATGCTTTATCGCCATAGAAGTCATCTGCAGTTATAACACCAAAATTACCTTCTATTTCATTACGTGCACAGTAAATTGCATGTGCAGTTCCCCAAGGTTTAACTCTTCCTTCTGGTACTTCAAATCCTTCAGGTATATCATCTAACTTTTGGAATGCATATCCTACTTTGATTTTACCTTCTATTCTTTTACCTATAGTAGACTTAAATAAATCTAAATATTCTTCTCTAATAACAAAAACAACTTTAGTAAAACCATATTTAATAGCTGAATAAATAGAATAATCCATGATAAATTCATCATTTGGTCCAACAGGATATGTTTGCTTCATCCCACCAAATCTAGATCCCATACCTGCAGCTAATATTACTAATGTTTTTTCCATCCTTTAATCACCTAAAAATATTATAATACAAAATAATAAAAATGGTATATATTATATACCATTCATATTAAATCTTTTTAATACTTTTATGATTCTTCATTAAAGTTTTAACACCTGTTTTAAATGCGACATTTATAAAACTACCATCAACAGATATTACTACACCAATACCTAATGTTTCATGCTCAATAGTATCACCTTTATTAATGTCATCATTATTGCCTTCTATATATAGTTTAGACTTATCTATCTTTTTAGTAAATAATAAATCATCTTTTATACTATCAATTCTAGTAATATATTTATCATCTATTTCTTCAATGAATCTAGATGGAGGATTACTATTCTCTTGTCCATATAACATACGTCGCTTAGCATTAGTTAAGAATAATCTTGCTTTAGCTCTAGTTATACCAACATAACATAATCTTCTTTCTTCTTCTATTCCTTCTACTCCTTCATCAAATGAATTTAAATGAGGGAATATACCTTCTTCCATTCCAACTATAAATACTGCATTAAATTCAAGACCTTTAGCTGAATGAAGAGTCATTAATGTTACACCGTTAGTAACATCCTTATTTTGATTCATGTCAGCTATTAATGATACTTGTTCTAGGAACGCTCCTAAATCAATAGTATCTGATTCTTCCTCATAAGTTGCTGATATAGATTTAAACTCTTCTAAATTCTCTAGTCTTATATCTGCTTCTAGTGTTTTCTCATCTTCTAGTTCTTTCTTCATACCTGTTTTATCAAGTATAGAATCTATTAAATCAGTTATATTCATATTATTAGAATCATTTATTAAATCTTCTATTAAATCTTTAAATTCTAATTCTTTCTTACTAGATAATGAAGAATACATACTAGTATGTGATTCATTAGCATATGCTTCTAGTTTATCAACAGATGTATCTCCTATACCTCTTTTAGGTACATTTATTATTCTTCTTAAAGAAATATTATCAGATGTATTATATATTAACTTTAAATAAGCAATTAAATCTTTAATTTCTTTTCTTTGATAGAAGAATATAGAACCAAATATTTTATAAGGTATAGATGATGATATCATCTCTTCTTCAAGTACACGTGATTGCCCATTTGTACGATATAGAATAGCTATATCGTTATATTCAGTTCCATCTTTAACTAATTCTTTAATCTTCTCACCTATCTTATGAGCTTCATCTCTTTCATCATAACATCTAAGATAATTAACTTTATCTCCATCTCCATTTGAAGACCATAGTTTAAGATCCTTTCTATTCTTATTATTCTTAATAACAGAGTTAGCTGCATTAAGGATATTATTAGTAGATCTATAGTTTTCTTCTAATTTAATAGATACACATTCAGGATAATCTTTTTCAAAATTCATGATATTCTTATAATCAGCTTGTCTAAATGCATATATTGATTGGTTCATATCACCAACAACAAATAGATTACGGAATTGAGAAGCTAATAACTTAGTAAATCTATATTGCACTGGATTAGTATCTTGATACTCATCTACTAATATATATTGGTATTTATCTTGATAATAATCTAATATATCATCATGTTCTTCTAATAATTTAACAGGTAATACTAATAGATCATCAAAATCAACAGATGATGATTCATGTAGTATTCTATTATATGTATGATAAATAGTTACACACATCTTATCAAATTCTGTATTAAATAATGCATCTAATTCTCTATCAGATAACATTTCATTCTTAATAAAAGATATTTTATTTCTAATTGCATATGGACTAAACTTCTTTGGATCAATATTGCTGTTTTTCAATATCTTTTTAATGATAGTCAACGAATCATCAGCATCAATTATATTAAAGTTCCTATTTAATCCTAGAAGATCATAGTGTTCACGTATTATTCTTACACCTAGAGCATGGAATGTACCAATAAAAGAATAAGTATCTCCAATCATATTATATACTCTTTCTTTCATTTCTTTAGCTGCTTTATTAGTAAATGTAATAGCTAATATGTTTCTTGAATCTACACCATTATTAATTAGATTAGCTATTCTAGTAGTTAATACTTTAGTTTTACCAGATCCAGCTCCTGCCATAACTAAACATGGACCTTCCATGTGTTGTACAGCTTCAATTTGTTGTTTATTTAATCCTTGTAATAAATCCATGTTAATCATCCTCGTAATATTAATTATATCAAAAAAGAAATAGTTTATTAACTATTTCTTAATTTAGCATTTAGTTTTTCTTCTACTTCTTTAATTATATTATTAAATACTTGCATTACTTCATCATCAGATAATGTTCTTGTATCATCTTTAAATGTTAATGAGTATGCCATAGACTTCTTACCTTCTTCAATATCTCTATAAATATCAAAGATATCTATTTCAGATAATAATCTACCACCTGCATGTTTAATAACTGCTTCTATTTCAGCATTAGTAGTTTCATTAGATACTATGAATGCTGCATCCTTCTTTATTTCTGGATAACGAGATGCTTCTTTAAACTTAAGTGCTTTAGTAGTTAAATTATATAAAGCAGTCATAGAAAGTTCTGCAACTATTACATTATCCTTCATCATAGATGGATGAATTCTACCAATTATACCAACTGGTTTTCTATCTATCATGATTGAAGCAGATACACCAGGATGTAATTCTTTAACTTCAACTTTAGCGAAATCATATCTATTCTTGAATCCTAAATACTTAAGTAAGTTTTCAACTATACCCTTTAATAAATAGAAATCAGCTTTAACATTAACTTGATTAACTATATTAGTCATGTATGAACCAGATATTAACATAGCTACTTTATGATCTTCATTATAATCTTTATCATATGTCTTAGCTATTTCATATATATTAATATTCTCTACTTTTCTTGCCTTATTATATTCATATGTTTGAATTAATGAAGGTAATAAAGATAATCTTAAATAACCTTTGTCAGAAGACATTGGATTTGGTAATGCTAATACTTCTTTATTATCATAATTGAATGAATTAGCCATATCTTCAGGAACTAAAGTATAAGTTCTTACTTCAGTTAATCCTAATTGTCTTAATCTTCTAGAAATTGATTTCCTTAATGCTACATCTCCAACATAAACACCACGTTTAGTACCAACAATTGGTAATGTATCTTCTAGATTGTTATATCCATATAATCTACCTATTTCTTCAGCTAAGTCAGCTTTATTAGGTTCAACATCTAATCTTCTTCTAGGAATAGTAATATGGAATGTATCTTTCTTTAATTCATATGGGAAGTCTAATTTATCTAATTGTTTTTCAACATCTTCATTAGACATATGCATTCCAAGTACACCATTTATTTCTTCAGCAGTTACATCAATAGTCTTTTCTTTCTTATCTACTTTATCATGTAGTACTTCTCCAGATAATACTTCACCACCTGCATTTTCTTGTAGAAGTGCACAACATCTATCCATAGCAGCTATAGTATATTCATAATTTAATCCTTTACCATATCTTCTTGATGCTTCAGATTTTAATTGTAATCTTGAAGATGTCTTAGTTATTGAGAATGCATCAAATATAGCAGCTTCAATAAAGATATTCTTAGTATTATCATCTACTTCAGTATTTAAGCCACCCATTACACCAGCGATACATGTAGGAGTTTTACCATCTGTAATAACTATATCAGCAGGTGATAAAGTTCTTTCTACTTCATCTAATGTAACTAGTTTTTCATTTTCTTTAGCATCTCTTACTAATACAGTCTTACCTAGTTTATCAGCATCAAAGAAATGTGTTGGTTGACCATATTCTAACATTACAAAGTTGGATATATCTACAACATTATTAATAGGTCTCATACCTGCTGCAGTAATTCTCTTCTTAATCCATTCAGGTGATTCACCTATCTTAACATTTCTTACCATCTTACCTAAGTAGAACGGACATCTATCAGTTTCAACTTTTAATTCAACATATTTATTTACATCATCTTTTACTTCATCATATTTAGCTTCTGGATAAGTAACTTTCTTACCTAATACAGTTCCTATTTCATGTGCAAATCCAATATGATAATAACAATCATTATTTCTATGTTTATGAACATCTAATTCATATAATGTATCATCACAACCTAGATATTCCATTGCATCCATACCAACAGGAGCATCATCTGGTAATTCTTCAATACCCTTAGCATATGTTTCTTCAGTCTTTTCTTCTAAACCTAATTCAAATAAAGCACATATCATACCATTTGATTCTTCACCACGTATTTTACCTGCCTTAATTTCAAAGTTGCCAGGAAGAACTGCTCCAGGTAAAGCAACTATTACTTTTAAACCTTTTCTTACATTAGGAGCTCCACATACTATTTGAGTTGTTTCCTTACCAACATTAACCTTACATATATGTAAGTGATCTGAATCAGGATGGTCAGCACATTCAAGTACTTCACCAACAACTAAATTATTAATGTGATTAGTAATAACACCTTCAACATTAATACCAGCTTTAGTTACTTTATCAGCTAATTCAACTAAATCTTCACCTTCAAGATCAATATAATCTTTTACCCAATTTAAAGATATCATTACTCTTCCTCCTTTCTATCGAATATCTTAGATTCTCTTAAATCTACATTATAGAAAGTTCTTATATCATTAATACCATATTTAAGCATTGCACATCTTTCAGCACCAAATCCAAATGCGAATCCTGACCATTTAGTTGGATCATATCCACATCCTTTTAATACATCATAATGAACTACACCAGCACCACCTATAGTAATCCATCCTGTATTCTTACATATATTACATCCTTTACCCTTACAATTGAAACATGAAATATCCATTTCAACAGAAGGTTCAGTAAATTGATAATATGAAGGTCTAAATCTAGTAACAGTATCTTCTCCAAATAATCTCTTACATATAACTGTAACAGTACCTTTTAAATCAGATAGCTTAATATCTTTATCAACAATTAATCCTTCAATTTGAGTAAATTGATGTGAATGTGTAGCATCATCATCATCTCTTCTATAAGCTTTACCTGGACAAATAATTCTTACAGGTTCAACTCCACCTTTAGCTAACATAGTTCTAGCTTGAACTGGAGATGTATGAGATCTTAATAATAATTCATCACCCTTAACATAGAATGTATCTTGAGCATCTCTTGCAGGATGTCCTTTAGGTAATCCTAATAACTCAAAGTTAAATCTATCTTCTTCTAATTCAGGACCATCTACTACATCATATCCCATAGACATAAAAACATCTTCAAAGTCTTCAATTACTTTTTCAAGTATTGAAGGAGCTCCTGCAGGTATTTCAGTTGCTGGTAATGAAATATCAATGGCTTCCTTTTCTAATTTTTCATTAAGGATTGCATTATTGATTTCTTCCTCTTTAGTACCAATTATTTCAGCAGCTTCATTCTTAGCTTCATTAACTAATTGTCCTATTTCCTTTCTTTCTTCAGGAGAATAGTCTTTCATATTCTTCATAAGATCAGTTATTAGACCTGATTTTCCAATATATTTAGCTTTAATATCTACTACATCTTGAGTAGTTTTAACTGAAGTAATATCAGTCTTTAAATCGCTTAATATACCTTCTACTTTTTCCTTCATTTTTATTCCTTCTTTCTAAAATAAAAAGACCATGACATAGGAACGAAGTTACTCGTGGTACCATCCTATTTCATGATCTATAAATCACCTTTAATCTATAACGGAGATCTCCGATTAATACTCCAAGGTTGAAATTCATTATATATCTTATCTAGGAAACTCTCAGCTAATAATTTCCATTCTCTTAAGATAACTTATATATAACTAATAAGTCCTCTTCTTCGTATTACTACGACTATTTTAGTACATTTAATACTTTAAGTCAATTAATATTCCCCATTCTTATTAAAGAATACATCATACCATTGTAAGAAACAATAAATACTCCATACCTTACGATAGTTATCATGTTTCTTATTAATATGATCTTCTAACATCTTTAATAACTTATCAGTCTTAAAATATGTATTAGCAACATCAGTCTTAAATGCTGTTTCTATTTTCTTATATACATCTTCATCTCTTATCCAATCTCTAATTGGAACAGGGAAACCTAATTTCTTTTTATCTGATGCACTTGTAGGTATTACACCTTTAGATGCATCTCTCATAGCTACTTTAGTATTAGCTTTAGTAACTTTATATTCCATTGGTAATCTAGATGCTACATCAAATACTCCAATATCAGTAAAAGGAACTCTTCCTTCTATTGAATTAGCCATAGTCATTCTATCACCTTTTTGTAGAATATCTTTCATAAACCAGAAGTATAAATCTACTCCTTGCATTTTATTTAATTCATTTTGATCTTTATATATATCAAATATAGGTTTAGTTATTTCTCTATTTTGTATCTTTTGTTTCTTCTTTAATATCTTTTTAACTTCTCTTTCTTCCCAAATAGGATTAACTCCTACATATCTATCTTCTAGTTTAGTTCCATATCTAACTATATAATTAATACCTCTCATTTCAGGAAATAAACTACCAACAGCTGCTGCACATCTTCTTAAGAAGAATGGTATCTTCTTATATGCTGATGGTAAAGCAGTCTTATAAGTATTATATCCACCAAAGAATTCATCTGCACCTTCACCTGATAATACAACCTTAACATCTTTAGAAGCTAAGTTAGCAACAAAGTATAATGATTCTATTGCAGGATCTGATGAAGGTTCATCCATATGATACATTATCTTCTTAATAGATTTCATATATTCATCTTTATCTATCATTCTCTTCTTATTAGTTATACCTAACTTATTAGCTAAATCCTCTGTATAAGATGTTTCATCATATTTTTCTATTTTATATGATGCTGTATAAGTCTTATTAGGTTTAGCTAATGAAACTAAATAAGATGAATCAACACCAGATGATAAAAATGATCCTACTTCTACATCTGCTATCATATGATATTTAACTGATTCTTCCATCATATCAGCTATTTCTTTAACTGTTTCATCATAATCTTTTTTCTTAGGATTAAACTTAGGTCTAAAATATCTATCTATTTTAAGTTTTCCATCTTTATAAGTTAAATAACAACCTGCATCTAATCTATATACTCCCTTAAAGAAAGTTTCTTCAGTAGGAGTAAATGAGAATCTTAAATAATTAGGTAAGATATCTTCATTAAACTCTTTTATAAAATCAGGATGATCTAAGAAAGCCTTTATTTCAGATGCAAATATAAATGCACCATTGTTGTTATAATAATAGAATGGTTTAATACCAAAGTGATCTCTAGCACAGAACAATTCTTTATTCTTCTTATCATATATAGCAAAAGCAAACATACCTCTTAAATGAGATAACATATCTTTACCCCATTTAATATATCCTGCTAATAATACTTCTGTATCACATGTAGTCTTAAAATCATAATCTAATTCTTTCTTTAAATCTTGATAATTATATATCTCTCCATTAAAGACAATAACATAGTTATTATCATTAGAATACATTGGTTGAGATCCACCTTTTAAATCTATAATAGATAATCTTCTATGCCCAAGTGCAATATAATCATCAGTATAATAACCTTTTCCATCAGGCCCACGATGAGCAATTCTATCACACATGTCTTTAATTATATCTTTTTTATTATCATGTAAATCAATACTTCCTGCTATTCCGCACATAATTATCACCTAGTAAAATTATAACATATCTAATTTGCGTGAGTATATTTATTTTGCTATAATGTATCTAGAATAGAGATGATATAAATGAAGCCATTTGATATTATCATAGGTAATGAAAAATATGAATTTGTTAATTCAATTCATTTAGATGGAAAAAACTATGTAGCTTATGAAGATAAAAAGAATGTTTATATAAGTGAATTTATTATTAAAGATGATAAAGTTAGCTTTATTGAAATAGATGATAAAACATTTAATAAAGTAAAGGAGGCTATGTCACTATGAATAGATGTGTAATAGAAGTAGTAAATGGTGCTCCTGTAGGTGTTGTTACTAAAAAAGATAAAACTACTTATACTATAGAAGGATTAGATTTATTAAAATTCTTAGGAAGAATAGATGAAGCTTTCTTTGGTAGAAAATCTAGAGTTAATCCTATATATAAAAGAATGGAATTAGGTAATACACTTATCTATTTAAATAAGGTACAAAAATGGAATGTAAGAATACCTGAAGAATCATTTGGTGCATTAAGTAGATTATTTATTGAAAACAAAAAAGTAATCAATAAAGAAGTTAAACCTTATAGATTACCTCAAAGATTAGCAGTAGCAAGTGCTTCAGTATTAACAACTGTCATGATTGGTGGTCTTGCTTTAAGTGCATTATCAAATACTGCGCAACAAAAAGTAGACCTAGAACATACTGCTACATATGATGAAGATTATATAAGATCAATTAATACTAATAATCTATTAGCTATCAATAATGGTGTTGGTCAATTAGATCAATTAGAAGAATATATGAAAACACCAGAAGAAGAATTAGATAGTTCATTAGAAGAATATAGTTTATCTGATGAAGAAATAGAGTCAGTTATAACTAATAATAATATAGTTGAAACAAATGTAGAAGCTGTATATGATAAAGGTATTGAAGATAGACTAGAACCATATAGAGATGCCATTAATGAAAGAGCAAATAGATGGGGTATATCTCCTGAATTAATGACTGATATAATATCTCAAGAATATGGTGGAGAAGGAACTAATCTTACTCATGTAGTATTTGATTCTTGGAAAGACCAAATAATTACAGCTCATAACTTTGAAACAGGTAAAGATACTAAAATAGTATTAACTGATACACCTGAAAAATATGAAGGTAAAGTAGATCAAACAATTAGTAGAGAAGAATTAAAGAATATACCTACAAATATTTCTGTAGGCGCTATTATACTTCAATATTCTATTAATAGTTTTAAGCAAAATATTCCCTTAGGAATGCAAGCATATAATAATGGTAGAACTGGAGTACTAAACATATTAAATGAAACATCTAAAAATACTGGTATCTCAGTAGAACAATTAATAGAAGATAAAGATGGATTAGAATGGCTTAATTATACAGATGTAGTACTATATGGTGATAAGAATTACTTTATAAATGTTATTAAACATACTAATTTAGAAGAATTTAATAACAAAGTTAATAGTCCCTACTCTATTGAATATACTGATGGTGATGAAGAAAAAGAAGAAACAATTCAATTTTCTTTAAAATAAAAAGATATCAAATGATATCTTTTTTAATTGAATTTAAAATTTAATACATCATCAATTTCTTGACCATCAGCATAGATCTTTTCACGATGTCTTCTTAATGCATCTTCACAGTCATCTCTAAGCTTTAATGTATCATCATTATAATTATCAATTAATCTTAATGCATCTAATACTAGATTATATCTATCAATCTTATTAAGTACTCTCATATCAAATGGTGATGTAATAGTACCTTCTTCTTCATATCCATGAATAATATCAAATCTATGAGATCTTTCATATATTAATTCTTCTATTACATTAGGATATCCATGGAAATTAAATATAACAGGTTTATCTTTAGTAAATAAATCATTATAACCATCTTCAGACATATTCTCTAGTTTTAATAAATCTACTACATTAACTACTCTTACCTTTATATTATGATCTCTTAACATCTTAGATGCAGCTAATACTTCAAGTGTTGGAGTATCACCAGCACATCCTAATACTATATCTGGATTATCATCAGATGCAAAATCAAATATACCTAATCCATTTTGACAATGATTTATAGTTTCATCCATATTTAACCATTGAAGTCTTGGATGTTTAGATGCAATTATTGTATTAATCTTATTTTTATCTTGTAAGCATTTATCAACAATATATATTAATGAATTAGCATCATATGGTAAATATACATCTACCATATCTCTTTTTCTATTTAATACATGATTAATAAATCCTGGTTCTTGATGTGTATATCCATTATGATCTTGTTGCCATATATGTGAAGTTAATATAATATTTAATGCACTTATATCTTCTCTCCAATCAAGTTCACTACACATCTTTAACCATTTTCCAAATTGAGATACCATCGAATCTACTACTCTAGCAAATGATTCATATGATACAAATAAACCATGTCTACCAGTTAATAAATATGATTCTAAAGCACCTTCAGCAAAATGTTCAGAAAGATATGAATCTAATACTCTACCATATGTAGCTAAGTGTTCATCAGTATCTTTATTAATTGGAGATAACCATTGTCTATTAGTTGCCTCGAATACATGATTTAATCTATTACTCATAGCTTCATCAGGACAGAAGATTCTGAAGTTATGATTAACTTCATTTAATCTAATTACATCAGCTAAATATTTACCTAATTCCATCATATCTGAAGCTTCTACTTTACCATGATTATCTTTAATCTCATAATCCTTAATATTAGGTAATACTAATTCTTTTAATAGTTTACCACCATTAGCTTCTTCTCTTGCACTCATACGTTTATTGCCTTTAGGTATAAATGTAGTAAGTTCTTCCTTAATGGAACCATCATCATTAAATAGTTCTTCAGGATTATATGATCTTAACCATCTATTTAATTCTTTTAAATCATCTTCATCTTCTACAGTAAAAGGTATTTGATGAGCCTTAAATGATCCTTCAACAGCTTTAGGTCCAGTCCAACCTTTAGGTGTTCTTAATATTATCATTGGCCATCTATAGTTTTCTAATACCTCTGTATCTATAGCTTTTTTCTTTAATTCTTTAATTTCAGTTATTACTTGATCCATGATATTAGCCATATCTTCATTCATTTGATTAATATCATCACCTTCAACAAAGTAAGGATTCCAATTATAACCTCTGAATAAATCATTTAAATGTTCATGATCCATTCTACCTAAAACAGTAGGATTAGATATTTTGAATCCATTTAAATGTAAGATAGGTAATACTACACCATCAGTTATAGGATTAATAAATTTATTAATATTCCATCCAGTTGCAAGTGGTCCTGTTTCAGCTTCTCCATCTCCAACAACACATGTACATATAAGATTAGGATTATCTAATACTGCACCAAAAGAATGAACTAATGAATAACCTAATTCTCCACCTTCATGTATTGATCCAGGACATTCAGGAGATACATGTGAAGATACTCCACCTGGGAATGAGAATTGTTTAAATAAATGTTTTAAACCCTCTTCATTATTTTCAAATCCATCATATATTTCATTATAAGTTCCATCGATGTAAGCATTAGTTACTTCTGCTTCACCACCATGACCAGGACCTATAATATACATCATATCTAAATCATATTTAGATATAACTCTATTGCAATGCATTAGAATAAAGTTTTGACCAGGAACAGTTCCCCAGTGTCCAACTAATCTAGGTTTAACATCTGATAGTTTTAATTCTCTTTTTAATAATGGATTATCTAGTAAATATAATTGTCCTACAGACATATAATTTACTAAATTGAAGTATTTATTCAATTGTTCTACTTCTGTTCTAGTTACCACATTAACCACTTCCCTATTATATTAATATTATATCATTAAAAGAGGCTTATAAATAATAAAAGAATAGCCCTTTACAACTATTCTTTTATGCATTATTTTTCTTTAGTTATATTTTTTAATAATGAAGCTTTCCAACTGTAATTAATGTACATTAAGAATCCTGATCCATAAGCACTTAATGCAGCTACAGCAAATGCTGGCAAGAAATATAAACATTCTTCTTCATCACACATTCCTGCGATCAATAGAATAAAAGCAGTTACTCCACATATTCCTGCAATTACATTACAAGTAAGTCTGGTTCTTGATGCATATCTATAAAGTGTCGTTACCAATTCTTTATCATTTTCCATAAAAAACCTTCTTTCCACTTATAGAATACATCTAAGACTCTTAAAAGTAAATAAAAAGAGTTCTTAGTATAACTCTACAGAACTCTTTGCATCTAGTGATAGATCTGCAAACTCTCCTTTTAAGTATTTTGGATATGCAGCACATGCTATCATTGCTGCATTATCTGTACAATACTTCATAGGTGGAATACATAAATCTATGTTTTCTTCATTACATAGTTTTTCCATTTCACTTCTTAAATATGAGTTAGCTGATACACCACCTGCAACTATAACACCCTTAACTTCTTTATGTTCTTCAAGTGCTTGTTTAGTCTTTCTAACTAATTCATCTACAGCTACATCTTGGAATGATCTTGCTAAATCATATTTATTAATCTCTTCTCCTCTTTGTTCTGCATTATGTTTAATATTAATAACTGCAGATTTTAATCCAGAGTAGGAGAACTCTAGGTCTTTATTATTCATTGGTATAGGTAAATCATATGTATGTTTACCTTGTAATGCATATTTTTCAACATTAGGTCCACCTGGATAAGGTAAATCCAATACTCTTGCTACTTTATCATATACTTCTCCTATTGCATCATCTTTTGTTGCACCTAATACTTTAAATTTATAATCATCTTCCATCAATACTAATTCAGTATGACCTCCAGATACAACAAGAGCTAAACTTGGAAATTCTATTGGTTTAACTAAGTTATTAGCATATATATGACCTGCTATATGATGAGTTGCTATTAAAGGTTTATTATATACTAGTGATAAAACTTTAGCAGCTTCTACACCAACAAGTAAGGAGCCTAATAAACCAGGTCCATATGTAACAGCAATAGCATCTACTTGATCTATTGTCATATTTGATTTTTTAAGTAAATCTTCTAATACTATTGTAATATTTTCAGTATGCATACGTGATGCTATCTCAGGAACAACTCCACCATATTCAGCATGAGTATCCATTTGAGTTAATACAGTTGTAGCTATTTCTTCGCATCCATTTTTTATAATAGACATACTAGTTTCATCACATGATGATTCTATACCTAAAATATATACATCTTTCATTTAGATACTCCTTTCCATGATTAAAGCATCAATATTATTATCATAGTAATTAGGTCTTATATGTATTTGTTTAAATCCCATACTTTCATATAACTTAATTGCAGAAGTATTATTAGCTTTAACTTCTAACATTAATTTATCAGAATTACAATTATCTAATACATATTGGATAAGTTTCTTACCGATTCCCTTACCTTGATAATTAACATCAACTGCAATATTAATAATATCAGTTATTTCAAAATGATACTCTGTTTGTATAAAACCTAATACTTTATTATTTTCTTCATATACATATATATGAACATAATCGTGTTTTATGTCTTCATCTATCTTATAAACTGTTGAAAAATCATCTTTAATCAACAATCCAATTTCATTTATTCTATTGAAATCTTGGTTCAATGCTTCTCTTACCATCTTTATTAGCCTCGATTTCTTTTATATATATAGGATTTACTTTATGAGGGTTGATAACCTCTAAGTTATTAACAAATAATTTTACTTTATTTAAATCTATTTCATTAGTAATTATGTATTCTTCTTTATCTTTTAAATACTCATTTAAAGCATCTGTAGACTTATAAAAATATTCATTAATAATTTTATTATCATGTGTATAATATGTCCCATATGCACCCTTTAAATCTCTAATAAGAACTAATTTATTAGAATCATTAGTATTAGATATGGCATACATATCTAATGATGTAATAGTCTTGATAGGAATACTTAAAGTATAAGCTAACATTTTACCAATAGTTGCGCCTATTCTAACTCCTGTAAAAGAACCAGGACCTATTACAACTATTAATTCATTTAGTTTATGAACATCTAGATTATTTCTATTTAAAATATCATTTATCATTGGCATACATTTAGATGCATGATTAGGAGTATTACTTATTTCTTTATCTAATACATTATCATCTTTATATAAGCAAATAAGTAAATCTTTATCATGAGTATCAATTAGTAATGAATACATAAAATCATCCCTTTTTCGACATAAGTATTATAGCACAAAAAAAGAGTTATGATAAGTAACTCTATCTTGTTCTTGAAGGTTCAATTCCTCTATCTCTTAATAGATGATTAATTGCTTCTAATGCATCTTCTTCAAATGGTATGTCTGAAGATAATAGTTCACTTATTTGCTCTGAACTAGTACTTGGATCATCAGCCGTAGCTTTATCACTTTCAAGTTCTTCTTTTACTCTTTCCCTTTCAGCTAATAATTCATCATCAGAATAAGTTTCATAATGCTTAAAACGATTTTCTAACATATACATCACCTTAATTAAAGGATAACACAAATTAAATAACATATAAAGAAAAATAAAAACACCTTACATGGTGTTTTATAATACAGAGTTTACAACATCCTCATATTGTTGTCCTCTTGGTTTAAGAACAAACACACGAGTATTCTCATTAATAATTTTAATAGTTATATCTAATCTTTCGTCAGGTAACTTATCTTGAATAAGTTCAGACCATTCAATAATAGTTACGGCGTCTTGATTGAAATAATCTTGGAAGTCTATAGATTGATCTGTTTCATCAATACGATATACATCCATATGATTTAGTTTCATTTCTCCGCTGTCATATTCCTTAACTATATTAAATGTAGGACTAGTAATGTTTTCATTAATTCCTAATGAACTAGCAAAACCTTTAACAAACATAGTCTTACCTGAGCCTAGATCCCCATTTAAACAAATAACCATCCCTGGAAACTTTTCTGATTCAATATTTTCAGCTAATTCCATTGTGTCTTCTTCACATCTTGATGTGAATTTATTATCCATATTGTATCACCTTAATTAATTATAACAACATAACTTTTAATATAGCAATATATAATTACATTTATTGTATAAAAAAATATCTTAATAAATAAGATATTCCTAAATTTAAGCAAAAAAAAATGTTTGCAACTCCTTATCTTCGCTTACACTATTGTCAGCGTACTAGTGCTTGACTTCTCTGTTCGGGATGGGAAGAGGTATTTCCACTAGGCTATCGTCACAAACAAACTTTTTTATTAATTTATATTATATCGATTTTGCTCTTTAAAAACAAGATAATGCTTCATCAAATTTAAAATTTATGATTAAATCCTCGGGTTATTAGTACTAGTCAGCTCAAAATATCACTATTCTTCCACCTCTAGCCTATCAACGTTGTAGTCTACAACGGCCCTTACTATATACATATGGGAAAACTCATCTTGGGGGAGGCTTCCCGCTTAGATGCTTTCAGCGGTTATCCCTTCCCGACATAGCTACTCTGCAATGCCACTGGCGTGACAACAGATACACCATAGGTCAGTCCACTCCGGTCCTCTCGTACTAGGAGCAGCTCCCCTCAATTTTCCTACGCCCACAGCGGATAGAGACCGAACTGTCTCACGACGTTCTGAACCCAGCTCGCGTGCCACTTTAATGGGCGAACAGCCCAACCCTTGGAAGCGAATCCACCTCCAG
>OCVV012881020.1_pt1 | contig 16331 bp, 14 predicted proteins | sample 1539721 | NCBI WGS metagenome assembly OCVV01 (sample SAMN02144230, study PRJEB22623) | gut metagenome | biome: sheep rumen | host: Ovis aries | place: New Zealand
ATTTTGTGGAAATTGTTTGCCTATGGCAAAAGGGCTCCGCAAAAGACATTTAGAAATTGTGGTGCACGTATGAGTGCGAGTCAGAATTTTTGGAACAAATATGCATCATACCAAGTGTAATAGGATTAATAAAAAAATGATGGTTACTCATATAAAGTAACCATCAATTGAGTACGAGTCGGAATTTTCAAAGCAAATATGCACAGTACTTTAGTCTATATAAAGGTCTTTTCTTGTTAGATTAATTCTTCCTTGATCATCTATTTCATAAACTTTAACTGTAACTTCTTGGCCAACTTTAAGAACATCCTCTACTTTGTTAATTCTCTCTTTTGATATTTTAGAAATATGAAGTAGTCCTTCTTTTCCTCCACCTAAATCAATGAAAGCACCAAAGTTCATTATTCTTGAAACTTTACCAGTGTATATTCCATCTACCTCGATTTCACGAGTAAGTTCCTCGATGATAGCTTTTGCTCTGTTTGCAGCATCTATATCATCTGAATAAATGAATACTGAACCATCTTCTTCAATATCGATTTTAACACCTGTTTCCTCGATAATCTTGTTTATAGTCTTTCCTCCAGCTCCAATTACATCTTTTATCTTATCTACGCTGATTTTCATATTTACAATCTTAGGAGCATATTTAGAGATTTCTGCTCTTGGCTCTGCAATTTGTGGAGCCATAATGTCATTTAATATGTACATTCTAGCTTTTTCAGTTCTTTCAAATGCTTCTGCAATAACTTCATAAGAAAGTCCGTCAACCTTGATATCAACTTGGATAGCAGTAATACCATCTCTTGTTCCACCAACTTTAAAGTCCATATCTCCGAAGAAATCTTCAATTCCTTGGATATCAGTGATAACAACATATTTGCTTGGGTCGTTTTCATCTGTAATAAGTCCCGTTGAAATACCAGCAACTGGCTTTCTAATAGGAACACCAGCATCCATAAGCGCCAATGTTGAGGCACAAATACTTCCTTGAGATGTTGAACCATTTGAACTCAAGATTTCAGATACAACTCTTATAGCATATGGGAATTCTTCAACTGATGGAAGAACTGGGACTAACGCTTTTTCAGCAAGCGCGCCATGTCCGATTTCTCTTCTTCCTGGTCCTCTTGAAGATTTTGCTTCACCAACACTATATCCTGGAAAATTATATTGATGCATATATCTCTTTGATTCCTGTGTGTCAATACCATCAAGCATTTGCTCTTCACTCTTCATTCCAAGAGTAACGATACTTAATACTTGTGTTCTACCTCTATTAAATAATGCACTTCCATGAACTCTAGGAATAAGTCCTACTTCGCATGATAGAGGTCTAATATCATAAATACCTCTTCCATCAACTCTTTTTCCTTCTTCAAGAATAAGCTTTCTAACAGTCTTTTTCTCTAATTTGTAAATGCTGTCAGCTATATCTCTACTATCTTCTTCAGCTTTTTCTTCTCCGTATTTTTCTGTATACCAAGCTACAACATCTTCTGATAGCTTATCAATTTTGGCATCTCTTTCTGGCTTATCTGGTGTTTGAACATCAGTCTTCATTCTGTCGGAAAATTCTTTTGCAATTTCTTCATAGATTTCTTCGTTAACTGCGAAAGATTTGTATTCAAATTTTGGCTTTCCAATTTCATCTTTAATTTTTTGGATAAATTCACATACTCTTTTAATATCAACGTGAGCTGTTTTGATTGCATCAAGCATAACTCCATTTGGGATTTCGTCTGCTCCAGCTTCAATCATCGCAATTTTATCCATTGTTCCAGCAACTGTTAAAGTAAGTCTACTTACTTCTCTTTGTGCTTCGGTAGGATTTATAACTATTTTGTCATCTACATATCCTACAGCTACTGCTGCTGTTGGTCCACCAAATGGAATATCAGAAATTGAAAGTGCACAAGATGCACCAATCATTGCACAAACTTCTGGAGAGTTATCCTGTTCTACAGAAAGAACAAGACAACTAACAACAACATCGTTTCTAAAATCTTTTGGAAATAAAGGTCTTAAAGGTCTATCTATTGCACGTGCTGCTAATATTGCTTTATCAGCTGGCTTTCCTTCTCTTTTTGTGTAACCACCTGGAATCTTTCCAACTGAATAAAGTCTTTCTTCATAATCTACTGAAAGTGGGAAAAAGTCTATTCCTTCTTTTGGTTCTTTCGATGCAGTAACATTAACAAGCACTGTGGTATCACCATATTTAACTAATACGCTACCATTAGCTAAACCTGCCATCTTTCCTGTTTCAATTGTAAGCTGCCTTCCAGCAAGCTCCATACTATACGTTTTTAACATATATATATCCTCCTTAAATATATTAACTAATAGATATATATATTCTATCTGAAAGTGTAACCTCTACAAATTCTTCATCTTTATAAAAAATTTGTACAAGCTACTCTTTTCAAATAGGAATATCTATTAGCACCATGCTATTTTACTATAATAATGAATATTTTTCAAGTGTAGTTTTCTAATCAAAAAAGACCTTCTATGAACAATATCATACAGTTCATAAAAGGTCTTTTTTCATTATATTCTATTTCTTACTTTTTGGAATTTTTTTCTTGCTCTTTAAATTTGATATATTCTTTTTTTACCTGATAGTATTCTTGCATAAGCTTTAACAACTCATCATCAATTTTTATAATGCCGTTTAAAACATATGTATCTTCTGTTTCTTCATGCTTTTCTGATTCTGCTAAAGATAATACTTCTGATTTTCCATCTAATTTTTCATCTTCACTTCCATTGGAAACCTTTTTAAAAAGATTTTTTATGTGTTCTAATATACTATCAAATACATTAATCATAACATTTCCCTCAAATATAAATTATCTTATTGTGTCATCATTTATTTCTTCATTAATATCCTCTATCTTTTTCTGCATTCTTTCTACTTCTTTCTTCATGTTATCTTCATCTAAGTCTACACCTTTTTCTTGCATTTCAGTTTGCATTCTCTCAATTTCTTTTCTAAAAACTTTTTTTAAGAATTCTGTAGCATGATCATTATCTAATGTAGCTAATCCTAACGTAACACCTTTAACATATCCCTTCATTTGATTTACATCTACACCATATGTTTGAGCTAAATCAGCTGAAATTTCTTCCATATGTTTCTCATTAATAAACATCTCTTTAACTACATAATCTAATAATTTAAATTCTGCAGCACCTTGTACGCCGTCTTTATCATGATATTTATCTTTAATAGCAGCTACTGCATCGGCTACATATTGCCCTAATTCACTTGATTCAGTAGGAACCTTCTTAACATCTTCAACATTGACTCCTCTATCATCAAAATCTTTATCATAAGTTGAAAATTTAATTGGATTTGTACTAGTAGGGGTTGTTGGTGTTGTTGGTGTTCCTGGTGTTGGTGGTGTTCCTGGTGTTGGTGGCGTTCCTGGTGTTGGTGGTGTTCCTGGTGTTGGTGGTGTTCCTGGTGCTTGTTGTCCATTTCTTCCACCATTTTGACCTTGCCCTCTACCTCTTGGAACATAGTAATGCCTATTAATAGTTGGATCTGCAATAATATCATCCAACGCATCAAATACCATAGATAGATATCCAAGATATCCGGCCATTGTATAATGATTAACAGTTACTAATCCACTTGTTCCATTTTTCGAACCAGTTCTTGTTGCTGGTCCATTATTAGTTCCAGGTCTATTTAAATGAGTTACACTGTAGACACCATCGGCAACATCCTTTCTCATTATATATAAAGCACCGCCTTTTGTATTTCCAAATATTTCTGACATTAATAAATTCGAACCAACTCCATCGCCTTTTTTTAATTCACCGTTTTCTTTTGAAATATCTACAGCATTTTTAATTCTTATTATATCTTCAACCAAATCATCTGATATCTCCATACCTGCAATACAGTCATCTAATCCCTTTATTGTACTACCATCTGGTCCAATTTTTGTTGGTATTTCATCTATTGGAAATAACATATATCCAACAAATGGTGGCTGAACACCGAAAAAAACTGTATCAATTGTTAATCTAGGATTTCTTGTTGTTCTTAAATATCTGATAGAATCTTGAATAGCTCTAAATTTATCATCATCTGACATTACATTGTCTTTTTTAGAAAGCCCCGGATTTACAATTGGTGAATGTTTAGGTATATGTGGCGCAACTTTATCTTGTAAAAGCATACCTGCATTAAATCCTACACCTAAATCCTGTAAAAATTCAGCAAATGAGTTATATTGTGTGATATCTTTACTTGGTCTTATTAAAATAAATGATGTATATTTAAGTAATCTATTATTGATTGCATCTTGCTCTTTTTTAGGTAAACTATTAATAAAGGGACCAAACACTCTTCCTAAAGTATTAAAGGTTTTTGCCATTTCTATATCAGGAAGTTCTTTATCTTTTTGTAGTGCCCTAATATACTGAATAACAACATATAACAACTTACGATTATTAGCAATTCCAGGTATATTAGATTGTTCTGAGTTATCTAATACACCCATTACAAACTCATTAATTAAGCTTTTATATTCTTCAACATTATTAGCTGCAAATTCAGATTCACCTAATCTATACAAAAAATCAGCAATTTCTGGCTTAGCTATCAATATCTCATCATCGCCGACATCTTTATATCTTTCACTTAGTAATCTTCCAAAATATTTTTTAGAAAAATTTTTAGGAATATTTGCTTTACCATCAAATAATGTCTTGGAATGGGCTTTTAAAATTAGTAAAGCCTCATCTCTATTTTTAGTATCAGCTAACATATCATCTAAATCTTCTAATTCATCAAAATGACATATTTCAATTAGTCTATCACTTAGTACTGAAAGTAGTTCAAGTTTAGTTTCCTCTGTTTCTGAACCATTATTCTCTTCTAATTTTGTTAATAATGCTCTTATACAGTCCTTAATCTCATTTTTACTAATTTGCTTTGAAGACTTCGTTGTTTTTTGAGCTTTGAAGTTTCTCTCCATCTCATCCTTTATTTTTTTAAAGTCCTCTTTTGTCACCCCAGCCAATATCAGCTTGTCAAATGGTTCTCTTCCTCTAATTTCTTTTTCTAAATTATTTAAAATGTCATTCAATTCTTCTTTTAAACTTTGAAATTCAGGTTGTTCCATTTGTTCTAGCCTTAGCATTCTCCTAATGCATTTTTTTAGTGCAAACAAATAAGTATTTCCTTTACTTAATTGTTCCTGTACTTTTCTAATGATTTCCCTTATTTCTTCTTCTGTCATTCCTTCATAAATTGATGATATCAATTTTGAAATATCCTCATTATTTTCTCTTCTGTTATTTTTGCCATTCTTAACGTCCTTTTTTCCCATAATAACCTTAACACCTTTCATAATATATTTAATACATTAGTTAAAACTAATTATGTACAATGTTATTTAACGCTATAGGGGCTCCTGGCCCCTATAGCTCTTGTTACTGCTACTCTTTAATCATGTAATACTTTTCAGTCAACATGTTATAGAGATTGCGCCAGTACTGGCTGACGCCAAGCAGCTGCAGATTGATAAGATCCTCAAGATCTTTGATGCTTTCACTCTTTCCACTGGAAATGTCAATCAGACACTTTTTCAGGTTGACAATAAGGCGAGCATCAAATTTTACTCCGTTGATAGGTATCCGGCCAGTATGTCCATATTTTTCAATGGATACACTGAGATCACTGATTCCTTTATTGATAGCTTCTTTGAACATCTCGAACTTGTCATCACGATTAGTATCACAGCAATCAATAATTCCAACATCTTTTTCGAAAGGATGCTTTTCGTTTGTTTCGTTCTTCATTTTTTTCCTCCTAATGTTAATAACAAACAACAACTGCAATATATAATGGTACGCACTACCACCACTTTATTATAATACCTTTTCTGGCTTATGTCAACCCTTTATGTTTATCTCAAAGAGCATTAAAATAGCGCTTACTCAAATGTAAGCGCTACCAATTTTGATTATTTTCTTAAATTTAATTTTTTAACTATTTCTCTGTATCTTTCAACATCTTTCTTTGCTAAATAGTTTAATAAGTTTCTTCTTTTACCAATCATTTTTAAAAGACCACGTCTTGAATGGTTGTCTTTTTTATGAATCTTAAGATGTTCAGTAAGTTCAGCAATTCTTTCTGTAAGCAATGCAATTTGAACTTCTGGAGAACCAGTATCATTCTCATCTCTCTTGTAAGTATTGATAATTTCTTGTTTTCTTTCCTTTGTCATTTTCATAATCCTCCTATCTTTTATTTAATTTACCATAAACTGAGTATAAAGTAGGTTTTTTCTAAAGACTAAGTATATGGTACTCTTTTAAAATCAAACATATTCTACAACATTTTTCCCTAAAAATCAATGCATTTTACTAATTTTCTTCATCGTTTGCTAATGCCTTTTCCAATGTTCCAATATAATAAACTGTAAATGCTAATGCATATACTGCTAAAAGATTAATAAGTACAGGAGTAATTGGAAGTCTAAGTATAGCAATAACACTAAGTATTACAAGTATTGTAATTACTAATGAAGCCACTAATTTAACAATCTTTTCTATAGGTTTTATACTATGGAATCTTACAAATATATATACTGCAATAACAATTGCAACTATTATAGATTGCTTTACATATATTCTAGCCATATCTCTTAATCTATAATTAGGTACTTTGTAAACATTAATTTCAGTTTTTTTAGTTTCTTCAGTTGTTGCTGGTGTTTCTGCTGCAGGAGTTTCTGTAGCTGAAGTATCTGTTGCTGGAGTCTCTGTTGTTGCTTCCACTTTTTCTTCTTCTTTTGGAACAGCAAAATTTGAACCAAACTCAGCATTTATTTTTTCAACTAAGCTATTTTTTTCTTCATCAGTAAAGTTTTGTGCACTGATAGTAGCAGAATCTCCAAACAATTCTAATTCCTTAAGATTGTATTCTTTATCACCAAAAACTTCTTTGCATATGTTATTCAATTTTTCCATGTCTATGTTATTTCCAACTTTGAAATTAATAGCTTCATGTTTTTGATACATAACTGGCAAATTAAATCCTTTAAGTACCACAACAATAATACCTGCAACTATTAATAAAATCAGTCCTAATAAAACAAACTTTTTGTTTCCATCTAATTTCATAATTCTATCCTCTCTATCTCTAATAGTTAAACTATATTATATCTAAAGCATAAACAATTCCAATGCCAACTAATTGTACGAACATTCCCCAGAATGCAACCATACCTATACTACTTATTGCCACTCCATATGCAAACGTAAACACTAGTCCAACAATCCAAACTGGTATTGTCATTAAATAGTATTCTTTAATTGCTCTAGCTAAACTTTCTTTGCCTTTTCCATCATTTGAATAATTTAATATTTTAAATAGTAGATAATAATTTAAGCAAAGTACTAAACCAAATGTACATGCAGAATTCAATGTAACGTAGACATTAGTATATCTAAATATTAATGAGATAACTCCAGAATACATTAATCCAAGAGCTGCTGCAACTGCTCCATTCATTTTGTATTTAATGATTAAAGCTGCTGATATAGCAATAACTACAATAGCGAAAATCATCTTTATGTTTTTCTTTGTTGTTTCAGTAACATCTGATTTTTTGAAATTATCTGAAACTAACTTATATTCAAGTGGTAATGATTCTCCATTAATAGTACTTGCCATTGCTGCTACTTGATTTCTAGTTTGCTCGAATGTAGCCAAATCTGAAGATGCCTCTCCTACTGGTATTGAGATAGCACCGTCTTTTAATTCATCTCCAAAATATGTTTCTCTAAGTGCTGTACCATCCAACATAACCTTGACTGTTTTAATGTTATCTTCTGCTGAGCCTTCTTCTGCCTCAGCATTTTCATCTTGGGCTTTTGTTTCTTCTTTTATATATTTTGTACTGATTTCTCTAAGAGTCTCTATAGCATCTTTCTTGTATTGTATAGTAATATACATCTGATAAGCATTTCCTGTTTCACTATCTAATCCTTGTACAGCTGTTGCACTTTGAATTTTATCTGAATCTAATAAAACTAATCCTGTTTGTGAATCAATAATTTGAAGATTTCCTTTAGTGCTCACAATAGATTTTTGAACAAGTATGTCATCTGCATTATCTGGTACTTCTAATACAATATCTCCAGTTTCATTATCAACTCTAAGGTTGTATTCATATCCATTAAGATTTTCTAATCTTTTTTGTAAAATCTTCTTTGTTTTTTCATAGTTTTCTGGAGTACGAACTTCTGCTGGATTTGGGCTCACCATTCTTTTTTCTTTTTTGTATGCAGAAGTTGGATCATCTTCCTTTTTCTCTGCACCTGTAGCATCATCTGTCACAATTGGGTTTCCAGCGTCATCAACCAAATTAATTTCTGTATTACCTGTAAGTGATGAATTGTCAGTAACTACCTCTCCCATGATTTTTCCATTTTCGTCAACATAATATTCTTTTTCTGTAGCTTCTGAATCATCTAACGTATATCTTAATTCTCTATATCCGTTAAAATCCATTCCATAATTATATCCTTTTAATTTTGCTACCCATACGCCTTTTTCCTTAGCATATACGCCTAAAAAAGCCATGGCAAAAATCAAAATAGCAAGAATAATAACAACTAATCTTTTAATCAATTCTAATCCTTTCAAAATAATCCCTCCTATAATAAGTTTGTATCGTTAATGATTAATTCAAACCACAATCCTAGATATTTCGCAGCTCTCTTACTCATTATGGTTCTATCCATAAATATTTCAAAATAATCTATAACTGGACAAATTGCTGTATCAATTTTTAAATTTAAAATTACTTTTTTGTTTTCATTGTCTATAGTTAAACTTGACTCTGTAACAGCATAATTTACCTCATCATGCTTATCAAATTCTATTAAATCTTTTTTTGAAACCCTTGTCCTATGTGCATCTGACTTGTCTGCCAATATTAGTGCTGCCGAAATATCACTCACAGCGGTACCTGACTTTTCATCATGATTTCCTATTGCCATCATTATCTCAGTCCTATCTGAAGCGTTCATTCCCATATCTTTTAGAATATTATATGCAAGCACTGCACCTGTATGAGCATGATCTACTCTATTTACAGAATTGCCTATGTCATGCAAATAGCCAGCAATTCTGGCTAATTCTATCCTATCTTCACTATATCCAAGTGAGCTAAGTACATACGCTGCCCTTTCTGCTACTAATGCACAATGTCTAACCGAATGCTCTGTATAGCCTAAAACATCTAGTTGCTTTTGAGCATTTTTTATAAACTCTTGGACTTCAGGATTATTGACAACATCTTCATATGTCACCATATTATAATCCCCTTTCTTTTGTATCACTAAACTACTGCTCATTTTATATTAAAATAAAAAAAATATCAATAAAATATCAACAATTTTAAAAAAAAGATGGCAACGTAGGTTGCCACCTTTTTACATACTCTTTTTATTCTTCTTCTGGTTCTTGTTCTTGTGCTTCCAATTCAGTAGTTGATTTTTCAATTGATCTTTTAATTACAACATTTGTAACAATGTTATTTTCATTATATTCAAATTCTACATCGAATTTCATTTGCTTTGTAATTTCTGCCTCAACTGATTCAATATCTGTAATATATGACTGTTGATTATTTGTATCGTCTTTACTTGCCTCTATCATTTCAGATTCTTCTTCTGATCTATAGAATTCTATACTTGGAATCAAATTAATATCCTTTGCATTATCTTCTGCATTTTTAGCTAAATTATTGAGTAAGACTTTAACACTAGAACCAGATTGCTCGCCTTCATATTTAACTAAACCTTCATTAAACTTTTCTACATCGAAAGTATCATTATCTTCGTCATCAACATATCCCTGTTTATTTCCAATGTATTTTCCATTTTTATCAACATCTTTGATGCTTAGTCCATTGCCATCGACATTAGAGAAATATTCTGAAAGTTCATATGTATTGCCACCATATTCACAATAATATGTCTTTATACCATTTTCTGTAACTGAGTAAAACTTATCATAAACACACTGTAAAACAACCTTTTCAGCGTTAATATCATATAAACCGTATGCACCATTTCTTGATATTACTATTCCATAAACACCAGTTTCAGGTGGAACAACAAGTAAGTTTTCTTCATTGCCACTTGATTGTTCATCTATTGAAATATATCCAAAGCCTTCAAAAATTGGAGCTAAAGCTTGTAAAGATCCATTCCTTGGATTTCCAATTTTATATAAACCGACCTTATTATTCTTTTTTACTGGAATAAGTTTTTCACACCATATATTACTTGTTCCCAAATCACTATTTGAAAAGTCTTGCGTATAATCAAATCCTATTTCATCAAACTCAGGATTAACAATTGTAAGCATCTCATCCGCTTTTTGGATTACACCATATTCTTCATCTTTTTCTACTAAATATAAATTCAATTTATCATCAATCAACGAAATATTAGTATAATCACCAGGAGATACCAAAACTCTAGCTTGTGTATCACCATTATCAACTGCTAGACCAACTTTTCCTTCTGAATCAGTTAAATAAAATTGCTGAACATTTTGTTGATATAATACATTTGAATACTGTACCGTAATAAATGGTTCTGTATAATTACTCTTTTTATATACACCATATGTTGTAGCTTTGTCTTTAGCCTCTCCACTACTTACAACTACATATCCATCTACCATAGCTCTTAAGTTTTCGTAGTATCCACTTAGTATTGTGTATCCAGCAGGTAACTTAGTACTTTTAACCACATTATCAAGTGTAGTAATATACTTCCAATATTCATCCCTCCAGTCAACAACTAAGTTGAACATCTTTGGAATATCATCAAGTGCTACATACATTACATCATTTATGATAAGAGGAGGACTACTAAATTTATAGTTTTCCTCATACGTAGCTGGATTATTGCTAAATACTACTTCCTTGATACCAGCAAAACCTTCTTTATCTTTAAGAGCATCTGGATTCAAATACTTTTGATAGTATTCGCTTCCAGCTGAAAAAGATGCTATTTCATATCCACTATTGAAAGTTGCGCTCGATGTATCTTCGTATGATTTTTTATAACCACCAACTGAATGCTTATATCCAATACTTTCAGCAAGAGCTTTAACATCAATATAAATAGGGTCACTTTCATATTCTGGTAAATCTTCTTCATCCCATCCATATTCAGCAATTAACTCATCCTCAATATCAGATGCTTTAACAGTCATGTAATTAACTTTTTTTGATTTAAGGCTTTGCTTGTTAACAAATATTTTATATGTATGCCTATCTCTATAACTTATATAAGAAATTAAGGCAATCATTACTATTACCAATAATGCACAGACAGCAAGAGCTATAATGATAGCTTTCTTCCTACTTGTGTCTTTTTCAAGCTGTTCTTTAAACAAATCGCTTTCTTCTAAATTCATTTTTTATCCTCCAAATACTAATCTTTAGTATATCCGTACTTTTTATAAAAATCATCTCTAAAATTTAATAAATTATCATTCTCAATTTCTATTCTAACCTTTTCCATTAATTTAGTCAAGAATCTTAAATTGTGAATTGATAGTAATCTAACGCCTAAAATTTCTTTCATATTTATTAAATGCCTAATATATGCCCTTGTATAATTTTTACATGTATAACAATCGCATTCATCATCTAGCGGAGAAAAATCTCTTTCATATGCAGCATTTCGTACAACCACTTTACCTTTTGAAGTCATTGCTGTTCCGTGTCTTGCTATTCTCGTTGGAAGAACACAATCACACATATCTATTCCGGCAAGAGCAGCTTCAATCAAATAATCTGGTGAACCCACTCCCATCAAATATCTTGGTTTATTATCTGGCATCATTGGTGCTGTATATCTTAATATATCAAGGAATTCTTCCTTAGGCTCTCCAACGCTTATTCCTCCAATAGCATATCCTGGAAAATCCATTTTTTCCAAATCATCCATACTTATTTTTCTAAGATCTTTATAAAAACCACCTTGAACGATTCCAAATAGCCCTTGACTTTCAGTAGTTTGTGCTTTTTTACATCTTTCTGCCCATCTTGTTGTCCTTTCCATCGATTTTTTTGTATACTCATATGAAGATGGATATGGGCAACACTCATCAAAAGCCATCATAATATCTGAGCCAAGTGCTTCTTGAACTTCAATTGATGATTCTGGTCCTAAGAAATGTTTGCTTCCATCAAGATATGATCTAAATTCACATCCTTCTTCAGTTATTTTTCTAAGTCCTGCTTGACCCAAACTGAATACCTGGAACCCACCACTATCTGTAAGTATCGGTCTATCCCAATTCATAAATTTATGAAGCCCTCCAGCTTCTTTTATAAGTTCATGTCCTGGCCTTAAGAATAAGTGATATGTATTTCCAAGTATTATTTCAGCTTTTACTTCTTCTTTCAATTCTTCTGGTGTCATCGCCTTAACAGTTGCCTGTGTTCCAACAGGCATAAATACCGGCGTTTGAATATCTCCATGAGGTGTATGTACTATTCCTCTTCTTGCACCTGAATTTTTATCCACATGTAATAATTCATACGTTATTGCTGGTTTCATCTTTCCTCCAATAGGGACGTACCTTTTTGACGTTTTTACGTCAATTAGCCCCCTTGTTTTATTTATATTTTTTCCAAAAACTATGCTGTCTTTAGGTAAGTCTGTCCCTTTTTACGTTAAAAACGTCAAAAGAATAGAATACTATAGTATCAACATCGCATCTCCAAAGCTAAAAAATTTGTATCGTTGCTTTACTGCTTCGTCATACGCTTGCATAATAAAGTCCTTGCCTGCAAGAGTGGAAACAAGCATAATCAAAGTAGACTCTGGTAAATGAAAATTAGTTATCAAACAATCCACACACTTGAACTTGTATCCGGGATAAATAAAAATATCAGTGTCTCCTTCAACTGCCTTCACCAATCCATTTTCATCAGCTATCGATTCTAACACTCTACATGATGTTGTCCCACATGCTATAACTTTATGACCGCTTTGCTTTGCCATATTAATTTTTTGTACATCTTCTTCTTTTATATAAAAATGTTCTGAATGCATTTTGTGTTCTTCAACATTTTCTACTTTAACTGGTCTAAAGGTTCCTATTCCAACGTGTAAAGTGACATTTGCAATACTAACACCTTTGGCCCTAATCTTGTCTAACAATTCTTCAGTAAAATGGAGTCCTGCTGTAGGTGCTGCTGCTGAGCCATCATATTTTGCATATACTGTTTGATATTTTTCACTATCTTCTTTGCTAGCTTCTGTAATATATGGTGGCAATGGCATCATTCCAACCTTGTCAAGTATTTCATTAAAAATTCCATCGTACTTAAATTCGACTTTTCTATTTCCATTTTCTAATACTTCTAAAACCGTGGCTTCAAGTATACCCTCACCAAAATATACCTTAGCACCTTGTTTTAGCTTACTTCCAGGTCTAACTATTGCTTCCCACGTATCTCCTTCTATCCTCTTTAAAAGTAAAAACTCAACATGTGCTCCTGTTTCTTTTTTTCCATACAATCTTGCTGGTATTACCCTAGTATTATTAATAACTAGACAGTCACCCTCGTTTAAATAATCTATTACATCCTTGAAAATTTTATGATTAATCGTCTTATTAGCTTTATCTAGCACCATCAATCGTGCCTCATCTCTCTTATCATAAGGATGTTGCGCAATCAATTCTTTAGGCAAATCGTAATTAAAATCTGAAACCTTCACGCCTTTACTCTCCTTTTTCTTTCACTAAAATATTATCAATTTCCTTTTCTAAGTCATAATTTCTTCCGTTTTTTATAACATAGTCTGCTCTTGAAATATAATAATTGTCATCCTTTTGAATTTTTAACCTTTTTTTGGCCATTTCTTTATCAATATTGTCTCTACTACATATTCTTTCTATCTTCAAATCTTCATCTGCCACAAGTACTATAACTTTATCACATGCTTGATCAAGATTTGCTTCAAATAAAAGAGGTGCATCAATAATTGCATAGTCAATTTCATCTTGATTGATTTCCTTAATTCTTTTATTAATCTCCTCTAAAACATATCTAAAAGTAAGCGCATTTAGTGTCTTTCTAGCAGTATCATCGCTATAAATCTTATTTGCAAGTTTTTTCCTATTTAGATTTCCATCTTCTAATAGAATATCCTTGCCAAATGCATCTTCTATCGCCTTCAAGTATTCATTTCCAGGAACAACTAATTCCCTTGAAACTTTGTCAGCATCTATAATTTTAATATTTTTCCTCTTGTTTAAAATAGCACAAAGTGTTGTTTTTCCTGAACCAGAGCTGCCTGTAATTCCAATAATTTTCATATATAATCCCCTTAATTATCCCATTATTTTCAATTTTTTAATCTACTCTATTTCCTTAATTGCACTTGTTGCTAGGTGATCACATCTATTGTTGTACTCATTATCGCTATGTCCCTTAACTTTGATAAACTCAACGGTATGTTTTTGTATAAGTGCATCTAATTCTTCCCATAAATCTCTATTTTTTACATCATCTTTTCCAGAAGTTTTCCAATTGTTCTTTTTCCACTTTTCAAGCCATCCCTTTTCAAATGCATTCACGACGTATGCACTATCGCTAAATACTTGAACATCACAAGGCTCTTTAAGTAGTTTTAGTGCTTCGATAACTGCTGTAATTTCCATAATGTTATTAGTTGTATCTTTTTTTGCTCCTGATATTTCTTTTTTAGTTTCTTTATACATAAGAATTGCTCCCCAACCTCCTGGTCCGGGATTTCCTGAACATGCACCATCAGTATATATTGTAACTTTTTTCATTTTTCCTCTTCTCTTACTTTTATTAAAATAAATATCATTATTAATATAATTTTACATTTAATATATTCTATTTATTTTTTAAATAATCTATGATATTATACCAGTAAAGTGTGATTTTTACAATATTAGGAGGAGTTATTTTGAATAAAGTATTAGGTATTGTAGCTGAGTATAATCCATTTCACAATGGTCATAAATATCATTTAGAGCAATCCAAAAAAATTTCTGGATGTGATTATACTGTAGCAGTTATTGGAGGTAATTTTACTCAACGAGGAGATGTATCTCTAGTTGATAAATGGAAGAAAGCTGAAATGGCACTACTTTCTGGCGTAGACTTAGTTCTCGAATTGCCAGTAGTTTATACCACATCAAGTGCAGAAAATTTTGCAGATGGTGCTGTAAAACTATTGGATAGTTTAAAGATAGTTGACACTATGTCTTTTGGTGCTGAAACTGATGATTTAGATTTGTTAGATACTATTGCCGATATTCTAGCTAAAGAACCTAAAGAATTTGTATCTTTACTTCAAAAAGAATTAAAAAATGGTGAGTCTTTTCCAAAAGCTAGAGAAAATGCACTTCTACAATATTTAAAAGGTTCAAGTCAATACTCTTCTATTTTAAAAACTCCAAATAATATATTGGCTATTGAATATTTAAAGGCTTTAAAAAAGAGAAAAAGTCATATCGAACCAATGATAATAAAAAGAGAGAAAACTGACGAAAATGCTATTAAAATAAAAAAAGGATATGCTAGTTCTTCTGAAATTAGAGAATTAATCTCCGAAAAAGGTAATGTTAGAAACCTTATTCCAAAAACCACTTTTGATTTGCTTAAGGGCACAATTAGAGATGGTGAGTTAGTTCTTGGGTTAGATACGTATGAGCAAGAAATTCTTTATAACTTACGAAAAATGTCTCTAGAAGAGATTGCAGCTCTACCAGACGTGTCTGAAGGCCTTGAAAACAAAATCAAAAAATCTGCTAATGAATATAGTAGTCTTGAAGCTGTCATAGAAGATGTTAAAACCAAAAGATATACAGAAACCAGAATTAAAAGAATACTGCTACATTCTCTACTTGATATCACTCAAAAAGATATTGATTTGTCAAAAAAGACTCTACCTTACGCTCGAGTTCTTGCCTTTAATGCACAAGGCAAAAAAATGATATCAGCTATAAGTAAGAATAATTCAAAATTAAATATTATTATTTCAGTGAAAAACTTTGTTGATAAATCTTCTAACAAAAATCTTCTTAATATGCTAACAAAAGATGTTTTCGCAACCAACGTATATACTTTAGGCTACCAGAGCAACGGCCCTGCAAACCTTGATTTTACAAAAAAAGTTATAAAATTATAGTTTAAAATAGAACAAAAGGGGACATTACGCAATACTGAATAATAATATTTTTCGTCAAATGTCCCCGTCTTTGTTCGCAGTGCGCCAAATTTGCG
>OCVV011240278.1_pt1 | contig 16329 bp, 37 predicted proteins | sample 1539721 | NCBI WGS metagenome assembly OCVV01 (sample SAMN02144230, study PRJEB22623) | gut metagenome | biome: sheep rumen | host: Ovis aries | place: New Zealand
ATGGCGGTTGTGGATGCAACGGCGGTTACTTGGGCTAATGGGGAGGTGACTTCTCATGGCCGAGTGGAGCAATAATAATCAGCAAATTGTAAATCCCGGTGAATCCGTGGTATTCACTGAAAATCCTGTTCCGTGCAATCGTGGGTTTGTTCAGCATCGTGACGATACGGGCAATTTCCAGTTGTCAGGTTGGACTCCCTCGTATAGCGGCTGTAATTGTGGTTGCCGCAAAAGAAACGCAATGTATCTTGTGGATTTTGGAGCAAACATTGCCGTCCCTGCTGACGAAACTGTTGGTGAAATTTCGTTGGCTATTACGATTGACGGGACTACAATTCCGTCTTCACAGATGATTGTAACTCCTGCGGCAGTAGAGCAGTTCTTTAACGTGAGCCGTGCTATTAACGCAGAAGTGTTCAAACCTTGCGGATGTCAGACAGTAACAGTACGCAACACCAGCAATATTCCTATCCTTGTACAGAACGCAAACATTATTTTTAGCCGCCCTGACTTGGCGGTAACACGCTAACAGGGGGTGAGAAAATGTTAGAAGAAAAGGATATTAAAACTATCAAAGAAAAAGCTTGTAAAGAAATCGAAAAGCTGACACAGCGGATGAATCAATCGAGCGAAGTTTCCAAAGCAGATTGGGAATCTCTTGTGCTGGCGTTAAAAGCCTATGAAAAGGTTTTAAACGTTGAAAGCATGGAAGAAAACGGATATAGCGGTTACAGCAGAAACGGCTATAATCGTGATTATTCCGAACGCAGGGGCAGAAGCTACGGCGATGATTATAGCGGTGGCCGCTATTATGAATCACGTGCTATGGATGATATGATGCGTTATGCTGACCCTCGTGACAGGGACATGATGATGCGTTACAGGCGGTAAAAATTTAGTTTTACATTTAACGGATAAAGGTATGCTTCGGCATACCTTTATTTTTTTTGCTTTTTTAAAGGTAAATTTGCGTTTTAAATTGTATACAAATTTGATACAATTTAATTTTGCGGTAAAAACTTTAGTATGTTAAAAACAGCTTTATTTTGCGTTTAAATGCGTTTTGGGCGTTTTTAGGGGCTACGTGATTAATTATATTAGCGTATTGATAAAACACTCTCAAAAACGATTTTACGCTGTCGTGATTTTGGACACAGTATTTATCAGCATTTGCGATATGCGTTTTGTGCTATGTTTTGATGATTTTGAATAGGTGGTAACAAATGTACTTTTGTAGTGTACATAAATTGTTTGTGAATTGTGTACAATTTAATATTGATATTATCACGATGTTGTGATAAAATAAATAAGTTAAGGCGTGGATTTTACGGAATCCGTGCCTGTTTTTTTGTTTTTTGGGGTATTTTTTACGGCTATATATATTTTAATAGAAAAAAATTTTTCTTGAATTTTATTAAAATTGTGTACAATTCATTGTTGACAATTATTAATAAAAGTAGTAATATTTATGTGTAAGTTAAATATGCTTTATCAGTGATAACAAAAGGGGGATTTGAAAATGGCAAAGAGATTTATCACAAAAAGAGAAATGACAAAGGCTGAAAAGATTATCAACAGGTTAGATGAAAAGGTAGCCCGCACGTTAGAAATAGAGTTTGAATGCGCAGTAAAAAGAGAGGAACATGGGCTTGATAGATTGTTTGGAATGACATGGTTACTCAAAGAGATGGGAGTAATCAGTTTTGAAGAAGAAGATTTACTCTGTAGATACTATATTGAAAGGAAAAACGGGGCGGCATAAACCGCCCCAGTAAAGGGGGAAGTAAAATGAGAATCAGTTATTACGCATTTCCGAGGTACATGACAGCAAGGGAACAGCACAGAATCTTGTTAAAAGAGGGCTTTCACGTACCAACCACACAACCGCCCGAAGATTTTATTGATGAAGCAATTTTCGATGTTATCGGTGTAGAACATCAATGCAGTGTAAGCACTGCAAAGAAGATGTTGAAGAAATACGGCGGTTACGCATGGACGGAGCATTACGAACGGGACGGCGGGTTGATGGAAACATCTGAAATCACGCTGACAGGCAATAATAGCAGATTTAAATACAGCAGGCATTTATAAATTTATAAGGAGGAATGAATATGTGGCAGTTTCAAGGGTTTGCGACAAAAAGCGAAGCAAAGAAGTTTCAGAAAGAAAATGGCGGCGGTTTGTACTGGGCGGAAAGAACGCCAAAACGCAAGGCACTGACAGCAAAAGGAAAAGATTACATGCTGTTGACTTGCGAAATGTACGAGGGGTATCGTGAGAAATATCCGTACATCGTAGCCAAAAGAATCTAATGCAAGGGGCGGAGCATACCGCCCCGAAAGGGGGATAATAAAATGAGAACGTATAAAGAGTACAGAGCATTGATGCTTAAAGATGGAAAATGGCAGAGTTTTACACCAAAGTTCACAAACAAAGATGATTGCATGAGATGGATTCAAGGCAAGGTTAAGCAGTATAGTGCGTGCCGCATACCATTACCCGAAAAATGGCAGATTCAGTACAGGGAAGTTACTGTAACAGATTGGATGGAATACGCATAAAGGAGGAAAACAAAATGAGCAAGCAAGTAATTATTATTGAAGCAAAGCGCGAGGGGTACACCATCGAACAGGCAGAAAATGAAAGAGAAGCTATCACAGTAGGCGAACTTATCGAATTATTAGAGGACTTCGATGAAGGTACCAAAGTGTATATCAGCAATGACAACAGCTACACATACGGAAGTGTTACGGAATACCGAATCCGTGAGGAGTGGGTGGACGAAGATGAATAAAAGAATCCACAGTCAAACACGTTGCAAACGGCTGTATGGCGGCAGACATTATCTGCTGAATAAAATATATAGCAAAGAGTTTTTGAAGATGCTACGGGGCAGGAAACGGCATTATAAAGGGTATTATGTTTTGCAAAAAAACTTGAAGAGGGTATTTTAAAGGGGGAAATATTATGAACAGCTATGAAGAAAGACAGCATGAGAGGAAAGAAAGATATTTGCAGTTAGCGGAACAGGCAGAACGTGAATCCGCTACTGTATGGAGTGAAGCACAGAGAATGGCAGATGCTATCCCGATGGGACAGCCTATCTTGGTGGGGCATTATAGCGAACGTGCAGACAGGGCGTTCCGTGATAGGATTGATAGAAAACATCATAAAGCCGTTGAACTGGATAATAAAGCAGAATATTACCGACAGAAAGCGGAAAGCGTGGGAAGTGGTGGCATTAGTGGGCTTGACCCTGACGCAGTGGCAAAACTGGAAAAGGAACTGGAAAAAAGAACGCAGGCACAAGAACGCATGAAAGCCGCCAACCGAGTTGTTAGGCTGAAAGATATTGAAAAAGGGGATGCAAAACTCCGTGAAATGGGGTATACTGATAGTAACATATCAGAATTAAGGAAGCCGGACTTTTGCGGTAGAATTGGTTACCCTGATTACATGCTACAGAACAATAACGCAAATATTCGCAGGATAAAAGAACGCATTGCGGATTTGAAAGCGATGAAAGAAAACGTCATGGAAAATGTAGAAACTGATTTATATACATTCAAGCAAGAGGACGGGCGGTATCAGTTTGTATTCGATGGAAAACCTGCTAATGATGTCAGAACAATTCTAAAAAGCAATGGTTTTAAGTGGTCACCGAGCCGTGGTGCATGGGTTAGACAGGCTACAGCTAATGCAAGATATTCTGTAAAGCGTGTTATGCAGGAGTTACAGGCTTACATTTAAAACTTATAAAGTAGAAACGCTGTTAAAACGCTTTAAAATGCTTTATACGGCGTTTCTGCTTTCAACGTAAGTATTTATATCAACCGATTGCTAAAAACGTGATACAAGCGATTCTACGGCATGAAATATTGCGGGGTGGAAATATGAATAAAAGAAAAAGAAATATTCGCAAGTGTGAGGAACTGTTGAATGGTGGGCGGTATTATTTGTTAAATTATGTTTATAGTAAAGAAGATATAAAGATGATGCTACGGGGGCGTCATAAATTGTGGCGTGGATTTTGGCGAATTTGGCGAAAGCAAAAGCCGTATATTAAAAAGTATAAGGAGATGTAAACAATGGCAAACAAAAGGAAGTACGCAACAAAAGAAGAATACGAAAAGGCGATGCAGGAAAAGCGGAATGCGTGGAATAAAGCAAACTATAAAAGGCTGGTGGTACTGATACCGCCCGAGTTTGCAGATTGGTTCACTGCTGAAGCCAAGCGTGTAGGAATCCCCAAAAGACAGATAGTTATGGAATCAATAAAAAAATATTTTGAATCCCGCTAAAAAACTATTGTAATTTATTGTTAAAAGTAGTAATATATTAGTGTAGTAAGAATATATTACAAGGGGGACGCAAAATGGCATTCGGTTGTTTTGGTGGGCATATTACAAGATTGAGGGTTCCAGTAGAAAAATGCCTTCGGGATTGGGAAAGTGAACCGCACAAATACTTCGATAATTTGGTTGAGTTTAAATATGGGATTATAAAAGCGGCGTATTTGCTACAGAGCAATGGAAAACAAGCTTACGTTACCTGCTATATCACTAAAAAGAAAAACCCACAGCATGGTATTTTTAGAATCAGGATACAAACGAGCGTGTATAAAGAGGGGTTCGGATGGAAAACAGAATTAAATTTAATAGCAAAAAATAGTAAAGATGAAGCAAACGAAGCTTTTAAAAGCATAAGAGTACAGTACGATAAGATTAAACGTATTAAATAAAGGGGGATAAAAATATGTTATACTTCATCGATTTTAAGGACAGAACTACCAGCCAAAAATATGTATGCCAGCACCAAACCCATTACGTTATTAAGGCGGTTGAACTTGCAACGAAAGTAGCAAAAATGTTTGACGAGGAATATAAAGAGAATTACAAAAAAGATTTTGATGAGAACTGGTCAGAAGCAAGGAAAGAACAATACTACAAACTTAATTCGTGGGCGGTACGGGTTAAGGATGATGATGGCAAAACAGTACTTCTTTTGAACAGTGATATGGTAAGGGGGTAATAATATGGCAACAAAAAAAGATTTTGAACGAACGAAAGCACAGGCATATGCGGAAAAGTATTGGAAAGAGAACGGCTTTGACGTTGAAGTCAAGCGTGTGTATATGAGCAAGGTAAAATATATTATCCGCAAGGACGGGATGGAATTTCCATATGAAGTTCCATATGATGTGACCGACCCAAAGGTATACATGAAGTTCTTTGCGGAGCAATACGAAATGAGAAAAATTCTGCACGAAAAGGGGATGGCATAAGGGGGTAACGAGATGTTTAAAACTATTGAGCAGGAAAGAGCCGAAGCCGAAGCAATGGTAAATGGTATGGATGTTATCGGTAGTGTGCGTAGGCTTGAATGCAGTGGTTATATAAGTCCGTGGGATGACACCGATATGGATACTACGGAAACGCTGTATCAAAACAAAAAGGGTGTGTATTATTTGCGAGTTGAACAGTATCATGATTTTCTGTCTGCTGATGATGTGTGGCATATCAGCAGAAAAGAAGCGGAAAGCTGGATTCGGAAAAACGTGCGTAATATTTGGGTGGCACACAAGCGGTCAATAAAATTGATTAAAGCAGGATAATTTATATCCTGCTTTTTTATTGTCTGAAAACCGATGCGTAAAATCGTTTGTGGTGCGTTTTCGTATGTTGGTTAATGTAATTTTATTAAGCACATAATAAAAACGTGTATATGGGCGTTTTACGCTGAAATAACGACATTTACTGTTATTTATACTTTTGCATTACATGATGCAGGAGCATAGATAACAGTTTTTTGTTACCGAAAAACAAATTCAACGATAATATCATAGCTTTTTCCGTAGGGTGTTCCTGTTCGTGTGAGTATCACTTTTTGGCATACGGATAAAATGATGTTCCGTTTATTTTCAAAAGTTAGTGATTTTTGCTTTACTGTTGAAACAATCTTTTCTGTATCTGTTTTCCTTTTGGGCTGGTTTATCTGTATCAGCTTTTCTTCCTGCATCTTGAGCATCTGTAATTTTTCAGTGCATTGCTCCGCTGAAATGTAATTCTGTGAAAACCAGTTCATGATGGCGTTGCGTTGCTGATTGATTTTGTCTAATTCCTTTTTTACATCAATCACTTTTTCCTGTGGTGGTTCGTGCTGTGCAATATAGGTTTTTATAGATTTCTCTGATTTGCATAATTTTTTTAATTCCTGCCAAACAAGGGCATCAATGATACTCGCCTGCATAGTTCGGTTTCCGCATGACGCATTTAATTGGCTGTTACATTTGTAAAAATAGTATTCCTTTCCCTTGTCGCAGTGATGCTGAAATAGCATTTTTCTGCCACATATACCGCAATATGCGATGCCTTGTAATAGTGCGTGGTATTTTGTTTCACGCACTTTCTGTATTTTGTTGCGGTTACGCTTTTCTTCTGCTTTTTGAAAAGTTTCATTGCTGATGATGGCAGGACAGGTCATGGGAATCCATTCAGAGGAATCACGCTTTATTTCTTCTATCTTTTTGATGCCTACCTTTTTGCGGTACACTTGCAGAGCGTAGTATTTTCCAGTGTACTGTTGGCGGCGAAGAATGTTGCATACTACACTGCTACTCCATTTCGTAGTTCCTAATGGCGAGGGGATTCCTTTCGCATGAAGCGTTTCTATGACCTTTTTTTGACCGCCTGCATGGTTGATATAGTAATCGAAAATCAGGCGTACTATGGCGGCTTCACGTTCGTTTACGGCATACTTTCCATCTATAAAATCATATCCATATACATGGGAATCCATGATAGGCAGACCACGCCTTAATTTCCCACGCCTGCCACGGGCAAATCTGTCCTGTATTTTGATTCTTTCGTATTTTGCAAATGAGCCTTTTATTTCATAGAATAGTTGACCTTCGGGTGTTTTGGTGTATTCTGAATTAACATATACAAGGGTGGCTGTTTTTTCTATTTCTTCCGTGATGAGCAGTAAAAGCATAGTATCACGGGCAAGCCTATCTGTATCGTAGATGATAACATAATCGTGTAGCTTTGCCGCCAATGCATCACGTAGGTCATCCAGTGCTGGGCGTTCAAGGTATGCTCCGCTATATCCATCATCAACATATTCTTTTATGGAAGTAGCACCGAGGGAAATAGCCTTTTGCTTACAGGCTTCTATCTGTGTTTCAAGGCTATATCCATGTTCGGCTTGTGCGGCTGTTGATACTCTTGCATAAATAGCGGCATTCATGTTGCGGTGTTCCTTTCATTTTGCTATAATGAATCTGCTACGAAACCGACATCCGTAGCAGGACATTGTGAGTTCCCCGGAACTGCTCGCAGTGTCCTTTTTTATTTACTAAAATTTTAAAAAAATCTTGTTATAATCATTTTGCTATGATAAAATAACGGATACGGGAGGTAAATTATTATGGCAGAAAAAACAGGACGAAAAAGAATTTATGATGGGGATGAACGGGAACGGCATCGGCAGGCTGTTAAAAATTATGTTGAAAACCAAAAAATAGAAGCGGTAAAAAATGGCATTCCGCTTCGTAGACAGCTACAAAAAAACAAGGTGCAGTTAAATGTAAGTATAGAAACGTATCTGCACAATAAGTTAAAAATGGAAGCGGAACGCAGAAATATGACGTTGCGTGACCTCGTAATCGAGAAATTAAGCCGTTGAAATTGTATGCAATTTTAGTAAAATTTAATGGAGCGGTAAAAACTTTAGCAAACTAAAAATAGCTTTAAAACGCTGTAAAATTGTTTTTACGGCGTTTTTGTTGTTTTATGATAAATTATATTAACGTGTTGATAAAACATTAATACAAGCAATTTTACGCTGTTGAATTTTAAAGCCGCATGAATACTGCGTTTGCGATGGTTGTTTGATGCTATGTTTTGTGATTTTTAAATAGTTCGTAACAAATGTATTTATACAGTGTACAAAAATAATTGTTGACTTTATCAATGCGATGTGATAAAATATATTGCTTTTTTATTTTACCTTTTGATTTATTGACATTTTGCTTTTTAGTTGGTAAAATTATTATGTAAATTCATTTCCATATTTTAACCCCTTTTTATCTTTATATTTTTTTATCCCCCTCGTTTCCGCTTGCAGAAAATGCAGGCGGATTTTTTTATTTTATTACGCTGATATAACTTTTTCCTTTTCGGTGTATGTTGGCAATTCTATAATATCGGCAACGTACTGAATAATTTTTTCTTTGCCTTTGTTATTGAGGGAACGAAAATTAAAAATTAGCTGTTTTTCCATATCTGATAAAGTGTTAATGTTCACTTCTTTCGGTAGAGGTAAATCCGCCAGCCCTAACAGATAATCAATGCTTACATTATAGTATTCTGCTAATTTATTCAAAACACGGACAGGGCGGCTTCTCCCCGATTCGTAGGAAGTATAGGTTGTACGTTCAACACCTAAAAATTTAGAAACGTCGTCCTGCGAAACCTGTTTTTTCTCCCGTAATTCACGCAGGCGTTTTGCTGTTATTGTCATTGGCATTTCATTCACCTCCTATAAAAATTATATGTTAAAAAAAATCACGCTACAATGTAAAATTAATTAACAAAATGTATTGACATTGTGTAGAAAAATCACTATAATTATAAGTGTAGTAACTTGACATATGGAAAGGGGGTTGAGATATGATAGGAAAAAAGATTTTAAAGCTACGCAAACGGGCGAAGCTGACGCAGGAACAGCTTGCTAAAAAGATTGGCGTAAATCGCTGTGTAGTAACTGCGTGGGAACTTGGCAGGGCGAACCCGAGAGTGGATACTTTAAAGGCACTATCAAAAGCACTGAATTGTAGCGTCAATGATTTTTTTTAAGATGAAACGTCAAGTAACTACACATAAGGAGTGCGAAGATGGGCGAGCAAAAAGTTAGTACAACGATACGGGGCATCAAAGTAAATGCTGTTGTAAGGTGGCAAGGTTTAAACGAAAAAATAAAAAACCAGTTCAACGAAGAACTGGCAAGGGCGATAGTTAAGGGGGATAAGAAATGGAAGACAAGTTAAAAGAAATTATCGAGAAGAACAGGGATAAAGAAGAACCAACCTACGAAATAAGGACGATTGGATATGAGGATAGGTTGTCACCCGAAGAAGAAAGGGAACTGTCTAATTTTTCCGATTGGGACGATGAGTGGTAAGGGGGACAAGAAATGGGTAAGGCATTAGAAGCTATAGAACGTATGCCGAAGTTGCACGGCATGATAGTAAAAAAGCTTTTAGATAACGCAATAAAATCTGCAAACGAGCATGATGCAAGATGGCACCTAACTTATATCAGTGCTTATGTACAGGCGTTGCATGTTGAGGGAATCGTAAATTTTGATGATTGGATAGCGTTCTTCGAGTTAAAGCCTGAAGATTTGCGGGAGGTAGCATGATGGTAAACGTAATTGTTAAAGCAATGTACGGCATCGTAAATGTATATAGCCTGTTAGTTGGAACGGCTATGACATGGGCAGAAACCGCAGTTGAAAAGAATCCGTACATCAGTGGAGTAGTTACAGGGGTGGTGATTTGGGAACTGTTTATAAATTAAAAGCCGCAGGCTATTGCAGTAACCTACGGCAGTGAAAACGCAATGGTTGCAAACATGGTTTTCGTGCATATTATAGCACGAAGAAAGGAACGTAGCAAATGAAATGGTTAAAAAGTTTGGGGTTTGAATATAGCGTAACAGTAAATGTGTGGCTGAAGCTGTTCGTACCCGAATCTGATGAATGGAAAGCAGAAGAAATTGCTTGTGAAACTTTTGATAAAATCGCTGACCAGTTCGAAGCGAGATTTGATGATTACGATGAAATTAAGCATATCGCTTGCGGTAGTGGTTATGAAATTGAAGCGAAACAGGTTTATACAGTTAATGTTTCCGCTTTCGACCACGAACAGGCAATGAAAGATGCAGAGGAAGTATTCACCCGAAAAGTGATTTATCCTGATGTAGAAATGAGAGTTGAAGCATTCGACTACGAATGGGTTAAAGAGCCATGTTATGAAATTGTAGGTGAATAGATATGGCATACAACTATATTTACAGACAGATAGGTAATTATAACCCAGCAGGAATTGAAATCAATCTCGGCTATTATGCACTCGCCGAATGTATCCTTACTGACCATCATAGCGGGGAGACATTATATAGGTGGTGCAGATTAAGGGAAACTCCAAAGAATGCACCTCAAGAAAATTTCGTTCCTGTAAAAAGGCGAAAAATTGTACGCATTATAGCGGACAGAAAGAAGCTGTTAAAGCTGTTAATGTTTAATGGATTGGCATATAAAGACATGTGCAACATTATAGGTGCTTCAACATATGTGTTTTATCGAATGATGAAAGAAGTACCAGTGGATTCCATCTATTTGGAGCGTATAGAGGAAGCATTTAAACTTAAAAAGGGCGAGTTGATAAAGGAGAATATTAAATGAATATCTACGAGAAACTTTTGGCAATTCAACAGGAATTGAAAGTTAAGAAAGACCAAAAAAATGATTTTGGTGGTTTTAAATATCGTAGTGCAGAAAAGATTTTTGAAGAAGTAAAACCGATTTGCCAAAAACAAAATGCGGTTTTACGAGCAACCGATGAAGTTGTTGAGGTTGCGGGTAAGCCGTATGTGAAAGCAATTGCCGAATTAATTGATACCGAAATACAAGGCGAGGTTTACAGTATAGCGGCTGTTGGATATGCAAGGATTCCCGACCAGCGAAAAGGCATGGACGATTGCCAAATTACAGGTTCGGCAAGTAGCTATGCGAGAAAGTATGCGATGTGTGGGTTGTTTTGTATTGACGATAATAAGGACTCTGATGTACCGCCCGCGTTGCCTGATAAACGTGAAGATTTTGAAGCATATGCCAATAAATATTACGGCAAAAAAGATAAAGAAAAGGCAATGGAAGAAAATCAAAAAAAGTTAGATGAAGCAGAAAATTGGCGATATATCAGTGCAGATAACATTGAGGTAAAAATGACAGGCGGCAGGCAAGCTGGGAAATGGATAAACCTTGATAATTGTCCGTTAAACTGGTTGGAAGTGCTGATTCAGAAAGAAGAATTTGACGGCATTAAGGCAGATATTCAGAAACGCATTGACTTAATTAAAGGGGCAAAATGAAATCCATTATTCAGAACGAAAAAAGGTGCTATCTGTGCGGTAGCACCTACGTTGAAAAACATCATTGCATACATGGCACAGCAGGACGGAAACTGGCTGACAGATGCGGTTTAACAGTATGGCTGTGTAGTTACCACCATAGAGATAATAAGAACGGGGTACACGGCAATAGCAAGCTTGATAACTGGTTTAAACAGTTGGCACAGAAATCTTTCGAAAAGAAATATGGGCATGAAAAATGGATGGAAGTTTTCGGCAGAAACTATCTATAAGGGGGTATAGAAAATGAGAAAACAGCAGGAAAGAGTGCTTAACTATATGCAGGATTACGGAAGCATTTCCAGTTTAGAAGCTTTCCGTGATTTAGGAGTAACGAGGTTGTCTGCAGTAATTTTTAATCTGAAACGCAAGGGCGTACAGATTAGAAAGGTAAAAGAATCTTGTAAAAATCGGTATGGTGAGCCTGTACATTTTGCAAGGTATAGCGTGGTGAATGCTAATGAGATTTAAACCAACAGGCATATCAGCCACAGATTACGGCACAGGCATTGTTTTGAACGTGGGTGTACCTCACATATATGCCAAGGATATAGATGCCCTTGTAGCGAGTTTTAAGACGGGAAATGAGTATGAAATAAAGCCGTACAAGCAGAAACGCAGTTTGTCAGCTAATGCACTGGCTTGGGTTTACTGTGATAAGTTAGCCGAAAAACTACACAGTACCAAGGAGGAGATATACCGAATAGCTGTTGCGAATGTGGGCGTATTTACCGAAATCAAGGTTGCTGATGCAGAAGCCGCCAAGAGATTTCGGCAGATATGGCAACACAACGGGGTTGGATGGCTGACAAAGACCATAAATGAAACCACGATACAAGCTTATTACGGAAGTAGTACCTATAACACGCAGGAGATGGCGAGATTGATAGATTTTCTGCAAGATGAATGCAAGCGTCAGGGCATTGAGATAAGAACGAAAGAAGAAGTTGAAAGCATGTTGCGGGAATGGGGCGAAAGCAATGGGAAATGATTTCGGTAATGGAGCATATTTTGCGGTATTGCCTGCTCACGTTAGATATGACGAAAGCCTAAAGCCAAATGAGATTCTGATGTTTGCAGAAATAACAAGCCTTTTAAACGATGGCGGTTTTTGTGAAATCAGCAAGTCGTATTTTGCCGAACTGTATAAATGCTCAACACAAACAGTTACTAAATATCTAAATAATTTAGAAGTGGCAGGATATATCAAGATATATTCAGCAGAGCGTGGAAACCTGATAATTGTTCCGTATCTTTCAGAAGATGTATTTTTGAGGAATCTTGCGGAAGGCGGTGACGAATGTGGGAGAAAATGAAAGCACGTTTTACGCACAAATTCCCATAACAGTTATGTATGATGACCGCCTGAAACCAATAGAACGCCTGCTATACGGAACGATTTCGATGCTGTCAAAGAAAAGCGGATATTGTTATGCGAGTAATGGGTATTTTGCCGAACTATATAAATGTTCTGAAATGGCGATTTCCAAATACATTAAAAATCTATCCTTATATGGGTACGTTACTATTGAGAATGCGAACAGCTACAAACGGCGAATTTTCATGAGTAACCTAAAACAAATGATTAATGAACCTATAACAAATGATATAGGTACATATAACAAATGTTATAGGAACATTAAACAAACGTATGAACATAATAATAATAATAAATTAAAAAGTAATTTAAATAAAGTAATTGATAAAAACAATACTAACGCACTGAACGAAGACTTCGTGATTTTTTGGAAAGCATACCCAAAACACAAAGGAAAGCCAGTAGCTGAAAAGGCTTTTGCAAGGGCAATAAAAAAGGTTGAACTGGATACTATGCTTGAAGCAATCCGCAAGCAGAAGCAAAGCGGGCAATGGCGAAAGGACAATGGACAGTATATTCCATATCCTGCAACGTGGCTGAATCAAGAAAGATGGAACGATGAGCCGGACGATTGTATGGGGAATGGCTTTTACCACCCGTCACATGGGAAAAATGATATACATTCAGGGTTAGCGATGGCATTAGATTTAATAGCGGGGAGCGAAGATGGATAAGGAACAAGTCGACAAAACAAAATATATTGCGTCCCTGTTTGCGGCTTTTGGTCAGTCAGGAGATGGGGCAAGGATAGCGATATATTACAGAATGCTGAAAGATGTTCCGCTTGAAGCGTTAAAACTGGCAATAGACAAGCTAATACTGGAAAGTAAATACCTGCCTACCATTGCGGAAATTAGAGAAGCGTTAAAAGCACTTGTGGAAGAAGCGAACGGAACGAGGATTAAAACATGGCAGGAAGCACAGGCCGAAATTGCAAGGGGCATCACAAAAACATGGTTTAAAGGCTGTTTGGGAGAAATACCGCAGACACATGAGGACTATGGAAAACCTTGCGAGCCGATGTGGAGTACACCTGAAATAAAAGCGGCAGTTGATAGCTACGGAATGGATAACATATCAATGGTTAATGCGTCAGATATGCCTATTGTATGGTCGCAGTTAAGAAAGGCATACGAACAGGCATGTCAGCGTAAAAAAGAAAAAGAGGTTAATAATTATGTACTGGAGAAAGGCGGTGAAAAGTTACAGGCATTGACGAATAGTTTAAGCGATAAGCTTTTATTAAAGGGGTGAAAATATGGGGGCTTTCGAAGATAGGCAAAAAAGAGAAAACAAAAAGTATTATAAACAATGGCTTGCCTGTGGATTTACTGGAGAAATGCCGATAAACGAATATGGGTGGGCTATACCAGTATTGCGGTTACATTGCAATGTGGAAAACATTCAGATATTCGACAAAAACGGCTATCGTGCAAGTATTGAATATTGCCACTTACCAAACGGAAATTGGGTAGCGACATCAGACTTAACTTGTCCGATGCATGGCTTTGGGAGTGCGTGTTCCGTATGGGACAAACAACACGAAACCAAAGAAGAAGCGATACTATCCGCACTGGATAGGATAGAAAATGGGCTGGAGGAAAAAGACCGAAAGCCTTTTGTGCTACAGGCAATACAGGCACAGAGAAACTGTTATAAGCAGGCTGAAATTGAAATGGCATTTGAACCGATGGCGAGTTTTGAACAGGTTAGCTTATTTTAAGGGGGATAAAAAACAAGAAAATAAATCAAAGGCAGGAAAGTAGATGTTAACAGCAACTTATAAAATGCTCAAACATAAGAAAAAAGAGCAGATGGAAGAATGGTTAACGCAATTCGGTTTTGCTAACTACATGGACGGAATCCAAGATGATAGAGCCGCAACGTACAGGCATTTGATAGATAGTTTTGGATTTACTGATGAGCAGATAGCGGAATTAAAGCGTTTAACAAGGCAGGATATAGGGTTAATCAATGAGCGTTATATAACGGCTAACGAGATGATAGAGGGACTAATTAGCGAGGGTTATACAAGCCTGAAAGGAGAAAATAGAAATGAATAAATGGATTGGCATGGGCAGACTTACAAAGGCGCCGGAAATCAGATATACCACCAATCAAAAAGTTGTAGCACAGTTTGATATTGCAGTAAACAGGGATTTTAAAAACGCTAATGGCGAATATGAAGCGGATTTCTTCCATGTAGTTATGTGGGGAAAGGTTGCAGAATTAGCAGGAAATAGCCTTGATAAAGGGCATAGGGTATTACTTGAAGGTAGGTTACAGAATCGTTCTTACGAAGCGAAAGACGGCACGAAACGATATATTACGGAGATTATAGCGGACAAGATGGAATTTATAGAACGGAAAGCTGATATTCAGAAGCACGAAGAACCTAAAACAATGGCAGAAATGGGGCAGGATGTTCCGTTCGATGAGGTTCCGTTTTAAACAAATATGAAAAAAATGTGTATATACACACTTTTTTAAGTTTTGTTAAAAGAAAACAACAAAACGAAAGGCAAAAAAATGAGAATTTCGGTAATATCTGTAATTTTAACGGCTATATGTTGGACGTTGGCAACACTGTTTACAATAGGGGTTTTACTTGCCCCTGTTGTAGCGGTGGCGTATGTGATAGGGGGATAAACAATGAAAAACAACGAGATGATTTATGAATTACTTGACCATATTGGACAATTAAAAGAAAATACAGAAAGTTACGGATTGTTTAAAACCGAAAGGGATTTACATTTTGTAAAGTTTGAACTGGAAGTTATAACAAAAATGGTTTCGGAGTTAGAAAAACAACACAATGGCGTTGATAAATAGGGGGGATAAAACAATGAATTTAATACCAAAGATAGCTGAATTATTAGGGGTAGAAATAGGAGAACCTTTTGAAATTACTTCCGTTATCCATGAAGAGGGGAATTATTATTATTTTTCTGAAACGGAATTACTGCAACATGTTGAGGGGAAAACGCCTGATTATGCACAGTACAGAGTTTTAGCGGATTTAATTTACGGAGATAAAAAGGTTGTCAAATTGCCATTTGAACCGAAAGAGGGGGAAATATATTGGAGTGTTGCTTGGTCTGAAACGGAACATCTTATAGTGGTTTGTACTTTGCACTGGATTAGTAACGATAGGTGCTATGCCGATAAATACTGCGGTAACTGTTTCCGTACCGAAGCCGAAGCAGAAAGACATAAATATGAAATCTATGAAAAGCTGACGGGGAAGAAATGGGGCGGTGAACAATGAAACTTGTATATACGAATAGCGATGGGGAAGTTATAAGAGAAATAAAAATGACCAATTTTGAAAGTGTTACATCCAGCCCAGAAGCATTGGCAGAGCTTATGCAGGATTGCGTAAATTGTGATGATTGCCCGGTTACCGAAAAAAGCGTATGTCAATACAAATACGAAAACTGCAAAGAAGCATGGCTGGAGTGGCTGAAACAGGAGAACGAAGATGAAAACGTGTCGTGAATGTGACCATAGTTACATATGGAGTAGCGGTTTTGTGGAGTGCTGTATATACGGCTATGTAATAGAGAATCCTAAAGAAGAAGCTGAATATTGTGCTTTATATAAGCATGATGATGATACGTTTGGGCAGGAGAATAATAACAATGACATCCCAAAAAGAAGAAATCAAAATAAGGTTAGAGCAGATAAAAGAAGAACTGCAAAATAACAGAAAACCTTTCTGCCATGACGGAGTAATGATTGATAAGACAGTAACAG
>OCVV011284067.1_pt1 | contig 16329 bp, 16 predicted proteins | sample 1539721 | NCBI WGS metagenome assembly OCVV01 (sample SAMN02144230, study PRJEB22623) | gut metagenome | biome: sheep rumen | host: Ovis aries | place: New Zealand
CCAATAACAAATTCAAATCCATCATTCTCATTAACGAGATTCATAAATGATTCTGCATTCATATTTTTAAGATTTACCTCCTTTCAAATTATTAAACTACAAGTTTGTTTTTGTAACAATCTGTCACTTGACAAGCATTGTACAAAAGCAACAAAATGTTGTACAATTAAATTATACATTATGAACTTATTTTATCAAACAACAACGGATACACCATTTGTTGTATTGTAGGAGGAATTATGAAGAAACAGCCACAAATAACTGAAAAAACTAAAAATAATTTAATGACTAGTTTTTGGAATTTATATAAAAACAAAGATATCTCTAAAATAACAATTAGTAATATTTGTGATAAAGCCAAATATGAAAGAACTACTTTTTATAGATATTTCAACGATATATCTGATATTCTTACTCAATTAGAAGATGAAATTATTAATAACCTAAGAAAAGATATTAATAATAAAGGAACTCCAAATAACCATCAAGGAATACTCTGCGAGGGGTTCAAAGATTTTACTGATAAGTATGGTGAATACATTGTATTTTTTTATTTAAAAGGTAATGTTAATTTTTACAATAAATTTAAAGACCTTGTAAAAACAGACGTATATGATTATTTAGAATTTAATGTCAATGATGAAATAAAAAAAGACTTTATTTTTGAATTTCTATTTTCATCACTACTTAATCAATATTCATATTGGTATAAACACAAAAATGTAATGACTCTTGAATCATTTGTTGAGTTATCTAATACTATTTTATCGAATGGTGTGAAATCTATTTTGGAATATAAAAAATAGATTTTTTTTAATGCATAAATGATTGTAATATTACTATCTTGCGAGATATTCAAACATAAAAAAAACTAGCCTTTCGACTAGTTAAACTCAAATGGAGCGGATGATGGGAATCGGACCCACGTAGTCAGCTTGGAAGGCTGGGGTTCTACCATTGAACTACATCCGCATCAAGTAGACATTTACAATTATATCAAATTCATTATAAATGTCAACATTTTTTTATTTTTAATTGTTAAAAAACTTTTAATTACTATTTTTTTCTACTCTTATTTGTGCTTTTACTAGTAGATTTTCTAGTCGTCTTTTTTACTTCAGATTTTACTTCAGAATCAATTTTAGAAACTTTTTTAGAAGGCTTAGTCTCTAATTTTTTAACAACAACTTCATCATCACTTTTTTCATCTTCTTTTGATTCATTTAATAAAATATCATCTTCTTCTTCATCTGAAACTTGGGTTCTAGTTACTACAACAAGAGCAACTAAACCAATTAATGCCAAAATTGAAATTACAGCTGCAAATACTTCACTTCCATCACTATCTGCCTCTTTCCAACAATTTGAACCACCATTTTCTAGACAGCCTACTACATCAGCATCACCTTTGTCATAAGCTTCATTGATTATACTTTCTAGTTCAGTACTATAAGTAGTTTCAGCATATAGATTACTAATAACAACCATTGGTGTACCAGTAGTTACTGCATTAGTAAAGCCATTTTCCTTAAATAGTTTTGCTACTTCTTCTCCTAAATTATAATCTTTTCCAGGCTCCCATTTTTCATGATCGATATAAAGTTGCTTACGTACAATTTCAAACTTTTCTCCGTAAGAGCTTAATCCTTCCAAATAAGTAATTTCTGCCTCACAATAAGGACATCCACCTGCTTCAAAAACATAAACCTTTACCTTTTCTTTAGCATTTACTTCTGCATTTCCAAATGGAACTACAATAAAAAAAGCTGCTAAAAAACTCAATAATATTTTTTTTATTTTTTCCATATCATCATTACCCTCCAATATCAATTTTATCATCATGTTTTACATTTTGCAATTAAATATAATTGATATTTTCGAATATTTATACTATTTTGAAACATCAAAGTCAAAATTATACTTAGCACTTCCATTAATATAATTATAAAGAATTGATTTATACATTAAGTTCAACCCCATTAACAAAAAATTTATAACCATTTAAATTTATATTACTATTAGAAGAATCTAAATTTTCTAAACTAGTAACATAACTATCTCCAGTTAAAGTTATTGTACTATCTTTATCAAGTTTTAATGTTACTTCTCCATCTTTAGCATCTATTGCTCCTTTAAATGAAGAAGAATTCATATTAATAATTAATGAAGATATTTCATCTATTCCAATATTTCCATTAACTTCTTGATTTGTTAAATTTAATGTTACATCTCCACCATTGTTTCCTTCTTTTCCCCAAGAGTCTTTTTGTACTCTTAAGAAATAACCATTTGAATCATTATTAATAATCTTATTATTTGATAAACTAATAACTGCACTAGTATTAGATACATAAAATGAATCTCCATTATTTGTAGTAATTGTACTATTATTAGCTGTAAAAGTAGCTACTCCTTCAGCTGCATCACCACTCATTGATTGATAAATAAAAATATTTTTATAAGTTTTAGATTTAACATTTTTAGTATGTGTATCAATAAGCTCTACATTATCTAAAGTAACTGAGTTTTTACCCTCTATTATTACACCTTCACTAACAGTAGATACTAATTTCGCATTTTTTACAGTAATATCAGCAGTTGAGTAAATCGCTGGAGAACCAACACCATTAGATGTATATGTTCCACCATCTACATTAACTATTCCTCCGCCTCTATCAGATCTAATAGCAGCACTAGATTGTCCACTAGTTGTTATTGTTAAATTAGTAGCATTTGTTGTTCCCCCACCAGTAGTCATAATTCCACCAGAATTACCTTTTAATGTAGTAATTGTAGAATCACTTATATTTATAGTAGTACCATCACTACTACTATTATTTGTCTTTGCACTGCCTCCATAACTAAATACACCATTAGCTCCAGTTGCATCAGTTGTAATATTTACATTACTAATATTTACTACAGCACCATCTTTTGCAAGAATTGCCGAATTTGTTCCATAAAAGCTAGTATTATCACCGCCAGAAGAATCACCAGTTTTACTAACATTAATGTTTGAAATGGTTGAATTAATTTCTCCAGAAATAGAAATAGCATTCTCATCAGCAACGCTTGACTCATAATTACCACTAGTAATATTTTCATTCTCTGTTATCTCTTTAGCTGAAGAATAAGTAATAGAAGTATTATTACTAATTCGATCTTTACTATTTCTTCCAAAATGATCACTGCTTTTTTTGCTTCCAGTATTATTAATTATTAACGCCCATATAACTACAAGAGAAATAACTAAAAATACAATTACTCCAATATATACAATACTCTTTTTTTTACTCATAATAATCCATCCTAACCATTGTTTTGAGATTGTCTATTAGGCATCTCTGGTGGTTGTCCATTTTCTCCATTTGGCATCTCTGGAGGTTGCCCATTTTCTCCATTTGGCATCTCTGGTGGCCCACCATTCATCTCCATATTATTACTACTATTATCAAATGAATTTGATGTAGTAGTGTAAATGTAAAAAGCTAAAGAACTAATAACTGCACCTACCAAAACACCAATAATAAATATAATTATTTTATCTTTCACTTAAATATCTCCTTTCTAAACTATAAATTAAATAATTTTTTATTTACTCCTTATAAAATTCCTCCTTTATCATATTTTCATCTATATATAAGTGAAAAGCACTTTTATTTCCTTTCACTGAAATAATAATAAAAAATAAACCTTAAAGAAATCTTGAAAAGTAATAAAAAAGAAAAAATATTATTTTTTTCTTTTATAAATCTATCAGACGAACTATTTTTTATAATTTCTCATAATGCTCATCATCAACTTTTTCACACCATTCTGTTGAAGTATTCTCTCCAGGTACTTCTATTGCTAAATGACTAAACCATTTATCTTTTACTGCACCATGCCAATGCTTAACGTTAGAAGGTATTGTTACTACATCACCTTTTTTTAATCTTCTAGCTTCTTTTCCTTCTTCTTGATACCAACCTTCTCCATCAATACAAACTAATACTTGTCCTCCACCAAAAGATGCATGATGTATATGCCAATTATTTCTACATCCTGGTTCAAAAGTAACATTAAATAAACTAAAACCTGCATCTGGTACTTTAGATAAGGCCTTTAAATAGCTTTGACCAATAAAATATTCGCCATATGGATTTTTTTTCCCAAACCAAAGCCTCCACCATGAATATCTTTTTCTCCATTTTCTATTTCTTCTTTATATACTTCTTTTACTAAATTAAATACAGCCCATGCATTTGGCCATCCTGCATAAAATGCTGCATGAGTTATAATTTCTACCATTTCAGTTAAAGTAATACCATTATTTTTAGCATTATTTAAATGATACTTTAAAGAATTATCAACTAATCCCTTTCCCATAAATACACAAATTGTAACAAGTGATCTATCTCTTAATGAAAGCTTATCTTCCCTAGACCATACTTCTCCAAATAAAACATCATCATTTAACTCTGCAAACTTTGGAGCAAAGCTTCCTAAAGATTCTCTACCAGCAGTTTGTTTAATCATTTCAATTCCTCCTCAATTTCAAATCTAACATTTATTTTATCACTACCTAAATCAGGTAAATTATCTATATGACCAATTTTTGTATACTCATATGAGGTATTAAATGATTTATAAAATATAACCAAACAATTATTTCCATAAAGCATAACATCTCCAGCATTTATATATTTTGGACTATATGTCTCTTTAGTGAATTTTGTATCAAGATATACATACTTTTCATTACCATTTAACTCATTCATTGTTAAATCAATAGGTAACAGTTTAATTAATTCTTTAACTGTCACATTATCTTCTAAATCAATAATGTATTTTTCATCATTAATAACTACATTCATACTTTTTATAATAACATCTCCCTCATTATTATTTAAAGTAGGCTTACTACTAATATTATTATCATTACACCCAACAATAATAATCATAATAAATAATAAACTTATCAAAATTTTCTTCATAAATCACCATCTACAATCTATTTTAATTACTCATCAGTTTTTGAAGATGTAAGTTTATCTATCTCAACTTTACTTATACTATTAAATTTTTTTGTAATTTTATCACTAGTTATTTGTACATCTTCAACTTCTTTATTAACCGTCTGAATACTCTTAGCAAGCCTATCCCATCTTTCTTTATACCTATCAAACTCTATGCCAAGTTTATTAAGTTCTTCATGTATTATTGAAGTATACTTATCTCTTTCAATATTTTTTATAATCATTTGTATTACTGTCAAAGTAGACATTAGAGTAGTTGGAGAAGTTATCCAAACCCTTTTCCTATATGAATATTCTATTAAATCACTATGGTAGGCATTTAGTTCTGCAAAAATAGCTTCAGCAGGTAAAAACATTATTGCTTGATTTGTAGTAACATCTTTAATTATATATTTATTACTTATATCATCTATATGCTTTTTAACATCGAATTTAAATTGTTTTGCATATCTCTCTCTTACATCAACAGGTAATTTTTTATCAACCATCATTCGATAGTTTTCTAATGGAAATTTAGAATCTATAACAATAGTCCCTAAAGGCTTTGGAGCAAAAAGAATTGAATCTGCTATTGTTCCATTTGGTAGTGAATATTGTAACTTAAATATTTTATCATTATTTTCTCCAAATACACTATTTAATATATGATTTAAATTTACTTCGCCAAATATACCTCTTGTTTTCTTATCTGTTAAAATACTTTCAAGAGAAACTATATCATTAGATAATAGTTCAATTTTCTTTTGTGCTTCATCTATCTTACTTAGTCTTTCTAAAATATTTGTAAATGTCTTATTGGTTTTTTCAAAGTTTTGATCAAGTCTTTCATTTACTTTTTCATTAATTATAAGTAATCTATCTTCAACTTTTTTATTTAATTGTTCGAAATTATTATTTAAATCTTTAACTAAATTATTATTGGAATCAGTTATTTCTTTATTAATATTAACTTCAAATCTACCAAGTCTTTCTGTAATATTAGCCTCGTTTATCTTACTATCTTTATTTTTTATAATTATATACATACAAAGAATAATTAAAACAATTAACAAACAAATTATAATATATTCCATATAATCACCATCTTATATAAATAATTATAATTCATATAATTATAATTTTAAACAAAAAACAGCAATTAATTATTGCTGTTATCTTATAGAGTTATTTCTCATTATCTCTAAAATTTTATCATAATTATCATCATCTGCCATAACATTTCTTTTAATAATACCGCATTTATCACACTTATACACTATTTTTAATTTATCTTTGCTCCCCTTTTCCACATCTATTGGTTTTAATATACCACCACAATTAGCATTTCTATCCCCTGGATTTATATCTAGATGTTTAGAACATAAACATTTATTACAATGATCTCTTGCAGTATAATTAAGCTTTTCTACAACATTTCCACAAACATCACATATAAATGATTCATCTTTCATTGAAAATCTTTTTTCTTCCATAAATTACCTCACTTAAATAATAACAATTTATATAAAAAAAAGAAAGAAATTTCTTTCTTTATTCTTTAACAACTTCAATATCACCATACCAGTTTTCCACAGTACCGGTTTTAAATGTTGCTGCACTAGGACCAGCAGTAATAGATTGCCAATTAAATGACCTATTAGTTTTGTTAATTATTTTTTCAAGTGTTGAATTTTGAGTAGTCCAATTTACTCTCTTTGCAAAAGCACTTGCACCAATAGTAGTTACTGTACTAGGAATCGTAACAGTCTTACCTAATTTACACAATTCGAAAGCACCAGTACCGATATAAGTAACTCCTTCAGGTATAGTTACTGCTTTTATATATGTATAATAAAATGCATAATTTTCTATTCGCGTAACATTACTAGGAACAGTAACACTAGCTGTTTGATAGCCTGCATAGCAATTTAAACTAGTATAATCAATAGTTCCATCAGATTTTCTATTATAAACAAATGGTCCTTTATCTCTTACACCATCGCCATTATCAACATAAGTTAAATTATTTAAATTGAAAGCTAATTGCTCTATTTTAGTTACACTACTAGGAATAGTAATTCCCCCTGTTAAACTTAAATATCTAAATGCACTACCAGCAATAGTTTTTAAAGCTACACCATTTTTTTCTGGTGGAATAACAACATTCTTTCTATTATTACCAGAATAACCAATTATAGTACTATAATCAATCCCAGAAGACGTTCTCTTATATATATACATTTGTTCAGGATCAGTTGTTCGGTTAACATTAAATGCTAGAGCACCAATTGATGTTACACTATCAGGAATTACAATATTAGTAAGCCTATTATTATAAAAAGCAGAACTACCAATTGTTTTAAGTCCATCTGGCAAATTTACTTTAGCAATTCCAGATGCATTAAATGCACTACTTCCTATATTTGTTACAGTATCAGGTATAACTACTTCCCAACCACCTAAACTCATACTATAGAAAGCAGAAGACTCTATTGAAGTTAATGCAACTCCATTAACTTCAGCAGGTATTATAAACTTTTTATCTGAGAATTCAGACAAATCACCAATATATCCCCTTATCTTTGAATAATCAGTTACACCATTTTTAGTAACATACAAGAATGATGGATTTGGTATTGGATTATCACAGAAAGCACATGCTCCTAGCGAAGTAACCGAATCAGGTACAACTACATTGGTAATTTTATTATTTCTAAATGCTCTTGCGCCTATAGTTTTTAAAGTATTAGGAAATTTAATTGAAGGAAGATTACAACCAGAAAATGCAGAATCACTTATTGTTACCAATCCAGGAGGTAACACTACCCTTGACAATTTTTTATTATTAGCAAATGCACTTGCTCCAATTGTAGTAACAGATTTTGGTATAATAACACTCTCAATTTCCATTCTATAAAAAGCATATTGGTATATTTCTGTTATTGTATATTGATCATTTCCAACTTCTATTACACTAGGAATCATCAAGTCAACACCACATGAAATTTGATAATATGTTATTGTAGCAGTCTTATTTGATGTATTCAATTTATAACTATAACATTCATCGGCAACTTCTTGATCAACTATAATTTTCTGAGTTGTTTCATTTACGTCTTTACCACTTTCATATATCTCAACATTGTTTCTAGTTCCAGCTGGTGCTTGTTCATTTACATATAGTTTTGTTGACTGATATATATCATCAACATCTAAATCATCTTCCTTTGTAATATCAACTTTCATTCCAGCAGAATCAACACTTACCCAATAATACTCCCATTTATCTTTAGGAATATATGTTACAACAACATAGGCTTGAATCCACTCACCATATGGGCTCTCTCCTCCACTTTCAAGTGGTAATTCTTTAATATCAATATAATAAGAAGTATCTCTATCATAAAATTTATAATCAGAAGAACTAACTTTTTTCTGTGCTTCTTTTATATATTCTTTCGCAGTTGATATATAAGCATTTTTTCTTGAATCACTAATGTAATTAGAAATACTAGGAACTGCAATTACTAATAATATTCCAAGAATTATTATTACTGCTAATATTTCTATTAATGTAAACCCTTTTTCATTTTTTTTCATATTATCACCTATTATAATTTAATTTTATATTTTTTTTATTAAATGGTCAATTCAAAATATTATATTTTTATAAATAAAAAGACTATTTACATAATCTCTTTTACTATGTAAATAATCTTTAATTATCTGAAACTACAATATCTCCATACCAGTTTTCTACTGTACCAGTTTTAAACGATGCTGCACTAGGTCCAGAAGTAATAGCTTGCCAGTTAAATGACTTACCAGTTTTATTAATTATTTTAACTAATCCGCCATTAGACGAAGTCCAAGTAATTGATTTACTAAATGCACCAGTACCTATTGTAGATATCGAACTAGGAATTGTTACTTCAATTAATCTGCAAAGTTGGAAAGCATAATTTCCAATTTTTTTAACTGAACTAGGAATAGTAACACCTTTAATATAAGATCTAAAAAAACCATAATTAGCTATTTCAGTAACAGTATTTGGAATCACTACATTTGCAGTTTGATATCCACCATAACTCATAATTTTTGAATAATTAATTGTTGCATCAGAATTTCTTGCATAAACAATTGCTGTACTTGTATTACCATCACCATTATCAACTGATGTTAATTGATTATTTGCAAAAGCAAGTTCCCCTATTGATGTAACAGTAGAAGGAATTTTAATAGTACCAGTCAAATTTATTTCATAGAAACAACTTCTACCTAAAGTTTTAAGTGGCGTATTACTAGGTCCTGCGGTTGGAGGTATAGTAATATTTTTTCTATTTGATCCAGCATAACTATTTATTGAACTATAATTTATTGAACCATCACTATTTCTATTATAAATCCACATATATTTTGATTCAGTTGCAGCATTTCTACTAAATGCTCTTTCACCAATTGAAGTAACCGTACTTGGAATATCAATTGTTTTCAAATTATTAACAAAGAAAGCAGTCGATCCAATTGTCTTTAGTCCATTTGGCAAATTTACTTTTGCTATTCCAGAATCCCAAAACGCTGATGAACCAATAGAAGTTACAGTGCTAGGAATTATAACTTCCCATCCACTTAAACTCATTCTTGAAAATGCACTTGACTCAATAGTAGTTAAAGCAACTCCATTAACTTCAGCAGGAATTATAAACTTCTTATCAGTAAATTCAGATAAGTCACCCATATATCCCCTAATTCTTGAATAATCAGGAACACCATTATTAGTTACGTACAAGAATGATGGATTTGGTATTGGATTATCACAGAAAGCACAAGAACCTAAAGAAGTAACTGAATCTGGAATAACTACACTAGAAATTTTATTTTTCCTAAATGCTCTTTGCCCAATAGTAGTCAATGTATTTGGAAGGTTTACTTCTGGCAATTGACAACTCAAAAATGCCTCAGAATCAATTTTCTTAAGTCCTTCTGGTAACACTACCCTAGTTAACGGATTAGATGCAAATGCACGAGTTCCAATAGTTGTAACACTCTTTGGAATTATTACACTATTAATTCTCATATTATAAAATGCATACTGATATATTTCTGTTATTGTATATTGAACATTTCCATCTTCAATGACACTTGGAATCATCAAATCAACACCACAATTAATATTATAATATGTAATAGAGGCAGTATGATTTGATTCATTTAATTTATAACTATAACATTCATCAACAACTTCTCTATCTGCTATTATTTTTTGTGTTGTTTTAATAACTTCACCATTAGACTCATAAATTTCTACATTGTTTCTAGTTCCAGCAGGAGCTTGTTCATTAACATATAACTTACTAGATGAATATATACTATTCTCGCTCAAATCAGTTTCTTTTGTTACATCAACTTTCATTCCTGCAGAATCAACACTTGCCCAATAATAATTCCAAATATTATCTGGAGTATATGTAACAATTACATAAGCCTCAATCCATTTCCCATATGGACTTCCTTCTGCATTATCCATAGGTATACTTTTGATGTTAACATAATAAGTAGTATCACTATCATCAAAATAATACTCCATAGAACTAACTTTTTTCTTAACTTCTCTAATATAAGATTTAGCAGTATCAATATATACACTTTTTCTTGAATCACTAATATAATTAGAAACACTAGGAACTGCAATTATTAATAATACTCCAAGAATTATTATTACTGCTAATATTTCTATCAATGTAAAACCCTTTTCACTTTTTTTCATATCATCACCTATTATAGTTTTATTTTATATTTTTTCTTACTATAATGCAATAAATATTAAAAAAAATTAATCTTTAAAAATATGTTTTTTTAATTTATATTCATTAAATCCTCCAATAATATTAACAACATCATACCCTTTATTAGTTAAAATTTTACACACTTCTTTACTTGTTACTCCATAACTACAATATATATAATAAGTATCATTAACATTTAAATAATTTTCAGGATTCATAATTAAAAAGTTTTTAGGTATATTAATTGAATTAGGTATACTATCCAAATTGTAAATATATGAATCTCTAATATCTATTATCTTATACTTGTCTAAATCATTAATTATTTTTGAAATTTCAATTTCCTTCATAATTCACCTAATATATTTTATGTATTAAAAAAAAATATGACAGAAAAAAAACAGTATTACTACTGTTTATTAGCTTTTTTATATAAGTATGCAATACCTATAAAGCTTATAATAATTATTATTAAAGAAATTATAACATTTATATTTTTGTTTTGTACTTGATAATCAAGTCCTGTATCTGGAACTATAATAGAAGGTTCACTATCACCATATTGAGCATAAAATGACCAATCAATGTAAGATAGTTCATTATATGTTGTATCGTCATATTCAGTTGATAACATAGTTTCTACTACCATACTAGATTCTTTTGATGGAACAAAATTACCTAGCAAAATTGCTTCTTGTAAATTAATTCCATTATTTGAATAATCAAGTCCTGTTGCTTTACCATTATATATTGCTTCACCATCAATAGATATTTTCATTATTATATTTTCTAATAATTCATTAGCTTTTTCACTTTGATTTCTAGGAACTACTTTAAAATATAATGTATACTCTGTATTTGTACCATTTTCAATAATTAATTCATCAGTAAATGTTTTTCCTGGAACCATATCTAAATGTTTCATAAATACATTTTCATCTAAAAGACTACTTTTATAATAAATTCTATCATCACTTTCAGTAAAATATAGTTTATTCTCTTCTGCATAAACAGGAGTTATAAAAAGAAGTAATAGCAAAATAAACAAAACTTTTTTCATAGCAAACCTCCATTATTTAATATTATTAATTAATTGTTACACTTGTTCCCCATGCAGTTTTGTACTGATCGAATTGAACAGTTTCAACAGTAATAGTTAAAGTATAAGTTCCTCCAGCATAACCATTAGTTGTTGTTCTACATGTAACTGATTTTACTGTTGTCATATCAGTTGGTTTAGTTGTTGTTGTAGTATTATTAGTTAATGTATATGTACAAGTATCATTAGTACTAATAGTTACATTTGGATTAAATGTTACGGATTCTATTAATGAACTTGTACTTGCATTTTTAGCAAGTTTAGTTTTGTAATAATAGTAATCTTTTCCACCTTCAGTTGATTTAGTCCATTTTGTATTTAAATCACTAGCAAAATTAATAACTGCTGCTCTATTTGGTGTTGGTGTGGCACTATCCGTTAAAGGAAGTTGGTTATCATTTGCATCTTTCCATGATTCAGTGTATGAAATACGAACTGCAGCATCTACATCACCTTTATTAGTTGCTACTACTGTTTTAGATGTTGTAGTTCCTGGTACCCAATCATCTGGACTTTCGAATGTTTCTACTACCTCCATTGAATATGCTTTAGTACCAAATACGTTTTCGAATGTATCTGTACTTGTAAAATATGCCATTGTTGCTCCTACAACTCCTAATACAGCAACTAATACTAATGCAACTAATGATTTCTTATTTTTAATTTTTTTCATTTTTTTCACTCCTTTCATTTTTATTATTTATATCAAAAGTTTCTATGTTGCTTAGTAGAAACTCTGATACTAAAATTATTACAGTAATTATTACAACAATTGTTAAATTTTCGTTAACTATTTTTATATAATTACCAATATAAGGTAAACTTGTTTCTGCTACCTTTCCTTTTACATTTTCATAATGAACTTTATTAGCATCAGAAACAGCATTTGCATCTCCTTTTGTTTCTATAAGTTCACCATCGATACTTACTATTCTATGTGAAACAAATTCACCACTTTTGACTGTATAAGTTATTACGTCTTCTTCTTTTAAATCTTTTAAAGAAACACTTTTATAATAGATTATGCTTCCAGTTTTATATGTAGGTTCCATTGAACCAGAAAGAACTACTACTGGGTGGTAGCCAAATATCATTGGAATACATACTATCGCATAAACTATAATTAAGGCATATGTAATAATTGATAGAACGTGGATGATTTTTTTTAAAATGCCCATGTAACGTTTCCTCCATTAATTGTCACATTTTTATTCCATATATTACTTACAGCACTACTACTTGCTTGTATTGCTTCAAAATTAAAATCTAATTCATATGTATAATTTTTATAATCATTATAATATGGAGAACTACTTATTAAACTTTCTTTCAATGAAATTGATTCAAGAACTTGTACAGATTCTTCAGCATTTAATACTTTCTTATAATAATACCAACCATCGCCACCATCAACAAAATCATTTGTAAAAGCACTTGTCCATGATTTTTGTACAACATTTTCACCATTAACATTATTATCAAGTGAAAGTAATACTCCATCAATTTCTTTTCTCCATGACTCATTATAATTAATTCTTAATACTACTGGAGTATTTGTTTCTTCATTATTAACAAATCTTACCTTTTTTGTCCCCCATGTATTATTGAATTCTTCTTCAACTGACACATTATAAGTCATTGTTTTAAATTCATTTGGCAACATCACTTCTGAATAATAATAAGCATACGTTCCACCAATAATAGTTAGTACGAGTACTATTAAGATGAAGATTAATGGTTTTTTGTTTATCTTTTTTAATTTAGACTTCATCTTAATTACCTCCTTGTACTACTTTGTTAACTACTCTTCCAAATGAATGTAAAAATCCTTTTTTAACAAATTCATTTGTATAAGTTATTTCATAATTATTTCCTTCTTCTACAACAAGATTTGAATTATTTGCATTTATTGCTCCAGTAACAGTTTTAATTCTATATTCTTGTGGTACAATTTCATTAATTTTATATGTAGAAGGATCTACAAAAACTGTCTCACATTCATTATTTTCAAGTACAATCCAAGTCTCATAATTATTTGTATTTCCTGTTATATGAAACTGAAATACATTTTCATTATAATTTCCACTTATAGTCTTACATATTTTTAGTTTTGATTGTATTTTAAAGCTATCACTTGCCTTATATTCTTTATCTTTTAATTCATAACCATTATCTGCAAGAGCTCCTTTTATCTCAGCTTCATTTGTAATTGTTCCAGAGTCACTTGCTAATACAGTATATGTAGCAAATAATTCGACACTTCCACCTGCTGGAATTGTATCAATTTTTGCAATATGATCTGATTCTACAGAATAATTTGTTCCTGATTTAAATATACTATTTTCATTATTTTCTTTAACAATTATATCTTTTATTGAAAAACTTGCTGTATTAGTTATAGTTATTTTAAATTCAACTTTATCACCTAAACGATAATAATTCTTTGTACTAATTACTTCTTTTGTAATTGTAGGTTCAAATGTACCTGCAACTTGTTTCCATTCACCATAAATTACTACATCTTCTTCTGGCATTTCAAAGTTATTCTCTTTATACCAACCTAAGAACTTATATCCAGATGGTTCACCAAGAACATCTTCAAGTATTACTGTAACACCAGGTTTATATTCTTTTGTAACAGGCAAATAGTTATCTGCATTAGGTGGAAGGACTCCATCATAAAATTTATATGATACTTTATATGTTACTTCCTCAAATCTACCTGTTAAAAGAACATCCCTATTAGGCATTTTAAAATCTCTATCACTTGATACTGTTACATCACTAGTTGTCCAACCTAAGAATCTATATCCATTAAATACATCTCCTTCTTTTAGAGAATCTAAAACTACTACATCATTTGAAAAATATTCTTTTTCTCGAGGTAATACATAACCCATCGGAGAAGTACCTGTTAATTGATAAGTTACTCTATTAGGATTAATTCTTGTAAATGAACCTGTTAAAACAACATTTGTAGAAGGCATTTTAAAGCTTCCGTTTGTAATAGTAGCATTACTAGTAGTCCATCCACTAAAAGTGTAACCTAAAACATCTACATTAGGAGCAACTCCTACACTAGTACCTTCTGCATAACTTGCAGTACTAGGAGCAGTTGGAACACCAGCTGGAACTTCGCCTGTATATTCGTAACTAACATTATATAAAGTTGCAAACTCACTTCCCATAAATGCATGTACTGTATTAGATTTAACTAGTAAATCTTTCTCTTTTGCAGTTGCAAAATTATAAAAGTCTCTTCTTATTTCTCTTTCAGGAGTTGTTGGATCATCAATGCTAGGTGTTCTAGTTTTAATACCAACAGTAAGTTCACAACCTGCTTTCAAATTTTTAACTTCAAAAGCAACTGTTCTTGTATTTGTATCATAATGAAGTCCATGATAAGTGTACTCTGTATTATCAGTATTCCAAACTCCAGTATCAGTACTTTGTTCGTTCGTATCATCAATTACTTTTCCAGGGCAAGAGCTTCCATCACTTCTTTTTACTGCACCAATAGAACCATCACTAGTAGTTACAAATCCAGTAAATTCAAGTCCATCTGGTATCTTATCTTCTACTTTTAGTAACCCACTCTTTATTTCTGAAATAGTAGTACTATCAGATTTTACTCCGTTTTTATCTACTCCATCATAAGAAATAGTCAAATAATAAATAAGTTCAGAATTTTCACTAACTTCAACATCGTTTTCCAAAAGTACTGCAAAACTTTTACTAAAAATTAAAGATAATAAAAAAACTAAAGCTGCAACAAAAAATATTACCCAAATTGTTCTAACTTTATTAACTTCATTTTTTATCACTCTTATCATCTCCTTCTTGTAATAATTAAATTGTCTCATCATTGTAAAGTATGATTAAACTAGGTTAATCTCCTAAATCCACTACATATGGATTTTCACGACTTCCATCTCCATCACTGTACTCTGTGTCTGGTGCAAGTGAAACGGCCGGGCGCACACCGTTCTTCGAGGTGCCCAAGTGATAGTTGCTCAAGTCGCCGTTGCCGGTTACGACCCCCCCGTTAGCGTTGGCGATGAAGATGATAGGAGAGGCCAACCAATAATACTGCCCTGTTTTTAGGATATTTGAATTATATAAAATATTCATTTCCGGAGAGCTCATTAATCCTACTTTGTATTTTAATTTTGCTTTATCATTAAGCGTGCTAAATCTATCTGTCTCATTTGTACAGCTTAAGTCACTAGTTACAATATATTCTTTAAAATACAGATAATCAGAAATTCTTCCTCCATTAGGATTCCATCCGTTTAAACTTAAATTAGATTGACTTCTATCATTACAAAATACTGTATCTTCTAAATAATCTGAATATTCTAATAGATTTTTTTCAAACCATGCATCTACTCCTGTTTTTATTGTTGAGTTTGTTGTATTAACATTATCGTTATATAACATTTCATTA
>OCVV011354363.1_pt1 | contig 16329 bp, 14 predicted proteins | sample 1539721 | NCBI WGS metagenome assembly OCVV01 (sample SAMN02144230, study PRJEB22623) | gut metagenome | biome: sheep rumen | host: Ovis aries | place: New Zealand
CTCGACCGCGAGGGAGATGGGCGCCGGCTCCGCGTCCGCCGATGGAAAAGATCCCGCCGCGCCCTGAGGCCGCCGACGCCTGCGCCGAGGACGAGGCCGACCTCAAGGCCCTCGAACAGAGCATCGAAAACCGACACAAGCGCTAGCGCACAGTTCATTTGAATGTTTTCCACACTATGAGTGTCTACGCCCACAGCAATGGACCGGACGAATCCGGCTGGCAAACGCTCGCCGATCATTCGGCGGGCGTCGCCCGGCTTGCCGAATGCTTCGCCTCTCCGTTTCTCTCCGGTTCCCACGCGGCGTTGTCGGGAAATTGCCATGATCTTGGCAAAGCGCGAAAGGAGTTCCAGTCATACCTTCTCCGTTGCAACGGCGTGGAAGACGCGAATCCCGATTACGGCGACCGCACCCATGCAATGGCCGGGGCGATTTGGCTATGGCGGCATGCGGGAAATCTCGGCAAGGCGCTCGCCTATTGCGTTGCAGGCCACCATGCGGGGCTCCCGGATTGGTCTGCCGGCGTCAACCCGAACGGGGCCTTGGCGGTCAGCCTGAAAGAAGACGCCCCGGTTTTGGACGAGGACCCCGTTCGCGAGTGGATCGCCTCCCATGAAAAGGAGTGGCTACGGGAACGCCTGTCGCCCCCTTTCCTATTCAGCCGCGACGACAGTTCCCTGTCGTTCTGGATCCGCATGACGTATTCGTGCCTTGTCGATGCCGACTTTCTCGACACCGAAGCCTTCATGGATCCGGCGCAAAGCGCAATCCGTTCCTTCGGCCAGCCCCTGTCCGCCCTTGCCGATGCGTTTTTCGCCCACTTGAACGAAAAACAGCGGGCAGCTCCGGAAACCGAAGTCAACCGAATCCGTGCGGAAATTCGCTCCGCCTGCGAACAGGCAGCGGCCATGCCGCCCGGACTGTTTTCGCTCACGGTGCCGACGGGCGGAGGGAAAACGCTTTCGGGAACGGCATTTGCGTTCAAGCACGCCTTGCAGCACGGCCTGAAACGCATCATCTACGTGATTCCCTACACGTCCATCATCGAGCAAACGGCCGATGTTCTCCGCGGCATTCTGGGGCCGGAAAACGTGCTGGAGCACCATTCCAATTTCGATCCCGACAAGGAAACGAGGCAATCGCGCCTCGCTTCCGAAAACTGGGACGCCCCTGTCGTCGTCACGACGGCCGTGCAGTTCTTCGAGTCCCTGTACGCCTGCAAGTCGAGCCGGTGCCGCAAGCTCCACAACATCGCCGAAAGCGTCGTGGTGCTCGACGAGGTGCAGTTGCTACCCTCCAAGCTGCTCCTGCCCTGCGCTGAGGCAATCCGGCAGCTTGCGTCCCATTACAGGGTGTCGTTTGTCCTCTCCACGGCCACCCAGCTGAATCTTCCAGGTCTCGACACGTCATCCATACGGGAAATCGCCCCTCAGTCTCTGGACTTGTACCACCGGCTGAAAAGGGTTCGCATCGAGTTTCCCGCCGACCGGAACACCCGCAAATCGTGGGACGAAGTCGCCGCCGAACTCCGTGCGCACGAGCGGGTCCTCTGTGTCGTGAACACGCGCCGCGACTGCCGCACCCTCTTTGACAAAATGCCGGAGGGCACCATCCATCTTTCCGCAAGCATGTGCGGGGCCCACCGATCGCGCGTCATCGGCGAAATCAAACGCAAGCTTGCGAACGGCGAACCTGTCCGCGTCATCAGTACCCAGCTTGTCGAGGCCGGGGTGGACATCGACTTTCCCGTGGTCTATCGCGCGTTCACCGGTCTCGCCTCCATCGCACAGTCTGCGGGACGGTGCAACCGGGAAGGACTTCTGTCGGAACTCGGCCGCGTCATCGTCTTCATGCCGCCGAAGCAATCCCCGAATGGGGAACTTCGCAAGCAAGAAGATGCCCTCTTGTCGCTCCTTTGCCGTCCGGGAGGCATTGACGTAGATGACGCCAAGGCCTTTCCAGACTATTTTGGCATTCTCCATCGACTCATGAATGACCTTGGTAGGAAATTTGGCGATTGGTTGGGTGTTCCTGTTCCTGCGGAATTCGGGGATGGCAATGATCATTGGCCGGACGATGTCTTCCATTACCAGTTCCGCGAGGCTGCGGCGGCCTTCCAGATGATCGACGATTCGGCGCAGGCCTCTGTCATCGTCCGCTACGATGACAGCGACGCCCTCATATCATCACTTCGCGCTGCGGGACCGAAACGCGACATCATGCGCCGTCTCCAGCGATACACCGTGAACGTCCCGCGTAGAACGCTGGACGATCTGCTTGCCAAGGGCCTTGTCGAGGAACTTCGCGTCCCGCCCAAACCCGACACTCCCTCCGGCATTTTCGTCCAGACGATGCCGTCCGCCTACAGCGAACGCTTCGGTCTCGACTTGTTTCGCGACGGACTTTCCGTCGAGGACAACATGCAATGATCAACGAAAGGAACCACATGAAAGGATTCTGCCTAGACGTTTCAGGCGACTTTGCCTGCTTCACGCGTCCCGAAATGAAGGTCGAGCGCGTCAGCTACGACGTCATCACGCCGTCTGCCGCGCGCGGCGTCTTCAGCGCGATCTTCTGGAAGCCCGCCATCCGCTGGCGCATCACGCGAATCGAGGTGATGAACCCGATCCGCTGGACTTCCGTCCGCCGCAACGAGGTTTCGGCCGTCGCCAGCCCGAAGTCGGACGGTATTTTCGTCGAGGACGCACGTCAGCAGCGCGCGGGACTCATTCTCCGCGACGTCCGCTACAGGCTTTACGCCGAATTCGACTTCATCCCGCCAGAGAAGCGCTCCCCGTCCGTCAATCCCGCTCCCGAATGGATGACGGACGCCGAAGAAAACGACCTCTACCACCAGTCCGAAGCTCGCCCGGACGAGAAGGAAGCGAAGTATGCGGCCATGTTCGACCGCCGTGCCACCAAGGGCCAGTATTTCATGCATCCCTACCTCGGATGCCGCGAGTTCTCGTGCCGGGAAATCCGCCTCGTGAAACACCCCGATTCGGAACCGGACCGCCCCATCCCCGAAACGAGGGATCTCGGCTTCATGCTCTACGACATGGACTATTCCGACCCGAAGGACGTCAAGCCCATGTTCTATCGTCCCAAGATGGTCGATGGCGCCATCGTTGTCCCTCATCCCGATTCCGAGGAGGTGTTCAAATGATTCTCCAGGCTCTCAAGGAATACTACGATCGCAAGGCAGCCGACCCCGCCTCCCGCATCGCTCCGCTCGGATGGGAATGGAAGGAGATTCCGTTTCTGTTCGTGATAACCGAAACCGGCGACTTCGTCCAGATCGAAGATACGCGCGAAATCGTTGGCAAGAAAAAGCGAGCAAAGTTTTTCCTTGTCCCCCAATCGGTTGGTCGCACACGAAATCCAGTGGCCTTCACGCTCTGGGACAAAGCAGAATATGCGTTTCCTGGCGTTGCTTGCGGAACAGATGCTAACAAAAAACATTCGCTATTTCTCGAAAACCTTGATCCCTATGGCGAACTTCCTTCAGTTTTGGCTGTCAAACGCTATTTGTCTGGTATTTTTTCAGCAGAACATTTAAAAACGGACGAACGCTGGATTGAGTATGTCCAATCGGGCACGGTGGCAACCTTCAAGATTGCCGGGCATGAACAACCGGTACCATGTGAAGAATCCTTTGTGAGAGCTTACAATGCCCATATGTCTGCAACGAGCAGTGTTGCAGATGGCATCTGTCTGGTCACAGGGCAGCCCTCTATCATTGCACGGACACATCACAAAATCGTCGGCGTGGCAGGGACCGATAAAAATCGTGGAAGTCTCGTCTCGTTCAATTGGAAAGCTGCGGAATCGTTCGGCAAGGAACAAAGCTACAATTCCCCCATCGGGCAAGAAGCTGAATTTGCTTATACCACCGCCCTCAACACGCTTCTTGGCAAGGACTCGAAGCAGAAGATGCAGGTCGGAGACGCAACAACCGTCTTCTGGTCGTCTCTCGACTCTGCGCTTGAGGACGAGTTTGCGGATCTTTTCGGAGAACCCGAAAAGGACAATCCAGACAAAGGCGTGGACGCCGTGGAGCGCCTTCTTTCGTCCGTAAAAAACGGCGCTTTCGTTCACGACGAGGAGACAACTCGCTTCTACGTTCTCGGCCTTTCTCCCAATTCAGCCCGAATTGCCGTCCGCTTCTGGCACGAAGGAACCGTTGCGGAAATGGAGCGGCGTTTCGCCGACTGGTTCGAGAACCTCCGCATCGACCACGGACAGAAGGACAAGGAGCATCTTTCCCTCTGGCGGCTGCTTTGTTCGATTGCACCCCTCGGAAAGAGCGAAAACGTTCCGCCGAACCTCGCCGGCGCCGTCATGCGCAGCATCCTCGAAGGGACGGCCTATCCCGCGACGTTGCTTTCATCTGCCATTGTCCGCATCAAGGCGGAACGGGATGTCACATACCCGCGCGCAAAACTCATCAAGGCTTTCATCAACCACAACCTCAACCCCGAAAGGAAACTCACCGTGAGTCTCGACAAGGACAACACCAATGTTGGCTACCGACTCGGCCGACTCTTCGCCGTGCTGGAACGCATCCAGTGTGAAGCAGCCAAGCCGACAAAACTCAACGCCACAATCCGCGACAGGTTCTACGCCTCGGCATCCGTCACTCCGGCCGCCGTCTTCGGCAACCTGATGCGACTTAAGAACCACCATCTGGCAAAACTCGAAAAACCGCGCTTCTTCGAAGACCTCATCGGCGAAATCGTCGCCGGAATCCAGGTATTTCCGCCTCACCTTTCGCTCGGCGAGCAGGGAATGTTCGCCATCGGCTACTACCACCAGCGGCAGGATTTCTTCGCCGGCAGGAAAACCAAGGCAGATGGAACCAACGATGCCACGCCGACAACCGGCTCCGCCGATGCCGTCCAAACTGAACTTTCACTCTGAACACCAACAACGAACAAGGAGACCACACCATGGCAACCGAACTCAAGAACCGTTACGACTTCATGCTCCTCTTCGACGTGAAGGACGGAAACCCCAACGGCGACCCTGACGCCGGCAACCTTCCCCGTGTCGACACCGAAACGGGCGAAGGACTCGTCACCGATGTCTGCATCAAGCGCAAAGTGCGCAACTACGTCCAGCTCACCAAAGGCGCGGAAGCCGGCTACGACATCTTCGTAAAGGAGAAGGCGATCCTGAACAACGAGATCGACGGGGCCTATCAAAAACTCGAAATCGACCTAACGAAAGCGCCGACCGATCCTGCGGACGGAAAAAAGCGCAACAAGGAAGGACAGGGGCAGGGGAGCGAAGTGGCACGCGCTCGCGACCAGATGTGCAAGGACTATTTCGACATACGGACCTTCGGCGCGGTCATGTCCACAGGAGCCAACGCAGGACAGGTCCGCGGACCCGTGCAGTTGACCTTTGCGCGTTCCGTGGATCCCGTTGTCACGGCGGAGCATTCCATTACCCGCATGGCCGTCGCCACCGAGGCCGAAGCGGAAAAGCAGAGTGGCGACAACCGCACCATGGGCCGCAAGAACACCGTCCCCTACGGTCTCTACGTCGCCTACGGCTTCGTCTCCCCGGCGCTTGCCAGGCAGACGGGTTTTTCCGAGGAAGATCTTGCGATTCTGTGGGAAGCCCTCGTCGGCATGTTCGACCAGGACCATTCCGCCGCCCGCGGGATGATGGCGACGCAGAAGCTGATTGTCTTCAAGCACGATTCCGCCCTCGGCAACGCCCCCTCCCACAAGCTCTTCGATCTCGTCAAGATCGAGAAGAAGCCCGACGTCGCCGTCCCCCGCAAGTTCGCCGACTACGAGGTCTCTGTTCCAAAGACGGAATCGCTTCCGGTAGGAGTTCACATCGAAGAGAAATAGCCGATCCTTCCTTCCGCGCGGTTCGCCCGCGCGGAGGGAGCCGGAAGTTTGTTTAGGCAGAACACATTTTGATTCCCCTTGTGATATACTTCCGTTTCAAGCCAGATAAGCTTCCGTAAACTGGGAAGGACCTCACCCACGAGCAAACACGCTGAGGAAAGCCACCATGCCACGAAAGAAAGCAAAAAGCATCGTCCCAGCTGACCCGCAGAAGTCCTCTGCGGCACAGTTCCTCACTTACGTCGCCTCTACGGGTGCCGGTGGGGAGAAATATGAAATCCGCTATGAGAACGAGAACATCTGGATGAGCCAGAAGATGCTGGCAGAGGTGTATGGGGTTGACTTGCGAACCATCAGCTACCATGTCAACAAGGTTTTCAAGGATGCCGAACTCGATAAGGGGACATGTGTCCAAAAATATTGGATACATCTACCCGATGGTCGGAACTACGAGGTTGGGCATTACAACCTTCAGGTCATCATCGCTCTCGGCTTCAAAGTGAACAACGAACGGGCGGTGCAGTTCCGCAAGTGGGCGAACCAGATCGTCTCGCAATACACCATTCGCGGCTATGTAATGGATAAGGAGCGTTTCAAAAAAGGCTCACCGCTTTCCAGCGTATATTTTGAACATCTGCTTGAAGATATCCGGGAAATCCGCCTGAGCGAGCGCAAGTTCTACCAGAAGGTGACGGACCTTTACGCCACGGCTGTGGACTATGATGGGACGGCCTTGCGCACACGTCGGTTCTTTGCCACCGTGCAGAACAAAATGCACCGGGCGGTAAATGGACTTTCCGCCGCGCAAATCATCTATTCCCGTGCCGACGCCGAAAAGGAACACATGGGGCTTACATCCTGGGAGCAGGCACCACTCGGAAAGATCCGCAAGAGCGATGTCGTGATAGCAAAGAACTATCTCAAGGAAGATGAGCTTGAGATGCTGGAACGCATGGTCAACGCCTATCTCGAATTCGCGGAAAGTCGGGCAAAGCATCACATACCGATGACCATGGAGGACTGGGAGAAGCGACTCGACAAATTCGTTGCAATCTGGGATGAACCCATTACCACGGAACAGGTGGAGAATGTCACGGCGGCAATTGCCCAAGACCACGCCGAAACCGAGTTCGAGAAGTATCGTGTTATCCAAGATCGCCTTTTCATGAGCGACTACGATAGATACTTGCTGGAATTGGAAGCACACGCCAAATCGACGAAACATGATGAATGACACCGCCACGCCACCCGCCGACGATTCTCTCGTCATGCTCTCCGCCTTGCAGCACTGGCTGTTCTGCAGGCGGCAGTGCGCGCTGATCCATCTGGAGCAATCCTGGTCGGAGAACCGGCTTACGGCGTCGGGGCGGGTGCTGCACGAGCGGGTCGACGAACGGAAGAGCGAAACGCGGCGCGACCTGCGGCAGGCGACGGCCGTTCGTCTCGTTTCCCGTCGGCTTGGCGTCTGGGGAGTAGCGGACATGGTGGAGTTTCACCTTGCGGACGCCGAATGCGCTCCCGACGGGACGAAGGTCGCCGCACGGATTCCGGGCCTTTCCGGTTTCTGGAAGCCGTTTCCCGTCGAATACAAGCGCGGGAAGCCCAAGTCGCACCGGGCCGACGAAGTCCAGCTCTGCGCCCAGGCGATTTGCCTCGAAGAAATGCTCGGTGTTTCGATTCCCGCCGGCGCGCTCTTCTACGGCGAGCCGCACCGCCGGACGGATGTCGCCTTTGATGCGGATCTCCGCAGCCTCACCGAAGAAGTGGCGCGAGGCGTTCACGCGCTGATCGACTCGGGCGAAACCCCGCCGCCCTCCTTCGGCAAATGGTGCGCCTCCTGCTCGCTCGTCGAGGAGTGCCGGCCGAAGCTCGTCGCCTCGCACCGCTCCGCCAAGGCGTGGCTGGAGCGGGCGATGGAGGAGGCGACCGCATGAAGAAGCTCCTCAACACGCTCTACGTCCAGACGCAGGGATCGTATCTCAGGCAGGAGGGCGAGACGGTCGTCGTGGAGCAGGAGCGCGCCGTGGTCGCGCGGATTCCGATCCACACGCTCTCGGGGCTCGTCTGCTTCGGCAACGTGCTGTGCAGTCCGTTTCTGCTGGGACTCTGCGGCGAGCGCGGCGTCCATGTGAGCTTTCTGTCGGAACACGGGCGCTTCCTTGCCCGCGTCGAAGGACCGGTTTCGGGAAACGTACTTCTGCGCGTTGCTCAGATGAAGGCCGCCGCCGATCCGCAGCATGCGCGCGACCTTGCGGCGAGTTTCGTCGCGGGCAAGATACTCAACGCGCGCAATGTCCTGCAACGGCGGCTCCGCGATCATGGCGAGGACGCCGCATGCTCCCACGCTGTCATCGAACTTGCGGGTGCCGTGCAACAGCTGCGCAAGGCCGCGACAACGGATGAGGTTCGTGGTGTGGAAGGCACGGCCGCCGCGCGCTATTTCGAGGCGTTCAACGGGCTGCTCGTCGCGCAGTGCGACGACTTCGCAATCAAAGGGCGGAACCGCCGGCCGCCGCTAGATCCGATGAACGCGCTGCTGTCGTTTCACTACACGCTGCTCGCTCACGACTGCACGGGAGCGCTCGAAAGCGTCGGTCTCGACCCCCAGATCGGGTTCCTCCACGCGCCGCGACCGGGACGGGACAGCCTTGCGCTCGACCTCATGGAGGAGTTCCGTGCCCCCCTCGCCGACCGCGCCGCGCTCTCGCTCGTCAACCTGCAACAGCTCGGCCCGAAGGACTTCAAGGTCTCCGAATCCGGCGCCGTCGAGATGTCGGAGGCGGCGCGCAAGACCGTCCTTCTGGCATGGCAGAAGAAGAAGCAGGAGACGATTCTCCATCCCTTCCTCGGCGAGAAGGTCGAAATCGGGCTTCTTCCCTACGTCCAGGCGCTCCTGCTCGCGCGGCACCTGCGAGGCGATCTCGATGCCTACCCGTCATTCCTGCTGAAATAGGACACTCATGAACATGGCAACCGGATATTCCTTCAACACCCTTCATTCCGATAACGGCTCCCGCGTAATCTTTCGCGGCATTGTCGGAAGCCGAGCCTACGGCACAAACCGCCCCGGAAGCGACGAGGATGTCCGTGGCGTCTTCCTTGTCCCGCCCCTGGAGTATGCGCTTTTGGCCTCGCCACCCGAACAGGTCGCGGACGAACGGAACGACCGGGTCTACTATTCGCTGCGCCGCTTTGCCGAACTTGCGGCTGTGGCGAATCCAAACGTGCTTGAACTCTTCTGGCTTCCGTCGGACTGCATTTTCCTCGACACGCCGCAGTTTGCCCTACTTCGCGAAAACCGGCGTCTGTTTCTTTCCCGCCGCGCAGTGGACACGCACATCGGCTATGCCCTCGCCCAGATCAAGAAGGCGTGCGGCTGCAACAAGCGTGTCTGGAACCCGCAACCCGAGGAGCCGCCGAAGGCAGAAGCGTTCTGCCGTGTGCTCATCGGCAAAGACGATGGCGTTCCATGTTCACCCGCCGAGGCGGGCGTCGACCTCGCCACCTGCCGCATAACCCGCATCGACGGCGCGGATGGCGTTTTTGCGCTCCATTCGGGCGGAAACCCCACGGATGGAGGCCCCATCCGGGGCGACAAACCATATTGCACACCGGGGCTTAGGCATGATGCGCCCACGCGCATGGGAATGCTGTTCTTCAACGAGTCTGCGTTCGCACAGGCTAAACGAGCCCACCGCCAGTACTGGGAATGGCGGCGTACACGCAACGACGCCCGGTGGGTTTCACAGGAATCCGGCCAGCTTGACTATGACGCGAAGAACATGATGCACCTAATCCGGATTCTCCAGTCCGGTCTGAATATTGTCCGCCATGGTGCCCCGGTTGTTCGATTCGAGGGAACTGATCGCGACAGGCTTCTTGCCATCCGTGACGGGAAATGGGCGTTTGACGAGATTCTCTCCTTTGCCGACTCCCTCCAGGCGGACATCCGCTCCGAAATCGACACCTGTCCGCTCCCGCCGGAACCCGACATCGCCGCCATCGACGCCCTTCTCTCGGAATTGTATCCCACACCGCACCGCAGCGTTGTCGCAAGGTTGGAGACGGAACAGACGACCTCCGGTTCTTCCGCTGGGGACGCCAGCGCCTCACCTGGCATTGCCGCCGCACTTCGGACACAGGAGGAGGATCATGGAATCCGCATTCTCTATGCCGCCGAAAGCGGCAGCCGCGCCTGGGGCTTCGCCTCGCCAGACAGCGACTGGGACGTCCGCGCCATCTACGTCCACCCGCTTGACTGGTATGTGCGACTCGACGAGAAACCCGTCGACACCATCGGCGCCATGCTGCCCGGCGACATCGACATCTCCGCATGGGAACTGCGCAAGGCCCTTCGGCTCTTCGCAAAGTCCAACGTGCCATTGCTCGAATGGCTTGGAAGCCCCATCGTCTATCGGGAGAAAGGCGGCTTTGTCGACCGCCTTCGCGAGCTCGTCCCCATGTTCTTCAATCCGCGCGGCGCCGCCTGGCACCATCTCTCCATGCAGCGCTCCGCCCTTGACGATGTTGCCCCCGACGGCTCGATCCGTATCAAGAGGCTCTGCTATGCCTTGCGCTCGGCGCTTTCCATCCGATGGATTGTCGCCAAAGCATCCATGCCGCCCGTTCCATTCCCGGAACTCTTTGCGGCAAGCGATCTCGATTCCGCGACACGGGAGGCCATCGCCGCCGTTCTCGCCGCAAAAAGCGCCGCATTGGAAGGCGATGGCATCGCCCTTCCGTCCGTCCTATCCACCCTCTTCACGGAAAACGAGCGACTCGTGCCCGTCGCGGCATTCCCGGAAAGGGAGCGTCCTGACAACAGGGAGCTGGACGAACTATTTCAAGAAACGCTCAACGTGGACTTTTCCCGAAATACCAACCCATGACTCCCTACGATTTCAGAAACTGGCTTCAGGCTGAAGCGGAGACCGCTCCGCTTCTCCTGCTCTTCATCGGCATCCCCGCAAGCGGGAAATCAACGTTCTTCCACCGCGTCCTTGAAGATCGAAACATGGCCTATGTCTCGCTAGACGTTCTCCAAACCCGGGCGCGGGAAAAAAGCGCCTTCGACGCGGCAATTGCGGCGCACAAATCCGTTGTCGTGGACAACACGAACGTCACGATGGCGTTTCGCGCCCGTTATATTGATCCCGCAAATTCAGCCGGCTATCGGGTTGTCGGGCTCTTCTTCCAGTCTGTTCTTGCCGACTGTATTGCTCGCAACGAGAGGCGCGAAGGCAAGGCCAAAATAAAAAACACCGCTCTGTTCGGGATGTCGGCACAACTTGAACTTCCCGCGATGGACGAGGGATTCGACAATCTCTTTTTCGTCAAAATCGCTGACGATAATTTTCAAATCGACTACTGGAAGGACTTTTGACATGGCAACAAAACAGACACTCGGCGACTACCTCAAACGGCAGGAGGCGTGCTGGGACATCCGGCTTCCCGCCCGCATTCCCTACGTTGTTCGTCTTGACGGCCGCGGCTTCCACCGCTGGGTGAAACAAACAGGTTGCGAGCGGCCGTTCGACCATCGTCTCGGTGAACTCATGGCCCAGGCACTGCGCTTCACCTGTGAGCAGATGGGCGTGGCGACTTTCGGCTATACGCAGTCGGACGAAATGTCGATACTTGTGCGCGAAGACCTCCAGGAACCTGGCTATGAAGCCTGGTTCGACGGGCGCGTCGAGAAAATCTGCTCGCTCACGGCCGCGTTCGCCACCTACGCCTTCAATGCCGGAAATCCCTTTGAAAAGAAGGCGCCGGCGTTTTTCGACGCCCGTGTGTTCGTCCTTCCACCGGAGTCGCTGGACGCCTACTTTATCTGGCGCCAGAATGACGCCACAAAGAACAGCCTCTCCATGCTCGCGCAAAGCCTCTACGCCCAGAAGGAATTGCAAGGCAAGCGCCGGGCCGATCTCCACGAACTCTGTTTTCAGAAGGGCGCCAACTGGAATGACCTCCCCATTCCAGACAAACGCGGCCGGGCGGTTTACAAGGTGCCGGTGGAGAAGCCGAAACGAGATGGCGGAACCGTGCTGCGAAATACATTCGCCATCGACAACGAGATTCCCGTATTCGCCGAGGATCACGTCTGGTTGAGAAGTCACCTCCAAACTTGCTGATGAATGCTCTTTCATGACACTTGGAAATTCCGACTGACTAGAAACGCCATGACTGCCAACGGAATTCTTGCCGAACTCCGCGCCGTCGCTTCGGACGAGAAGCGCACGGTGCTGGCGCGTTTCTTAAAAACCGGTCCCGGCGAGTATGGGGAGGGAGACAAATTCCTTGGCGTCATGGTGCCGCAGATACGGGCCATTGCCAAGAACCATGCCGGCGACTCGACCGCCACGGAAGACGCGCTTCTCGCCTCCCCTTGGCACGAGGCGCGTGAATGCGGCCTCTACCTAATGTGCAACCGCTTTCTGCGCGCCAACGAGCCCGGGCGCGCCGCAATCCATGCGCGCTACCTCGCTGCCGCCGCGGCGGGGCGCGTGAACAACTGGGATCTGGTTGATCTCTCCGCCCCGACGCTCGTCGGACAGTTTCTCGTGGACAAGCCGCGCGAAATTCTCTACGACCTCGCTGACCGTCCGTCGCTCTGGGAGAACCGCATCGCCATTGTCGCGACGCTCCATCTCGTCCGGCGCGGCGACTTGGACGACGCCTTCCGTCTCACCGCAAAGCTCCTCCACCACCCGCACGACCTCATGCACAAGGCCGTTGGCTGGGTGCTGCGCGAGTGCGGCAAGCGCAATGTGGACCGCCTCCGCGCCTTCCTCCGCGAACACGCCGGCTCCATGCCGCGCACGGCCCTTCGCTACGCTATCGAGCGTTTCGACGCCGACGAGCGCAAGCGCTGGCTCGCCACACCGACCGCGCCCCTCCTGAAGTCCTTCCCGCCCGTGGCGCGCGCCGACGCCGAGCTGCTGATCCTGGGCTCGATGCCGGGCGAGGAGTCCATCCGCAAGATGCAGTATTACGCCTTTCCGCAAAACGCATTCTGGCGCATCACGGGCGCGTTGTTCGGATTCGAGCCGGCTCTCCCCTACCCCAAACGGCTCGCGGCGCTCAAGAAGGCGCACGTCGCGCTCTGGGACGTCGTGGGAACCTGCCGCCGCGAAGGCAGCCTTGACTCCTCGATCAAGGATGCCGTCCCGAACGACCTTCCGGCACTGCTGGCGCGCTGTCCGAGACTGAAGCTCGTCGCGTGCAACGGCGGCGCATCCTACGCTTCCCTTCGACGCTTCTTCCCCGACTTCCCGCTGCCCGTCGTGCGGCTTCCCTCCACTTCCCCTGCCGCCGCCCGCCTTTCCTTCGAACGCAAACTTGATCAATGGCGCGACGCGCTGTCAGAAAATCAAAGGAAACGCAAATGAACTGGAAAATCTGCGCGATTCTTTCGGCACTGTTCGCTTCTCTCACGGCCATCTTCGGAAAACTCGGCGTGAAAGACATCGATTCGAATCTGGCAACAGCCATCCGCGTTTCGGTCATCCTCGTATTCGCGTGGGGGATTGCCGCATGCACAGGGGTCTCAGGACAGGTTCGGCATCTGGCAGCAAAGACATGGCTGTTCCTCTCGTTGTCGGGCATCGCCACGGGTCTGTCATGGCTGTTCTATTTCCGAGCGCTCCAGCTCGGCGACGCAGCGAAAGTAGCACCGTTGGACAAACTCAGCGTTCCCATGACCATTGTGCTGGCCGCCCTTGTCCTGCATGAGACGCTGACTTGGCAAACCATCCTCGGAGGCTGCCTGATCGTCGCAGGAACGCTCGTCCTGATTCTTTGAAGGGGACAAGGCCTCTTTCACAATCTGAAACTAGGCTTAGGCATGGGAATTGATGTTGGCATTCGGCCGTCGCCAGCCGGACATGCTGGATGAAAGGTCGCCTGACTCACACGAAGCACATGGACACGCAATGACCGCAAAACTCGAAGAACGCCTACGCAAGCTGAATTGGGACGACATCCGGGACTGGGTAGATGACCGCACCGCGCAGCGCGGATGGCAATATCCGTTCCTAATTGACAATTGGCATTGATGATTGGCACCATTTTCACATTGGCAACATTTCACAACAACCCCATGCTCATGCTCGTAAGCTACGATGTTTCCACCGCCGACGCCGCAGGGAAGCGGCGGTTGCGGCGCATCGCGAAAGCCTGCCAGAATTACGGAATTCGCGCACAATATTCATTGTTCGAGTGCAACGTGGATCCTGCGCAGTGGGTGAAACTCAAGGCGGAGCTGGAGGACATCTTCGATCCCGAGACCGACAGCCTCCGCTACTACAACCTCGGCGACCGCTACGCGACACGCATCGAACACGTCGGCGCGAAACCGGCGCTGGACGTCGAACAACCGCTACTTCTCTAGCGCTCCGCGAACCCCAAGTCCGCATGTCGTTCCCGGCCCCTTCGCGGAAGCAAAGAAACAGCGGAAGGAAAACGGATTTTTCTTTTCAGATCTTTGACAACCGAACCATTCGACGCTTCATTCCGGGAAGTTCGCGGAAAACCAAGGCCGGCCCCGCCTCCTGCCTTGTGTTAGTATCTACCCCGTCGCGCCTCGCAAGAGGCGCGTGAATTGAAACCTGTTGAGGATTTGCATTCTTATGGTTTTGATGCGGGTCGCGCCTCGCAAGAGGCGCGTGAATTGAAACTGCAGAACGATGTCCTCCGGGCCGTCCTTGAAGGTCGCGCCTCGCAAGAGGCGCGTGAATTGAAACTTACGCGCAGATCGAGTTTCCAAGTGGTCACGTTGTCGCGCCTCGCAAGAGGCGCGTGAATTGAAACCCGCGAACGCAGCCGATGCCGTTTGCGCCGACGGTCGCGCCTCGCAAGAGGCGCGTGAATTGAAACCGTCGAGCTCGACTTCGTGATAGACTGATTTCCGCCGCGCAAAGTCGCGCCTCGCAAGAGGCGCGTGAATTGAAACGGGGTGACGCGCACGACCGTTATCGTGCCGCCCGGTCGCGCCTCGCAAGAGGCGCGTGAATTGAAACTGCAGCGTCTTGATGTGAAGCTCCGCGAGGCTCGTCGCGCCTCGCAAGAGGCGCGTGAATTGAAACCCGGCGTTTTCGGGGCCGTCGGCGCGCATTGCCGTCGCGCCTCGCAAGAGGCGCGTGAATTGAAACTAGCGTTGAGGTAGGAGGCGCAGGCCTGGGCGAGGTCGCGCCTCGCAAGAGGCGCGTGAATTGAAACCGCGTCGTCGCGACGCGCACGGCGGCCTCGGCGAGTCGCGCCTCGCAAGAGGCGCGTGAATTGAAACTGGATCGCCTGTATGGGGTTGAGTCCGAGGAGTGTCGCGCCTCGCAAGAGGCGCGTGAATTGAAACGCCGTCTGGGGCGACTCTGGTGAGCCGGATATGTCGCGCCTCGCAAGAGGCGCGTGAATTGAAACGTCATCCTACTCGCGCTTTACCTGCTCGGCGAGGTCGCGCCTCGCAAGAGGCGCGTGAATTGAAACCTCTGGCTCAAGCCGGCGACAACCGTCAAGGCCGTCGCGCCTCGCAAGAGGCGCGTGAATTGAAACACGACGTATCAGCAGCGCCTCGCGGTCGAAAAGAGTCGCGCCTCGCAAGAGGCGCGTGAATTGAAACGTCTACCCCGAGCCGACCGTCATGACCGCCTGGAGTCGCGCCTCGCAAGAGGCGCGTGAATTGAAACTCGGCCGCCGCCGCGCGCGGCATCGACGACCCCCTCGTCGAAAAAACGCAGTGAACCTTTCGGGCACCGATCCGGTATAATTGTCATGAAGAGGGCAGATCCCGCTTGCATGCAATACACGGAATGACGGTTGCCGAAGAGATCAGAAAAGACCGCGAAAGCGGTGCCAGACGGCTGGAAAGCGAGTACAAGGCGGGGCTCATGACCCTTGCCCGGCAGTTTTGTACCGACGAGGGGGATGCCGAGGAGCTCGTAAACCGCACCTTTTCCGCCGTGGTCGAGTGTATCGACGAATACGCCGAACAGTCCGCCTTTTTCGGCTGGATGTGCCGCATCCTCTCGAACATCCGCTCCAAGGACCTGCGCCGCAAGTCCCGTCTCGTCGAGCAGTCCGATTCCGACGCCGTGAGCGCCGCCGCCGATCCCGATGCCTCGCTGCGGCTTTACCGCGACGTCGACGCCGGCCTTCTCCGCGACGAAATTGAAGCCTTGCCGCCGGAAATGAAGGAAACGATCGTGCTTCATTACCTTCTCGGGCAGCCGATCCCAAAGATCGCCAAAGTCCTTTCGCTCCCCGTCGGCACCGTCAAAAGCCGCCTGCATTACGCCCGGTTGACTCTCGCGGAAAAGCTCGGCGCGAAGGCGAAGGAGGCGGCGAAAAAGCCCGGCGCGAAGGCGCTGCTGCTCGTGCTCGCCGCCTGCGCCGCGACCGCGCTTGGCGCGGTCGCGTGGCGCGCGGTGACCGGCGCGAGCGCCGCCGCCGCTTCCGCGGCGGCGGAAACAAG
>OCVV011252309.1_pt1 | contig 16324 bp, 12 predicted proteins | sample 1539721 | NCBI WGS metagenome assembly OCVV01 (sample SAMN02144230, study PRJEB22623) | gut metagenome | biome: sheep rumen | host: Ovis aries | place: New Zealand
AGCATTTGTCGCACACCCGCATAGCGGGTGGTTTATTGTGAAAATATTCCGCTTCGCTCCATATTTTCACGGGCTCACGAGCCCTAAGAATCAGTCTTGCCATTTTTTAAATGGCAAGATCCCAAACTTACACCAAGAGCTTCTGTGCAATTATTTGTTATTTTTAATGAATAAATATCAGGGTCTTCAGACTTTTCTATTTTGCCCTTACCGCCATTAAAGCTATTCATCCTTAATTTTTTATTTTCATCGGAATTTGTAAAAATAACAAGATAAGAATCTTTTTCGACACCCCAGCCATTTCCACTTCCATTTTGAAGCTGACAGCTTATAAAATAAGCTTCGTTATTCTTTATAGCCGGCAGCTGTACTTCCAGACTTTCATTTGAATTGATTGTCCTATTACAAAGAATAGTACCTCGTTGACTTTGTTCCCAGTTATAAGGATTATTTCTGTCTCCGGTTTTTGGAACAGTTCCTATGGCAATAACGATATTCTGGTCGCATTTATTTTGAATTTGAAAACTCGCCGGATTTGAATATGTTTCATCGGGAGTTACAGCACTGACAGGCCCATCACAGGATATCAAAAGAAAGAATAAAGCACAGGTAAAAAGGAACACAAGCTTTTTCATATTTTCACTCAGAAATAGATGATTATTATGCTATAAAATTACTGCATTAATTTCGTTAATGCTTCATTTAATTTCTTGAAAGACGAGTCATTTGGATTTATTGCAACTACCTGGCGCAGATAGTACTGTGCCTTGCGGTAATCCTGTTTTGCATAATAAAGTTCGTAGAGGCGGAAAAGCGCATCGCTGTTACGAGGATTAGAAATAAGACTTGAACGCAAATCTGCAAGAGCTTTTTCTTCTGTGAGCTGAAGATAACTTCTTCTATAATACAGGTTGCTCTTTACTTTTGCCGAAGCACTACCCATCAAAGAATCAATATATTTTAAAACTGCGTCGCGGTTACCTACTTTGCTGTAGGCAAGAATATAAGACTGCAAAAGTGTTTCATCAGAAGGATTTGCATCATATCTTGTTTTTGCATATTCGTAAGCTTCGTTATTTTTACCAAGTTTGAGACAGATATTTACATATTTTTCTACAACAGTAGGAGACACTTCGCCAATAGAAATAAGATTTTTGCTGGCTGTATAGGCTTCCTGCCAGTTTTCGCGCTGAATAAGTCCATCGAGTGCATAGGTCATTGCTTCTGTATTACCCGGATTTTTTTCAAGAACACGTTCTGCAAGTTCATCAGCATATTTACCTGCAACCGGAGAATCTGTTTCAGAAGAAATACGGGCTGCGAACATAAGGGCATCTGTATTATCCGGGTAAAGCTGAAGAGCCTTTTCTACGGTTTCTGTAGCGGCCGTAGTATTTTTACTCCAATCCAGTTGAACACGCGCACGAAGCACAAGATATTCTATAGAAGTATTATCCTGACGGGCATAAACATCAAGAAGTGAAACTGCATGAATAAAGTCTTTTTTTTCTATAAGAATTTTAGCACGGAATAAAAGGAATTCCAGATCATTCGGAGTCTGCTGAAGAACTCGCGCAACATACAATTCTGCTGCATCATAATCTTTTGAATCAAAGGCGATAAAAGCATTCTGTTTTAAAACTGCAATATCATTTGTGCCACCATTAATTCCCCCAAGCACAGAAGAAGCAAGTTCCAGTTTTCCGTTGTTTCGTAAAACTCGTGAATAAGCAAGCCCAATTTCATCAGTTTCTTTAGAAGCGTTATAGGCTGTTTCAAGATATTTTTCTGCAGTTTCGAAATTACGTTTTTTCTCATAAACGCAGGCCATAATATAATTTGCAAGCACAGAGTCGGCTTTAAGTTCAAGGGCAGCTTTTACCGCATTTTCACAATTTTCATAAACAGAAATGTCTGCTGTGTTATTTAAAATTACGAGAGCCGGCAACAGTGTTGTAAGAAAATCTACATTGCCGGTACTTGAATCAAAAACTCCCTGGCGCACAGAATTCAAAGCTCCTGTATATGGAGTTTCTTCGGTAACAACTGGAATATCCCAGGTGATTTTTTGTGATGGCCACACAAGCTTCATGATTTCTGCAGAAACAAAAGCAAGAACTTTTCCTGCCTCATCGAGTTCTGAACCATAAGTCTGTCTTAAAGAACTCATTGCAGAACGAATGGAATCGGGACTTCCATTTTCTACGTCAGCCATAATAGAAGCGTCAATTTTATAAAAGTATGTCCGCTGATTTTTTACGGATGGAAGCTTAATTGATTCTGAATCCTGAGTATTCAGAACTTCCGGTTCTGCGGAAACGGTTTCTTCGGTAACTTTTGCAGCTGTCTTAGAAGACTGCTTTGACTTTTTTTTCTTTGAAGCAGAATAAACCGGACTGCACAAAATAAGTGCAGCCGCAATAATGAGGAGCCCAGACTTTTTTACAAAAGACTTATTCAAATTTCCACACCCGGTTAGTCTTCTTCCAGTTCAGAACGAATTGATGACTCTTCGTCTGAAAATACCCCCGTCTCTTCGTCAGAAAAAACAAGTTCTTTGTGTCTTTGTTGAGCCAGGAAAAAGAGCACAAGAAAAACTGCAATTGAAATCATAAAAACAGGTCCAAGCGAACAAGCCACAGACTTAAAGGACAGTTTTACAATTCCAAATGAAAAGAGTGAATACCACAAGCCCATTCCAAATAAAGTAACAGATGGTATTACAAAGCCAAATTTTAATCTGCCATATTTTAAGCAACCTGCTATAAACCACAAGAGGCCGGCAATTACACCAAATAGCGGCCAGAATTCTTTAATTGTAAATGGAAAAACAAGTTCCATAAAAAGAGCAAGAATACTCCAGAAAAGGTACAAAAGCCCGACAAAAAGATGAAAGAATTTTTTAGTAATTTTGCGTGAAATTATTACAACAGAAAGCCCTATTCCAGCCTGAAGAATCAAAAAAGTGATATTCAGAATATTAACTGACTTAGAAATTGGATTTAAAATTGTAATGATGGCACAAGTAATCACAAAGAGAATACCAAATATGTTAAGTACACGTACCGGCTTATGGCCCCGTAAATCCTTCATGCCCTTCTCCAGGAAATATTACTTCTTTATAATACATATAAAAGTTAATCTTTACAATAACAAATCACTATGCTAAATTTAAAAACATGAAAGCATTAAAATTGTTACCTGCAAAAGTGTTTCTTTTATCTGTATTAATTATATTTTCGGCCTGTAAAAGCGGCAATTCAATCAAAAAATCTGAACAGACACTTAATAAGCAGGAAGAGCTTCAGAATCTTCTTGAGTTCGAAACCTTAAATGATAAACAGCGTTATTCAATAATCAAACAGATGGCAGACAGTCTTCTTGCTCAAAAAGATTACCAGGGACTAATTCTTTTTCTTACAGACTGGGTAGATAAAAATCCGAATGACATGTATAACTCGTACTGGCTTCTTATGACTGCTTATGCATATCTTTCTACAGGAGCTGAACCGGTTGCTGAATATTATTTTGACCGTATTTTGCAGCAGTGTCAGGATCTTCTGGTAAAGGGAAATTCCGTACATTTTATCTGTCTGCAGAATCTGATTCAGATTAGTAAAACTCCTTCACACAGAATTAAATATTTTAACGATTTGATAAACCGTTTTCCGCAGAATGTAAACACAACTGAACTTTATCTGCGCCTGGCTCTTGAATATCAGAATGACAGCCAGTGGACTCAGGCCTTAAAAACCTACAAACAGTTTCTTGAACAGCCTGATGCTACTACAATTCAGATTGCAGGTGAACCAGATGCCTATAAAAATGCCCGCCACCTTATTGATTTTAATAATTCGTCTAAGGACTGGACATTTGAAAGCCTTCCTGCACTTGAAGAAGCTGTTAAGAAAGCAATCCGCAATTATGACTGGCGTTCACTTGATAAATATAAGGCTAAGGTAAACTTTTTCTCTATGTCATGGAAGCAGGATGAAAATGATGCCAACTCACAGGAAGAGTTTTCTATGTATTCCTGGATGAGGGGTAAACGTATCCGCTACAGTGACACTCTTGACGAAGCATCTAATCCGAATGAAGCATACCTTCGTACCTGGGGCTGGAACAGTTACGTTTCTGTATGGTATCTGTATTTCCGCAAGGTCGACTTTCCTCTTGACCCGGATATTCACGGAAACTGGGAATGGGCCGGAATTTATCTTGGAAATAAACTGTAATGAAAAAAGTATTTTTTGCTGCGCTGATTTTTTGTACTTCACTTTTGTTTGGGGAAACTGATGAACTTTCCTTTACAGAAGAGCCAATGGAAGAAGAGGTTGTAGAAGATCAGGCTTTTCTTGAACTCTTAAAAACCGCAGTTGCACCTGAACTTCATTCCCTCGACACGACTCAACAGGAAGAATCAAAACCTGTTCACACTCCCCTTTCGTTTATCAGCGAAGAAGAACTGGCAAAAGAAGAAGTTGAAAAATTCCGTAAACTTTACCTTTCTCCAAAATGGAGCACTTTGCTTAAAGCTTATCTTGAAAGTGCAATGGAATACCGTCTTTATGTACGCAAGGCTATTCAGGATGCACAGATGCCCGAAATGCTGGAATACCTTCCGGTGGTGGAATCAAACTACAAGACAAGCGCAAAGTCCCGCTCAGGTGCAATTGGAATGTGGCAGTTTATGGCAAACAGCGTGTGGCCGTTTTTGACTCTTAACGATTTTGTAGATGAACGCCTTGATCCATGGAAATCTACAGATGCAGCACTCAAAAAACTCACCGACAACTATAATTATTTTAACGACTGGCTGCTTGCAATAGGCGCATACAACTGTGGTGTTGGCGCAATGAGTAAGGCTATCAAAAAGGCAGGCGGCGAAAAAAACTTCTGGTATCTTGCAGAAAATGGATATCTTTCAAAACAGACAGCAGAATATGTTCCAAAACTCATTGCAATTGCAGACCTTGCAATTAACAGTGAATACTACGGCATAGACATTCCAAATCACAATGAAGAATTTGAAATGCTTGAGAATGAAAAAAATGGAAACTTTGATTATATAACTGTAAAAAAAGCATATTCACTAAATCAACTTGCCCAGGAAATGCGTCTGGATAATGCTACTCTTAAACGGCTGAATCCTTCGTACACAATGGGTATGACACATCCTTCAAAGCAAAGCGAAATCCGCCTTCCACTTGGAATGAAGCAGTCTGCCCTGGATGCACTGGAAAATATTACACCTGTAGAGTTCCCTATAAAGTATAAGGTAGAAGCAGGAGATTCTCTTTGGTCTATATCACGCCGTTATAAAACAACAGTCCAGGCAATCTGCGAGCTTAATGACATCAAAGAAAATGCAATCCTCAAAATCGGAAAAATACTTTATATTCCTTCTAAATAAGCCGATGTTTAACTGATAAACAACAACTGTCATCCCGAACTGGATTCGGGATCCGTTAATAGATGCTGAATAAAGTTCAGCATGACGCTACTTTTGGGAGTATGTCATGTCCATTAAAAAGAAGTTTTGTTATCTAATTCTCACTGCCACAGTTTTTTCGGCTGTTTTCGCACAGACTACACAGAATTACGATACTAAAATAGAAGCAATCAGCTCCATCAACTGGATTAGTAAAGAATTTGTAACTAACATTGCTCTGGATGCCAACAAGGCTAACATTCAAATGCCTTCCGGCAAAAAGGTTGCATCGACTTACATAAAATCAAAAATGATACCTCTTATTCAGCCGCCACTTCTATCCCTTTTTGAAAATTCAGAAAATGATCTTTCAGAAGCTATTATAAATGAAGACCTTTCGCTTGATCAGGTTTACCATTTTATTATGGGAGGTCACAAAACCCCTGATGTTTTTTCAAAAGACCTTAAATATCTGAACACCACAAATACAACAAATATTAACGACATTGGAAAACTTTTAGTTCGTCACAACTATCCATATAATCCGCAAAAGCCGATTGAATACGTTCCTTCACGTGCCTTCAGCGGAATTATAATTGATGCACGCGGAGCCTTTCCTGTTCACGGTGAATATGTAAAGAGCGAAGTTTATGCCTGTTTCTTCCCGCAGATTTGGGATGATCAGATGACAAGCATTTACGAAAAAAACATAGTTTCTCCTTCCATCGTAACAAAAGAGGGGCTGGTTGGCTACCACTACTCTGATGATACTTCACTTTACGAAGACCGCGTTGGTGCAGATCCGCTTTATATTAAAGCAACGCAGGTTTACGGACGTAACCGCACCGATCCTATTATTAAGCACCGCGATGCTCTCAAGATTCTTACTGTACCGGAAAACATTAAGCTTTTGCAGGAAGGTAAGGTTGTAATTCTTCTTGATAAAGAAAACCTGATTTACGATATAAGTGTACCGGAAAAGACTCCTGCTTATTACATTAAGTACAATGCCGTAAAGCAGTATTTTTATGAGAACAAGATTCCGGGCGTAACAGTTTCTGATTCAAGTATTGGCTTTATGTTTGACGTAAACCTGCGATTCTATCCGGATTCTCCGGAATTATTGCCGGCGGAAAGCAGCCGCATTGAGTTAATAGCTGAACGTTTAAAAGAGATTCTTGAAGATGAAGGATATACTATTTTGATTGAAGGACACACGGCCGATGTTGGTAAACCGGTTGGTCAGCTGAATCTTTCGATTGAGCGAACTCGAACAGTCATGAATGCCTTGATTGGCGAAGGATTGGACGAGAAGATTTTTACTTACAAGGGCTTTGGCGGAACTATGCCGATTGCAGATAATGCAACAGAAGAAGGACGAGCGCAGAACAGACGCGTACGAATTATTGCGCGTCCGCGTGCAACTTATATCCAGCGTGACTGGAATTAAGGGCAGCCTCTTCTTTTTTCTTAGCCTTTTTAGAACGTTTTTCCATATACATAAGGGAATCAGCCTCGCTTAAGAGCGGGGTTATTTTATAGCCCATTTTTGCAGAAGGATACGAAACCACACCCATACTTATGGAAATTGAAAAACCAAGTTCATTACCACCAGACCAGATTCTGCAATCTTCATCTATCTGATGTCTGATATGTCTGAGAGCCTCTTTTGTAAGCCCCGGACTTATAACAGCAAACTCATCTCCACCAATTCTGGCAATTATATCATTTGAACGAAAATTACTTTTTAGAATAATTGATTCTGCAATAATTGCCTTATCTCCTGCTTCGTGTCCATAATCATCATTAATCTTTTTCAGGCCATCCATATCACAATAAATTATCATGCCGGTCTGACTCATTGCCTTTGCGAACTTAAGCGTTGTTTCACCAAAGGAATAAAAGCCGCGGCGGTTATAAACACCTGTAAGCTCATCAGTACTTGCTATAAGGTCTAGCTCATCTATCTTTTTGCGTACACGAGAAGTTTCGTTATGAGCAAGTGAGAAAGAATAAACTGAAGCTATAGTTGAAGCAAGAAGTCGTACAAAAAGGTCATAAATCAAAGATTCGTAATTTCCAGGTCTTATGATGATATAACCATATTGCAAGGTGCTGTGATAAATTGAAAAAACAAGAACACCGTCTGAATCAAACTGAATAATTCCATCCGGAAGCATTTTTTCTTTAGGATTACATTTTATCTGGTGCTTTTCATTCTTTGAATCAAAACCTGTTTTATCATCAAAACCAGAAAAAAGATGTGCACTCTTTGGCAGATGAAAATAATCAAAAGGTGTTGTCATTTCTATTGGCTTTTCATAAAGCACTATTGCACAGGCAGAAATTCCAAAGGAACGTACATCATCATTTATACGGTTTCTAAGCTGATCGTAAGTCATATCTGACTGCATTTCCGTATAAAAAGTTGTTGTCTGGTAAAACTCACCTTTCTTTCTATACCATTCGGTTCCAGTAGTGGTACGAAGATATGGATCGCGCTCTTCTGATTCAAAATCAAAATTGCGGGCGTGAGGGGCTGTTTTATCATATGGCACACGACGGGTAGATTCCCTCATAACCGGTATTGCCTGCATTACAGAAAGTCTGTCTGCCGGTTTTCCGTTTATTTCTCTGATTAGATTCATACCGGCCAGATAGCCCTGCCCTTCGAAATTCTGTTTTATTGTAGTAAGAGTTGGAATGCTGTTATCTGCAAAATATAGATTATCAAAACCAACTACACAAACATCGGATGGGACCTTTAAGCCAATTTCTGCACAAAAATCCATGGTTGCAAAAGCCATTTCATCATTCATACAAATAATTGCATCATAATTAAATTTTCCAATTTCTTTATATGCGGCACGTAAGTCGTCGAGAGCAGGCCCATAGCTTAATACAGATTTCCAGACTGTAATTTCTTCTTCTTGAATTCCATGATTTGCAAGAATCTGTTTTATGTTTTTTATGCGGTTTTTAACTTCGGAAGAATTTCCTCTTACGCCTAGAATTCCAAACCTGTGACATTTCTGTCGGGTAATCAGTTCTTCTAAAATTGATTCGTAGGCTTCCTGATTATCTACAATAACAGAAGGAATTCCCGGTATTTCCATTGAAATATTAGAAACGGGTAATGGTTTGAATGATTTTATATAGGATGCAACCTCTGCCTTTGTAAGAGAATGCATGATTGTACCGGAAATAAAAATAGCTCCATCAAGATTATTTGAGGAAACAAAAGATGAAACTGCTACATTCTGATAGTCAAAGGCTCCACTTAAATCCTGAAGCCTGCCGATTGAGAATACGACTAACTCAGCAGATTTTTCCTGGCATGCCAGTGACACACCTCTGATAATCCGCTCCGCATATTCTGAAATTACATAATCTATTAAAAGCCCTATCCGCATTTGTTTATACCATTGGTAAAAAAAAAAAATTTTAAATAATTATTTTTAACTCATTATTAACTAAAACATTTTGGGCTGAATTTATTATAATTCATAAATTATTGTTTGTCATTAAAAATCTGATTTTATAATTTCCAAAGATTTTGCCTGATATTTTGGAAGAAACTTCTTTTTTGTACCTGTAGCAAAGTGAACTTCTATTACATACTCGCCGGAATTGCTGTAGGCAGCTACAACAACACCTTCTCCGTAGTCATCATGGTAAACATGAGTTCCTTTTTTCCATTTTGACACTAGTGTTTCATCTTCTGCAGAGCCTGAAGTACTGCTTCCAAATGCTGATGCATCACGCCCGAACTTGCCATATGGAGATGCTTTGCGGGTTGGAAAGCCAAAAGGTGCCTGACCAATTACAGTAAACGCTTCTGCAGCTTCTTTTATAAACGGACTAGGGCGCATAAAATCCCAGCGTCCATAGAGGCAGCGTTTTGCCGTTGACGTAACATAAAGTTCGTCGCGGGCTCGGGTAATTCCAACGTAAAAGAGTCGGCGTTCTTCTTCGAGTTCGGCACCCGTTTTATCCATACGAGGGAACACACCTTCTTCGAGTCCTGTAATGATAACGCGGTTATATTCCAGACCTTTTGTATTATGAAGGGTAATTAAGGTTACAGCATCATCTCCAACAGCCTGATTTTCAGCATCCAGTGTACGGTCAAGATTTATTGCATCGAGAAACTGTAACAGTCCATCCATTGTACATTTATATGGAACTGCAGTATTTACGAGCTCCTGAAGGTTCTGTACCCGGGTTGTACCTTCTATTTCATCTCCAGCCTTATGATATTCATCCAATGCGGAATCATGAATTATGCGTTCTACAAAATCAGAAAGAGCCTTATTTTCATCAAAACAACCTGCAAGGGTGTCAAAAAGTTTTATAAAGTTTCCTGCTCCTTCAGCTGCTTTTTTGGAAAGGCCTCCCGTCTGCTGCTGTTTTCTTAGATTTTCAAGTAAATCTGAATAAACAGGAATGCCCTCCTCTTCATTAAGGACAACAGCTGTCTCCATTAATTTATCCTGAGTTTTTTCACCGATTCCGCGTGTAGGCTTGTTAATTATGCGGCGGAAAGAAATTTCATCTTTATGATTTGCAAAAAAGGAAAGATACGCAAGTGCATCTTTGATTTCTTCACGTTCGTAAAACTTAAGGGAACCAACAACTACATAAGGAATCTTTCTATGTAGAAACTCTTTTTCAAAGCCAAGCGACTGAGCGTTTGTTCGGTAAAGAACTGCCCAATCCGAATATTTTGCACCACCTTCAAGAGATTTTTTTATAAGATCTGCTGTAAATGTTGCTTCGGCATTCTGGTCTGGCAAGAAAGCAAGAATTGGAGAACCACCCTCGCCACGATCTGCAACGAGAGTTTTTTCAAGACCTGCATGATGATTTTTCTTAACAACTAACTCAGCAGCCTTTAAGATTTTTTCAGTCGAGCGGTAATTTCTTTCCAGTTTTATAACTTCTGTACCTGGGAATTTTTCCGGGAAGGTCAGAATATTTTCTACTTCAGCCCCACGGAATTTATAGATTGACTGGTCATCATCACCAACTACGCAGACATAGGTATCACTCCCCTGCTTTACACCGGAAAGACACTGCAATAGTCTGTACTGCGCAATATTCGAGTCCTGATATTCATCAACCATAATTACCTTAAAACGGTTATGAATATAATCTGCAATATCGCTGTAAGCTTCCAGAATCTGAACAGGAAGCATAATAAGGTCACCAAAATCGGCATTTCCGGTAGCACGAAGACGTTTCTGATATTTGGAATAAATATCGTTTAAATCAAACTCACTGCCAATTGCGCTAAGATCATCATCCGGTGTAAGGCAGTAATCTTTACACAAAGAAATCTGATGTGCGGCTGTGCGTACTTCCTTTGTAGAAAGTGAAGGCTCAGCTTTTTTTATCAGCGTTGCAACATCGTCATCATCATAAACAGTAAAAGAAGGTTCGAGACCTGCGTGCTCGGCATATTTACGCAGAAACCAGGAACCAAAGGAGTGGAAGGTTCGTATCTGGGCATCTGCAGCTCGTTCATCGATTGCTACGGCTCGTTCACGCATTTCATTTGCGGCCTTCTTTGTAAATGTTACCGAAAGAATGCTCCACGGATCTATATTTTTTTCGCGGATAAGATATGCAATTTTAGTTGTAATAACACGGGTTTTACCAGAACCGGCACCCGCAAGAATCAAAAGTGGAGAGCCTTCGTGTACTACGGCTGCACGCTGTTCTTCATTGAGTTTATCGAGATAGTTATTTTCTGGCATGTTTTTTACTTTTTTCTTTATAGAGTTCTTTATCTGCTTCTTTCAAAAGCTGTTTGAGCACACTGGATTTCTGTAAATCTACAGCACCAAGACTTATAGACAGAGTGAACGGAAGCTGATTTTCTATGGAAACTTTTTTACAAAGCATATCAATTTTAAGCTTTGTATTTTCCACATAATTCATTTTCATTCCAAGTGCTACAACACCAAACTCATCACCACTAAGACGGCCTACAACATCCGAAGAACGGAAAATATCTGTTAATACACGGGCCTGAAGCATAAGAGCCTTATCACCCATGTCATGCCCGTAAGTATCGTTGATTTTTTTGAGACCATCCATATCTGCAAAAAAGATAACGCCAGAAGTATCTGTTTCCTGAAGGATATCAAGAGCCGCCTGTCCTTTTTCTATAAAGCCGCGGCGGTTTAAAATACCTGTAAGCTCATCCATACGCGACTGCAGGGCAAGGTCTGTATTCTCACGTTCCAGGTTTCGTCCTTCCTGAATCTTGGTTGTATATTCATAAGCCTGAGCAACCGCATTCATGATGATTTTAAGATAAACGTTATAATCGGCAAATTTATTTTCATTAATACGGCACATCATATAGCCGTAATTTGTTTCACCAATAAAAATAGGATTAAGCAGGAAAATACCACTTATATCATCCATAGAACGAGCTGCAAATATTTTTTCATGGGGATTAAAAGTTATGCCAGGTCTAAAGATTTCTGTATTTTTGACTTCCGTATAGAACATATGAAGGTCTACGGCATCCGGAAGGCAGAATTCCTGTTCATTATCAATAATCTGAACTTCCTTAAAGAAATGAATGGCAAGCCCGCTCATTGAACATTCATGAACGATGTATTTGAGATTAAAGAACATTTGCTTAAGGGTATTAAAACCACGAACGGTATCCAAAAGCGTAACTACTGTATTTTTTTCATTAAGAGCAGTAACAAACTGCATTACACCATCACTTTTTTCGTTTGTATCCGAATGAAGTTCACCATCAACTGTTTTATATACCGGAAGTGAATGATCTTTAGATATACAGCCGCAAGACTGACGGAATTTTGGAAGAAGCGGATTCAATATTTCATGTTTTACACTTTCACCGTCGAGTATTCGGTTTGCAATTTCCGCAGCTTCATATCCCTGACTATAAATATCCTGATTGATTGTAGAAAGTTTTGGTGACATCATACTTGCTACTATGGCATCATCAAAACCAATTACCTTTACATCTTCCGGAACTCGAACTCCAATTTCTTCAAGTCCACGGATACAACCAGAAGCCATCATATCATTTGCACAAACAACTGCATCAAAAGGAATATCATTTTTTGACTTGAACCGACTGACAATTTCATCGTGTGCCTTAAAATCTGTAAAGTTTCCGTCGTAAACCATTTCAGGGAAGAATGGAAGATGACAGGAATCCAGTGCAGAAGTAAAAGCATCATAACGCTCAAGAGCTTCTTGTGATTTTGTATGATTAGCTGAGAAAAAGGCAATTTTACTACAGTTATGCTCTTTTTTAAGATGATTTACTATTTCTTTGTAGCTTTTACGGCAGTCTGCCTTAATTATATGACTATGTTTTGTTTGCGGATCAAGGGCAATAGAAATAACAGGCCGAGGTTCAAAAGCCTGAAGCATCTCGCGTAAACGGCTTTCCGGCATTTGAGATGCATAAACTCCGCTTACACAGATTATTGCATCGAATTCTTTTGATTTAGCATATTCAAAGCCGGTACAATACTGGTAATCGAAAGCACCTGCATTTACACCGGGGATTCTTGTTTGAATTATAACAACTTTTACATCTTTTCCGCGAAAATAATCTGATATACCACTCAAAATGTCGAGGCTATATTCAATATTGAATGTCGGTATTAAAACTGCAACAACCTTCATTTGTTAAGTCCGATTTTATAATTATACACTAATAAATGAATTTTCGCTCGTTTTTTTCGTTGAATTTTCGATAAATTTTTGTAAATCTGGCATCCAGATCTACTCCAGTGCTGGCAAGAACCTTTACGGTAACTACAGCTCCCGGAACTATATTTGAAACAGCAGAAGCATCATCCAAATCGTAACGAATTACAACAGATCCATCGACTTCTGGAGCCTGGAACCAGGCACGGCCAATAGCAAGGCCCTCGTCATCTGCATCAATAATTTCTTCTACCAGAACATTAAGTTCCTTACCCACATAAGAGTTTAAGTGCTCTGCAGTAATAGCTGACTGAAGTTCTTCGAGATGAGCAGCACGAGCTTTTGCAGTTTTTGCAGGTACACGACCTTTCATACTGTAAGCCGGTGTATCTTCTTCGCGGCTGTATGGAAAACAGCCCGACCAGTCTGGCTGGATTTCGCTCAGGAAGCGAGCTGTGTTGTCAGCAGCTTCGTCTGTTTCACCAGGAAAGCCGGTAAGGAAGGTTGTACGGAGTACAGCACCTGGAAGTGAGCTGCGGATTCTTTTTACAAGCGCCGCGTACTCTGTATATGAGCCGGTTCGGTTCATTGCAAGAATTATTTTATCGTCGCCGCTCTGGAATGGAATGTCAAAATATGGCAAAAGGCGGCCCTCGCCTTCTTTAATTGCCTGGATGATATCATCTGAAAAGTGGTCCGGGTGAATGTAAAGAGGTCTTACAATAAAGTCTCCAGGCATTGCTGTAATTTTGCGCAACAGTGTAGCAAGTGAAGTTGCTGTGTCTGTACCGTATGCTGCAAGATCCTGACCAATAAGATTTATTTCGTATACACCGTCGCGTACAAGCTGTTTGATTTCTGAAAGGATTTCTGATTCGCTGCGGCTGCGAAGTTCACCGCGAATAAGAGGGATTGCACAGAAGGAACAGTGATTTGAACAGCCTTCGGTGATTTTGACGAAGGCACTGCCCGGGAAATTAAAGAGAACTGGGCGCGCCCCGCCGCATACGCCTTTTTGCTCAAAGGTTTCGGCGCTGCGCTCTTTTTTAATGCTGTCCATAAAATCAGCTATTTTAGAAAGATTACCATTACCAAAAACACCGTCGAGTTCTTGCATCTGGTCTATAAGCTGATTTGCATAACGCTCAGCAAGACAGCCTGTAAGTACAAGTTTTGCCTCCGGATATGCTTTTTTGATGTCATAAATTGCCTCAATTGATTCTTTTTTTGCTGATTCAATGAAGCCGCAGGAATTAACAAGAATAAAATCGGCCTCGCTGGCATTAAGTGTAAACTCGTAACCGCGTTCCATCAAAAAGCCCGCAATGAGCTCACCGTCTGTCTGATTTTTGGCACAACCGTGCTGGTCAATAAAAAATTTCATATTAATCCAATTCGATTACAACAAGCTTATACTTGCCGTCGGTATCTTTAATCCACTTGATATCTTCTACGAAAATCTGGCCTGCAGTACCAATATCAAGGTCGAATGATTTAGAGTCAGCAATAATAGTAATCTTTACAGTATTGAAGTTTGACATCCAGAGACGAATGCCATTACGAGGAGTTGCAGTAAACAAGTCACCGCGCGCAAAGTAAGATTCAACAGCCTGTGAATTATCTACACGGTCACGGAACAAACAAGGGCCTCGGAAGCTTGCGTTAATTGTAAACGGATAAGCACGATTATCTTCGTGAATGACTTTATATGGATGATTAGACTTAACTTCAGAGGCAAATGGAATTTCTTCCGAGGCAACAGTCGTTGCTTCAACTCCTATTCCGTGACGCAGAAGAATGCTTACCTCTGCTCCACGGCTTTCATCTGTAGAAGAAATATCAGAAACATAAACAATCATATCAGAAGCATTATCGCCGTTGATATCAAGTTCAGATTCTTCTGCAAGTTCAATATAATAAACTCCGGATGGAGTATCGATTCCAAAAGCAGAAAGTGTATCGCGTACAGTAAGAATGATTTTTCCATCATTTTCTGTAGGAACAAAGAGCTGATCTCCCTTATAAACGCGCTGTGTAAACTTTTTATCAGTAAGTTCATACTGGCGGTTTTTCATTGCACTGGATACTACAACACCATCTTCTGTTTTACTCTTGTTTTTGATTATCAGCAAAGTCAGAACCACTGCTACTACTGCAATCAGCAGAACAGAAGGAATAATAATTGCAGGCAGAAGATATTTAGGTTTCTGGCGTTCATAAAGCCCCTGTGGAAGAGGAGCCTCCTGAATCTGTTTATTTCTGTAAAGCTTTAATAAGAAATCTGCATCAAGATCCAGATAATCAGCATAATTCTTAAGAAAGCCTGTCATATAAGCTTCGCCAGGGAAAACTGCATTATCTTCGGCTTCAAGTCCTGCAAGATATCTTTTTTCTATTGAGATTTCGCGGCTGGCGCGGTCAAGGTCAATCTGTTTAGCCTCACGGGTTTTCTGAAGCAGTTCGCCGTAACTTTCCATTTTCAACTACTCCGTGAACAAGAAATTATTGTAGTTATTTGCCGAAGAAGGCGCATCGTAAACAAAACGCTGTTCAGAAAGATTCTGATTCAGAGTGTAATCAAAGAAATTGAATACAAACTCTTCTCCCTTTGGAGTTACAGCCTCAATTCGGCGGATAAGTTTTGTATCATTATTGATTGCAAGCTTAATATATCTGAAGGCTTCCGATGCACTTTTTCTTGTAAGAATCAGTTTTACAACCATTTCATCTGAACCTTCTTCAAGAGGCTCCGGATTCTGACCTGTTTCGTATGCTACTGTGTAATAGCGTGACATAAGCGAGAGTCCCTGAGGAGTTGAAAGGGTTGCGGCATTATTTGTGTTATCTGTAGTAACCTGCTGTTGAAGAACAGCCTCTGCAGGCTCTTTGATGTAAATAGTAAGAATATCACCATTAAAACAGATTACCTGCTCCGGCGGATTTGTATAATCCATTCTCACAAGGTTTGGAGCCTTAAACGAAAGCTTTCCGGCAGATTCAGTTTTTTCGATTTTAATTTCGAAATCGACCTCGTAATCTTTTATGGTTCCGTAATATTCTGAAATTGTCTTAAAATAAGCACTCGCCGTTGTAATGTTCTGCGCAAATAAAACAGTTGAAACAAAAAGTGCGCAAAAAGAAATAAGAAGCTTTTTCATATCATTGTATTATATAAAGAAAACA
>OCVV011198656.1_pt1 | contig 16314 bp, 22 predicted proteins | sample 1539721 | NCBI WGS metagenome assembly OCVV01 (sample SAMN02144230, study PRJEB22623) | gut metagenome | biome: sheep rumen | host: Ovis aries | place: New Zealand
GGGGGTCCCCCTAGTGCTTTCGAAACTTTGGAATTTCCCCGACGAGGGGCCAGGAAATTTTTTGAAGTGGAGGAGCGGGGGGAAGAAAAGAAGCGGGGGCCAAAAATTTTTCTGACCCCCAGGTTCGACCGGATCTTCTGATCAGATGCTTTCAATCGGGTCGGGATCTTCCGACCGGATCATCTGCAGATAGTTTTCAGGCGGTGTTATCTTTGGAAAGTCAAATGCGACTCGGAAGAAAAGCAGCGCGGGCAAATAATCGGGCGGAGTTCTTCTGCCCGTTTCCCAGTCCTGGAGCGTTCGTATCGGGATGCCGTAACGATTAGAAAACTCTTTTTGCGTGAGTCCAACTAAAATTCTAAATTCGCGAATAGTCATTTTAGAACCTTCCTTTCTGCCCTCGTAACCTCCGGGGCGGGATGATTTATTTATGCTCTGAACATGTCTACATGGCTATTTCTAAATGTTGAGGTTTCACCGTTCTTAAAAGTAAGGATCAAATATTCTTTATATTCATCAACACAGCTACCGTCAGTTTCTTTAAGAATATCATCATCAGGGATTTGTTTTACTTCAAATTTTTCGATATCATATTCAATCTCAGCACAAGCTTCTTTAAGTGTGTTGTATTTGTTTTCTTCATATACCTTAACTATAACCTTCATTTTTTTCTCCTTTCGTTTGTGCGGTTGTCTTCTTTAACTATCTATATCTTATCACGCATTGCCGTATATTACAACCCCAAAACCGCAACATAGCAATAATTGATAACAAAAACCGTTTAAAATAGCAATAATTGATAATGACAAACACATCCCCCGCGTGCTAATATAATAACAGGTGATCACCTGGGGGCCCTGGCCTGGTCACATTCCCAACTTTACAACATATTTTTTCAGCTAAGAAAGGAAAGCAATCATGAGAACGTACAAAGTAGAAGTGGCAGAAACAAGCAGACCTGTAACCGCAAAAGAGCGCATTGCACTAAAGGACACTACGAGCGCCGTCCGCCTGGATGAAGCAACAGCCAAAGACGGGCGGGTCTTAATCCACGTTGATATGTGGGCGGTGCTGCAGATCCACAACGAAGCGAGCGAAGACAAAGAATATCAGCAGTATGTTATTGTTGACAGTGACGGGGCGAGATATGTAACCGGATCCGCAAATTTCTGGGACTCTTTCATGGATATTTACGAGGAGATGCAGAACGTGGACGAAGACTGGTCAATCGTTGTTTATCGCGTGCCGTCCAAGAACTACAAAGGAAAAGAATTCCTGACTTGCGCGATTGTTTAAAAACTGAATACTGTTTAGGGGTAGAGACATTCTACCCCGCCTTTTTTAAGTTAAAGGGGGTGAAAACATGAACGAACGCACGGAAACGCACGCGTGCGATTGTATCGAAAGGCAAGCGGCGATTGATGCGCTTGGTGAAAGACCGATGGTATGGGCCGAAAGTGATTATGAGTTAGGTGCAAGGAATCAATATGATGCTGATGTTCTTGCACTCGAAACAGTGCCGCCCGCACAGCCAGACCTTTCCGCCTACAGTGACAAGCTATGGCGGGCGGCCTATGAGCGGGGGAAGAAGGAGGCAGAGCCAGAGCGGAAGCGGGGGAAGTGGGTGAAGGTGAGCGCTGACAAGTACCGAATGAGCGCGAGCTATTTTTACGAGTGCTCAAGGTGTAAGTTTGTAAATCATTTTAAATCAAATTTTTGCCCGGTGTGTGGTGCAGCTATGGGAGGGATAGAAAATGGCTAAGCGTAAACCCAGCGCAACCCAAGCTTTGCGAAGGAACGTCAAGCGAACATTGCGCAGCCTGGAAAAGCGCGGATACATAATCCCGGAAAAGGTTCGTGAGGACATAAACAAAGGAAAGTATCAGACCCTAAAAAGCTACCAGAAAGAAGGCTACCGCAAATTATACGAGAATATAAAAGGCGAGATCAACGGCGAAACGGTGAGCGGGCGCAGGATGCGAAACTGGGAGCGAGAACAGGCTGCTTTAAAAGGTGCCCAGACAAAGAAAGCGAGGAAGGGCCCCGCGCCATTCCCAGAAGAAGGGCAAATCACCTATTATAATATGTTGCGGCTGATTGCAGAAAACCCAGGCGCAGGAGCCGCGAGACTTGAAAAGATATTAAACGACGAGAAAGCAAGTGTAGGCTTACCCGCTGTTATTCGTGGAATATCTCAGGCACCGGAGAAGGCCATAGAAGACGCTGAAAAAGTAGTTCATTATATGGAATATTCAGAGGAAGAAGTCCAGGACGCAACAAACGAATTGATACGCATCTTGCGCGGGGTAAAGCCAACCACGGTTGAAGACCTGGAAAAAGACTATGAAGGCATTTACGATTTTGGGTGAGTGCGACATGAGACCGAAAAAATATGATTATTATGTGGCAGATTTTGAAACAACGGTTTATGAAGGCCAGGAAAAAACAGAGGTATGGGCTGCAGCTGTTGTTCCACTTTATAGCGAGGATGTGGAGATTTTCCACAGCATCGGAGATCTTTATAAATACCTTGTAAATTTAAATAAGCATATAATCGTATACTTTCACAATCTCAAATTTGACGGCGAGTTTTGGCTTTATTATTTACTCCATGATTTAAAATATGAACAGGCGCACGAGCAGACCGGCCCGGATGAAGTAGATTTATCCTGGAAGCCTGAACGGTTTATGAAAAACAAGAGTTTTAAATATTCGATCAGTGAGAAAGGTTATTGGTACACGATCACGATCCGAGAGAACAATCACTTTATAGAGATAAGGGACAGCTTAAAACTTTTACCTTTTTCCGTAAAAAATATCGGTGGTTCATTTCAGACCAAGCATAAAAAACTTGATATGGAATATACCGGGTTCCGCTTTGCAGGTTGTGAGATCACCGAACAAGAGAGGGAATATATAAAGAATGATGTTCTTGTCGTAAAAGAAGCAATAGAAATTATGTTTTCAGAAGGTCATAAGCTTCTTACTATCGGATCATGCTGCCTGGAAGAATTCCAGACGATCATCAGCAAAGAAACATATAATAAAATGTTCCCGAACGTCTACGAACTAGGGATTGACCCTGATAAATACAAGTATGAAACGGTCGGAGACTATATACACAGGGCCTACCGTGGCGGGTGGTGCTACCTGGCAAAAGGAAAGGAAAACAAAGTTTATAAGGGGGGATGCACTCTTGATGTAAATTCGTTGTATCCTAGTGTTATGTCAAGTGAGAGCGGTAGCGTGTACCCATACGGGGAGCCTCTATTCTGGAAAGGAAATTATATACCGGAAGAAGCCAAAAAGAAGAACCGTTTTTATTTTGTGCGGATTAAAACAATGTTTCACGTGAAACATAACAAGCTGCCGTTCGTACAGATAAAAGGGTCGTGGTTATACCCCGGAACGGTTTCACTTGAAACAAGCGACGTATACAACCCGATCGATGGAAAATACTATAGTAAATACATGGCGTTCGATGGGTCAATACACGATACAAGAGTCGAGCTGACACTGACACAAACAGACTACGAATTATTTTTGGAGCATTACGACGTTGAGCAATTCGAGATTTTAGACGGTTGTTTTTTCGCAGCAATGCCCGGGATCTTTGACGAGTACATTAATAAGTACCGGAAGATCAAGCAGGAAAGCAAGGGAGCACGGCGAACCCTGGCAAAACTTTTTCTAAATAACCTGTATGGTAAGATGGCAACATCTACAGATTCATCTTTCAAGCTGGCATATATGAAGGAAGAGGGCGTTGTAGGATATGTGCCCATATCGGAGAACAATAAAAAACCGGGTTATATTCCGGTCGGGGCGGCAATAACCAGTTATGCAAGGTGTTTCACGATCCGAGCGGCGCAAAAGAACTATCACGGAAAAAACAAACCAGGCTTTATCTATGCAGATACCGATTCGATACATTGCGACTTAAAACCGGAAGAGGTCAAGGGAGTCCCGATTGACGATAAGGCATTCTGTCACTGGAAAATAGAAAGTGAGTGGGACGAAGGGCTATTTGTCCGGCAAAAGACCTACCTGGAGCGGATCATAGCCGAGGACGGTGAAGAACTCGAAAAACCGGTTTATAATGTAAAATGCGCAGGGATGCCGGAGCGATGCAAAAATCTTTTTGTGGCGAGTATTACAGGCGAACCCGTAGAGGCGGAAACCGAGGAAGAAGCCGAGTTTGTAAAAGTAAAGCGGAGTATCACCGATTTTTGCAATAACTTGAAGATCCCCGGAAAGCTGTTACCAAAACGGATCCCGGGCGGGGTGGTACTGGTAAATACGGAATACGAGATCCGACCAAAGAAAGACGCGGATATTCGGAAAAAAGTGTTAGAGTTAAGAGAGGAGATAAATAGCAATGATTAATCTAAAGGTAAAGTACATTCGAGGTATTAAACCGGTGCAGTTTTTTGACAAGGGTGACTGGATTGATTTGAGGTGTGCGGAAGATTTAATCCTGGAGCCTGGGCAATATTATGAGATCCCGTTAGGAATTGCTGTTGAACTTCCCGCCGGTTACAGTGCGATCATTGCACCGAGATCCTCAACGTTTAAAAAGTGGGGCATTATTCAGGTGGACAGCATCGGGATCATTGACGAAAGTTTTTGCGGAGACACAGACGAGTGGATTTTTCCCGCCCTGGCTATGCGGAAAACACATATACATAAAAATGATCGCATTTGTCAGTTCCGGGTAATAAAGCAGAGTGACTATATTGACGTGAAGGTAGTAGATAAGTTAGGAAATGCTGACCGGGGTGGTTTTGGAACAACGGGGATTAATTAAGGGGGTTATGAAATGGTCGAGGTTTTGCTTTGTTTAAATGCGGTGCTGCTTTTTGGGGTATTGTCCGTAATTTTGGACATTGAAAAATATTTAAAAGAGGTGCTGGAAGATGAAAACTACTATTGATAAAGAAAAAGCGATCGAAGTTATAAAAAGAGGTGTTCAGGATCCGCAGGAAATGAAGCAGGTGATTGATGCCCTGGACGAGCTGCCGGAGTATACAAAGCAGGTGAGGGCCGTTGTTAAAGATTTTGACGAATGCCGATATATTACTACAGGGTGCGAAAATTGCCGGGCGGCTGTTAAGATAGGTGACACAGGGCTCACGGTGTGCGATATTTTAATTGAATACGGGAGTAGCATATATAAACGGATGACAGACGTTTTAAAGGCATAAAAATACCGGGGGAGAGATCCCCCGATATTTTTTATATCTTAGTACAGCGGCGACCGGAAGCGGGCAGCAAATCCGAAAACAAAACCGGGCCCTATTTTTCCAAGGGTGCTATCCCGGCCTTGACAACCGGGCGACGCGCTGACAGATATATCAGTATGCGAACATTTTTAGGATGATTTCTTTACAAGCCAAATTTTTAAAGCGGAACGCGCCGCGTTCAAAAAGTGTTTTTAGATAGGTGATAAATGCGTCGTTTTTCTTGAGCATGATATAGTTTATCTGGTGATCATCCGTTGTCAGTGATATTTTAAAGCGGTGAGTTTTGTCTGCTTTATCGTCACAGTAGATAATTCCCAGATCCGGGAATTCCCGCAGGGCGTACAATTTCGACTCATATTTAATGGTACAGATATACCGGTTAAGACCTGCAGGTTTTTCGATAAAGGCGGTATTATCATTTAGGTATACATTTTCCGCGGCATATGCTAAATATTTATTTTCCGAAAATGCGCGGTTAAACGCGCTTTGTTTTTGCGCTTCACTGGCTGACTCATTAAAACCTTGTTCCAGGACATACCCATCACCGCGCAAAAACTTGACTTTATCATTAAGGCGGTTTGAAATTCCAAGCTCTGTATAATAAGGATTGATCAAAGACACCGGATTCGAGATCATATAAACTGGTAAATATCTTACTTGTTCGCCGTGTCCACGTGCAAGTGTAGTATGTAGAGATATGAACTTTTGCACTTCCTGGCTGCAGTAGTGATTTGTTTCAGACTGAAACTCATCAAACACAAGTCGTTTTATCTCACTAAGCAGGTGCGAATATTTTTTTAATTGTTCACAGGAATTAAGGGATACAGCATACCCGCAGGAATCCCCATCTAAAAACAACTCGTGATAGATCCCAGCGGCGCGGCGCTCACTTGTCATAACGCGACCCGGAAAAAACAACGCGCCTATATCATTAAAGAACTTTCCAGCGCAGTCGTCAAGTTCATAATTATACCGATAGAGGATCCCGAACTTTTCCCCCTTGTCTAAAAACCGATTAACCAGGAGCCTGTAAAAATAAGTCGTTTTACCCGCGTTACGGTTCGAGGTGCATATATAAATCTCGGGTTTATTCCCGTTTATATCAGTCATAGATAAAAGTTTAGTCCCGTCATAGTATTTGCTCTTGTCGTTCATGCTGTCACCACCTTTAAAACAATATAGCACAATTACAATTATGTTGCAATAATGTTTCTGATATATTATAATTTAATTAACAGAATACGCCGAAAAGGGGGGATTATATAATGGAGTGGGAAGGATTGATTCAGGCAATAACTACCGTTGGTTTTCCTATTGTATGCTGCATTGCTATGATGTGGTACGTGAAATATTCTACGGATCAGAACAGGGAAGAGATTGCAAAACTTAATGAGCAGCATAAGCAGGAAATGAGCGAAGTAACCCAGGCAATCAATAATAATACACTGGCACTCACAAGGCTTTGCGACATGATGCAGGGGGTAGAACATGGAGACGTATCTAATTGAATTAACGCCGGTTGTTTCCCTGGCGTTTGAAGTGATCGCGGGAAAGTATGGCGTAGGGGAAGAACGGAAAAAGGCACTTGAGAAAATGGGATTTGACTATAATAAGGTTCAGTCGTGCGTTAATGAGCTTATGCGGGTCATTGAAAAATATGGGGGTTGATTTATGGCGTTAGAATGGAAAAGCGTTCCATCAAATAGTTATACTACTGGCCCTTTTCGGGATAATTACACGCTTTATCCGGCCCAGGAATATTATTATAATAATGCTAATATTATCTGGGCAACGTTTACTCAATACGGGTGGACGCTGAACGCCATAGCCGGAGCTATGGGCGTTATGGACTATGAGAGCGGCGGCTTTAACCCTGGCATAGGTGAGATGGGCGGATGGCCTTTACCCACCGGAACCACGGGAAATTGGAATGTATATTCGCATCCGTCCGGGTTATCACTGGCCCAGTGGACGGCACCAAACGGTTACTATCCGACTTATGATACAACGGATCCGAATCCGCTTCTTGCGATGGCTAATAAATTCAACGTTGACTGGTATGATGGTGCTTTCCAGTGTTTAGCAATTAATCATTGTAACGATCCCGAATATACAAATTTTTATGCCCCATCTGTGGGTGCGGTCACTACGCTGTGGGGATGGCGGCAAGGTAGCCACTCAGATTATCACATAGTTAGCTCATGGGATGCTTACAGAACGTCTACACTTGCACCGGAAGAACTTGCAAAGGCGTATCTTGCATGTGTTGAGGGTGTGCCTGGTGGTTTTGAGCCGGACGGATCTGACTATAGATGGAGGCAGCAGCAGGCCCGCTTTTGGTATGATACTTTTTACGGGAAAACGCCTGACCCTGATGTTCCTGTATACCCAGACGATTATCCGCCAGGCCCAGGCCCTGGCCCCGGTCCAACCCCTGGAACCAACACGGGGCGGATGCCGTTATGGATGATGATTAGACGCTGGCCGTTTTGAGAGGTAAAAAAATATGTGGGTGCTTGAATTAATCGGGATATTTATTTTTGGTGTTTCTGTTATTGCAGCCGTATGCAATTCGATTTTTATACAGATCATTTTTGAAGAACTCGACAAATTAAGAAAGGAAGTGAAAAAAGATGATCAGAACAAAGGATGAACTTTTGAACGCCGTCCGGGCACTTTTACCGGATGACAGCACCGACGAAGTATTGTCTTTACTTGAAGACATTACAGACACTATGGACAACGTTGGAGACCCGGAAGACTGGCACGGCAAATATGACGCGCTCGACAAAGAGTGGAGAGAGCGCTATAAAGCGCGGTTTTTTGCAAATCCCGAGGAAAACAACCCGGAAGAGGACGCGCAGCCGGAAGACAACGTTGACGAAGAGCCGACAACTTTTGAAGATTTATTTGATTAAAAGGGGGGTTATACTATGCCTAGAAAAATCGCAAATACGACGCTGAACGCGTCCACCATTGACATTTTAAATGTTATCAGGCAGAACGCAAGTCTGGAATATCAGAATTCAGTTCCGGTGGTAACACAGGAGCAGGATATTCCTAAAGTTGGTGAGGTGCTTTTCGGTTATCCGGCACTCGCCAACCAGTTTGTCAACGCGCTTATTAACAGAATTGCACTTGTCCGTGTGCAGTCAGCAACCTTTAACAATCCGTATTCGCGCCTTAAAAAGGGTTATCTGGAATATGGTGAAACCGTCGAGGAAATTTTTGCGAACATCGCCCGCGTTTTCTCTTTCTCCGAGGAAAAAGCAGAGTCACGCGAGCTGAAGCGGTATATTCCCGATGTTAAAGCAGCTTTCCACGCGATCAACTGGCGTGTGATTTATCCGCTCACGATCGAAGAGGAAACACTCAGGCAGGCTTTTCTTTCTCTGGATGGCGTTACGGATATGATCGCGCGGCTGGTGGATACCATTTACACGGCTGCAGAATACGATGAGTTTTTGCTTTTCAAGTACCTTATTATCAAATCCGTAAATGCCGGGAAAATGTATCCGGTTTCAGTGGATGTCTCCGATATTAAAAACGCCGGAATCGCGTTCAGGGGATCTTCAAATCTGCTGCAGTTTATGAGCACAAAGTATAACGCTGCAGGGGTTAAGAATACCACGCCGAGAGACAGACAGATCATCTTTATGGATTCCATGTTCGATGCACAGTTCGATGTAAATGTCCTCAGCGCTGCTTTCCATATGGACAAGGCCGAATATATGGGATCACGTTTTCTCATCGACGACTTCACAACGTTCGATAATGAGCGATGGTCTGTTATCCGGTCAGAGTCCACAGGCCTTGAGGAAGTCACGGCGGCTGAGCTTGCAATCATGGCGGACGTGATCGGAGTTTTCGGTGATGAAAACTGGTTCCAGATTTACGACAATCTTTCGAAGTTCACAGAAAAGTACGTTGCAGCGGGTCTCAGATGGAATTATTTCTACCATAACTGGAAAACGATCTCCGTTTCTCCGTTCTCGAATATGATTGTCTTTGTTAAATCGACCGCTTCACTTGGAACCCCGACCGCAGCCGTTTATACCGTACAGAGCGCGGACGAAGACGGAACCGGAAATAAGGTTGTTAATCTTTCCGTTTCTTCCATCACAGGCGGAACGGCACTTACCTATAATAACCTTAACCTGGTGCAGACTCAGACCGCAACCACGGCGGGCGTAGCCGTGCAGCCGTACGGAAGTATTATCATTCCGTCAACCGCGACCGGCTCAACGTCTGTCAACGTGGACGCGTTCGATGGCGTGAATACGTTCAGACTTGCGCGGACGGTTACACAGCTCAAAGCGCTTAAAGCGGGTGACACGCTCACACTTGCCAAAGTGTGATGTATTGTTTCTTTTCAATCAGGGGGATCAACAATCCCCCTTCTTTAATAAGGAAGGTGAACAAATGGCAACATTGATTAATAAAACCCCGGATCGCCGCGTACAGTATAAGATTGACGCAAATAAAACGGAAATCATGTTTCCGAATTTGGAATGCTTATCTGCTGCGCTGCTGCGTGATCTGCTTCCATCCGGATCCACGCCGGCAGGGGATAGCGCGTATATTACAGATGCTTCCGATCTTGTCCCCGTAGAAAGTCTGAAAGTTAATATTCAGGCTGTACAGACAGGCACGGGTGACCCGTCACCGGAAAACGTAAGACCTATTAGTGGATGGGATAGCATAAAAGTAACAGTCACAAACGGCAAGCAAAGCACCGACCCGGATTATGTATCGCAGGAACACGCAATTCCCCTCGGCCGCACGGTCTACGGTGGGACGCTGGATGTGACAACGGGGGAACTGGTGGTTACGTGGGCGATGACTACGATCGGTGCGCTATCTTGGAGCTACGATTCGCAGTATACCCGTTTTTCATGCGGTATTCAGGGCATGTTGACCGGTAAATACGGAACTCGTCAGGTTCCCCTGTACAGCTCACAGTATTACAATGTCAAAGACGGGCGTCCAATAGGCGATGTTCCTAATTATGCAATTTATGGCTCTGGGTCGGGTGCATTTGTATATATCACGGATTCTCGATATACAGATGCTAGCGCCTTTAAGTCAGCAAATGCTGATGTGCCGATAGTATACGAACTTGCCACCCCTCAGACCTACACCCTTACCCCACAGCAGGTAACCTTGCTCAAGGGTATCAACAACATTTCAGCGGATGCCGGGACGGTAGAGGTTAAGTATAGTGCGGATATACAGTTGTATATTGATAAGCAGATTGCAGAGCTTCAGGCTCTTGTACTTGAGAATTGAAAGGAGAATTTATCATGACTAAGAGAGAAAAAAGAGTTATCACAGCCTTTTTAAATTGCATCGCCCATGGTGAATATACCGTAGACTATGCAATCACCCTTATTGAGGACAACGCCAGATATGGGTGGCTGAGCGAGACGGCGAAAGATTATTTTTATGAACAGTTGGAACCGGAAGAGGAACCGGAGGAACCGGAGGAGGAAATCACGGAGGGTGAATAATGGCGTATATTCAACCGAATAGCACAGTGCAATTTTTTCCAGACCTGGGACTTTCGGCAAATTATGAAAATACACTTTATTTTGCATCAGTACAGGCAAAAGATGCTTACTTCTCAGGACTGACACCTATAACAACTGTAAACAGTGTGTCGTATGTTCGCGAAATTCAGGGCGTTATACGGGTTGAAAAACCAATTTCGACCTTGTATAACGTGGGCTATATGCGATATAAAAACACGTCGTTTGAAAACAAGTGGTTTTATGCGTTTGTCACAAAGGTTAATTATATTAACAACATAACTACGGAAGTCGAATTTGAGATTGATGTATTGATGACCTGGCAGGGGGCCTTTACATTAAAGCAGTGTTTCATTGAAAGGCAGCACACACCGGCGGACGTGATCGGGGGGAACATCGTAGAAGAAAATCTTGAAACCGGGGAATATGTTGTGGAAACACATTCAAAAACCGGGCGCTTTGATAATTATAAAATTGCTATCTATCAGGCTACAGACGATGAGGGGAACCCGCCGATAGGCCTGGAATATGGCGGGATGTTTTCCGGGTTATATGTTCACATTGAGACATCAGCGACCGGAGCCTCCGCGCATATTCAAGAAATGATGGAGGATCCCAAAACAAAAGACGCTATAGTCATGATTCAGATTTTACCGGATCATTTTTTACCTGGTGAGGGCGGAAGCAGTTCGCCAACCATGGATCGGTTCCAGGTAACGACACCTTATGACTCCATTGACGGGTATATCCCCCGCAACAAGAAACTTTTTACATATCCATATAAAATGTTGACCGTGTATAATACCGAGGGAGAAGCAGCAAATTTCAGATATGAATTTTTCGGGGGAAAACCTAACATCAACAACACGCCTCATACATGCAGCTTTGTTATGCGCGGTGTGGTAGGGCCTCAGACAGAAATATCAATGATTCCGGAAAATTATAAAGGTCTGGACGTTAATTATTCGGAACGCCTGAACATGATAAACTTTCCGCAATGCGCCTGGACTTCTGACACATACAGAGCTTATATTGCGCAGCTTCAATCTGGGCTTGGCGTTTCTCTTGTTTCGTCCGCTTTGCAGGCGGGGGCCGGTGTTTTGATGGGTAATCCGTTGCCGGTCGTTTCTGGCATAAGCTCCGCGTTATCTCAAACAACAAACCTTGTGGCTACACAGATCATACACCCGCCTATGCCAGTGCAGGCTAAAGGAAGCCAAACGAATGACTTGCTTGTAGGCATGAAAGAAAAAGATTTTTATTTCTACCGTATGAGCATAACACAGGAATATGCACGGATAATTGATCATTATTTTGATTTATACGGTTATGCGATCCGCTCACACTCCACGCCAAACATGCACACGCGCGAGCGCTGGACTTATGTTAAAACGATAGGATGCTGCATTGACGGACGGATCCCGGCGGATGATGCCAGGCAGATCGAAAATATATTTGATTCGGGGGTGCGGTTCTGGACTAGTCACACGGATATAGGAAACTATAGTTTATCGAATAATCCGCTTTAAAAAGGGGGGAGAAGATGAAACGGAAATATAATCAGTTTAAACAGTCGCTGTTTGATAACATGGCGGCCTACCACGACTATTTTGACAGACTGACAGAGCTTGCCATATCAATGTTTAAGTGGGACAATCTTCCGCCAACGGTGGATCCGCGCTTCCTGGAGCTGACCTTGTTTTTAAATGGTTTTGCGGTCTTTTTCGAGGATGAAGTCATTGGGCCGCTGGCGCTCACTTGTGCTGCAAACGGGCCTTTTGATGTCTATAATATTCCGGTTAAAAGACGGGCCTATGCTACCAACGGATACCAAAAAAATCTTGATAACACTGACAGCGTGCTTATATACAATAATATGATGCATACAAACCAGGTGCCGTTAATAAGGCGTTATGCGTATATGCTTTATGAACTGGATCAGATTATTATGGTAAACGCAAAGGCACAAAAAACACCTGTACTTATTCAGGGATCCGAAGAGCAGCGGCTTACACTTAGAAACCTTTACATGCAGTACGACGGAAATCAGCCTTTTATTTTCGGTGATAAAAACCTTGATATAAACGGACTAAAAGCAATCAGCACACAAGCGCCGTATGTTGCGGATCAGATCTATCAGTTAAAGACACAGATGTGGAACGAGGTTCTAACAGTGCTTGGCATTACAAACCTCAATCTGCAGAAAAAAGAACGCCTGGTAACAGATGAAGCCGCAAGCGCAAATGGGGCAACGATAGCTAGCCGTTATTCCCGCCTTGAAGCACGCCGACAGGCAGCCGAACAGATTAATGCGCTTTTTGGTTTAGATATTTCTGTAAATTTTAGAGACGTGCAGCCGGTGAGTGCTCAGGATATTTTATCGGGTTTAGATCAGATGGGTGGTGATACACTTGAGTAAATATACTACGGAAGTGCGCTATATATGCGAAAAAATGGCGGGTTTAAATGAGAGTGAAGGATACAACAGTATAAACACGATCATAAATAACAGCATGGATAAGATTTTTGATTTTGATTATCCGATATTTAATCCCGAATATAAAGCCATTTTGCAGCGGAAAATCCTGAAACATTATTACACTAGGGAGATCGCAGCGGAAACCGTCGGACTTTGGAAGCATTTTCTCGACCGGAAAATGAACGAGATAATGCCCTACTATAATAAATTATATCTATCCGAAACGCTGGATTTTAACCCGCTTTATGATGTTGACCTGACCACAACCAGGAACACAGACGGAACGAAAACAGCAGAAACAACGGCAACGAATAAAGAAACCGGCACACATAGCAGTCTCACAAACACAAACGACACGGAAAATACATCAAGAGAAGCAACCGAGACGGCGAACGAAAACAGTTCAAACACTAACACGCTTTCCGGGACCGACCGAGAAACCAAATCTAAATCCACAGGCGGAACGGACACCACAACGGCGACTCTCTCAGGATCTGACAGGCTGTCACGGGCAACCACGGACGGCGGAACAGAGGGAGAAACATCATCAGATGTTAAGAAAAATACGCGCTGGGATATTTATTCTGATACGCCGCAGGGCGCATTAACAAATGTTGAGAACGAAGCATATCTTACAAATGCCCGAAAGATTACAGATGACGGAACCGGATCAACAGCTTCAAAGACAACGACATTTGGGAAAACGGTTAATCAAACCGATACAACCACTTACGGCAAAGTGGACACGGATGTCACAAACTACGGGCAGACGGTAGGTGAAAACAATTCTTACATATACGGAAAAGAGACTACAGACGAGGGAGAAAAAACATCTGAAAAAACAAACGAGGACAGGGCGACCACAACGGCGACGGGAAACACGCACTTAAACGAGAGCACCGCCAAAGATACGTCATCTAAAACAAACGACAATCAGTTGACAACGGAAGAATTTATAGAGCATGTTTACGGAAAAACGCCGGGAGCGAGTTTTTCTAAGATGTTGGGCGAATACCGCGAATCCTTACTTAACATCGACATGATGATTATAGATGAACTCAGTGACTTGTTTTTTAATTTATGGTAAAGAGGTGATACAATGGCAAGAAATTTTAGATACTGGGCTCAGAAAGTTCTGCCCCTGGTGTATGATGAGAGCCTGAGCTATTATGAGATCTTGTGTAAACTAAGCGAGCATATCGCGGAAATGGACGAAGAGATCGACGGCTTGAAGATCGACCCCGAAGAAGTTCGGGAGATGGTCAAAGAAGAAGTTGTTGACTATCTGGACGATACACAGATCTACGAACTTGTTATGCAGCAGCTAAATCTGTATTATGCAGATGTTACGGACTACGGTGCAGACCCGACCGGAACAAATGACAGCACGCTTGCATTTAGTGACGCTATCGCATCCGGTAAAAAGATCATTATCGTCCCGAAAGGACACTACATCATTAATAACCTCATCGTTCCGAGTGATACAACAATACTTGGTTATGGCGCAGATCTTGAAGCCAATCTTATGATGGACGGGCAGCCGAATATTTTACGAAATAACAACCCGCAGAACCTGGAAGACTATTCTGCAGCCGAAAATATCAGACTGGAAGGTCTCGGATTTACAGCGCCAAATATTATTTACTGCACCCTGGTGGCGTTCGGTCATGCCAGGAATATTATGATCAAGAATTGCCACTTCCACCACTGGAACGGATGGCACGGGGTCGAGTTTAACGCGGTTTCTAATGGTACGGTTGAAGGATGCACTTTCGACACTTACGGCAGCCTTAATCTGGAAAGTGTTTTCGGTGAGATGCTGCAAATCGACTGGATGCTTGACCCCGCGATTTTCCCGTGGTTCGGCCCTTATAATCGCCTGGACTCCGAGAACATTAAAATCATAAATAACTCGTTCCTTGGTTCTACGATTATTCGGGATAATACCGCGTCAGCGTTTAATCAGCTTTACTCGGCGATCGGGTCACACTCCCAGGAACCCAGCACAAACAGGAACCATACTATCACCGGAAACTATATTGAGAACTTTTATAAGGGTATGACTTTTTACCACCTTTATAATAGCAATATCTCAGACAATATTATTAAAAACTGTTATATCGGCCTTCACTTCCAGTATTATTTTGTTGGTAACAATATCTGCAATAATAATATTTATGGCGTGCAGGGGACAACGCTGCATGATGAAAACTGGAGAGGTATAACAGTATACAGAGACGCAGCTCACCGAGTGATAAGAGACAACCTCATTGACGGAAATAATATTGCATACTTTACACACGGTATCTGGTTTGAAGGCTGGAATACGGTTATCAGTAATAACTCTTGCTCATACTGTTATCTGTCTGGTATTACAGCCGGGATCAGAAGCAGCGGCACACAGTACCGAAATAATAAAGTCGTTGGTTCTACCGGCGATAACACGCATAAATCACTGACTATAAATATCTATAGTGATGTGCAGGGGATTGATAGCGGCGGCCTGGTGTTTACAAATAACAACGCTGACTATTGTTATATTAATGCACCGTATACAGCCGACGGCAGATCGTTTGTATATGATAATAATTTCGCCGGTGGTATTACATACGGCCCGAACGGCTCAACAAACGTAACGCTTTTTAGAAATCTTGTTGGTGGTAAATATAACAGTGGGTTAAGATCTGCCGGTTCAACGACAGCTTTAACTGTGGAGGCTGGAACTTGGTTTGAAATCCCGCAGACCTTCCATCTTAACCGGGGCGGGGTTTATTTGGTTATTTTCAGCGCTGCCACAACAGCCCAAAACGCTTTGTTATCTGTTAGAGCAACAGCAAGTGGAACCGGTTTGAATTCAACCAATTCGATTATGACGGGATCACTTAATGCGGGCTATGCTGTCAGTACACAGCTACTTGTTCCACTTAATGAAAATGACAGTGATTTGACTTTATCAGTTTGGCAGTCGGTCGCCGGTAACGTGGCACAATGGAATGTTCAGATTGTAGATCTTGCTGTTTCACCTCTTTGATGCTGACTGATTTTTTGTCGGCTGTTGGGGGTC
>OCVV011355767.1_pt1 | contig 16313 bp, 8 predicted proteins | sample 1539721 | NCBI WGS metagenome assembly OCVV01 (sample SAMN02144230, study PRJEB22623) | gut metagenome | biome: sheep rumen | host: Ovis aries | place: New Zealand
CCCCCCCGCCACATCGGCCGTATCGTCTTCCGTCACCAGATGGAAGCCTTTGCTGCGGCGCTTGTACCCCCGCGAGAGCACGGCCAGGCGGCAGCTTCCCTGCAACAGGTTCACCAGATATTCGGTCATGGGCGTCTTGCCCGTACCGCCCACCGTGACGTTGCCCACCGAGATGACCGGCACCGGATGCGTGACGGCCTTCTTCTTGCCGCTGTCGTAGCGGGCGTTCCGGATGCGGAGCGCCAGCCAGTACGGAAAGACTGCGATGCTGCTGATCATCCCCACACCTCCGCAATATGGTCGAGCGTCGCGAAGAGTTCCGCCGGATCGGTGGAGGTCACCAGCTTGAGGCGGGTCTCCTTGAAATTCTCGAGTCCTTTGAAATAACAGCTCAGGTGGCGGCGCATCTCGAAGATGCCGCGGCGTTCCTCCTTGAGTTCAAGCGATTTGGCCAGATGCAGCTTGGCCAGCTCCACGCGGTCCCGCACGCTCATCGGGGGCAGCAGCTCACCCGAAGCCAGGTAGTGCTTCACTTCGCGGAAGATCCAGGGATGCCCGAAACTGGCCCGGCCGATCATCACCCCGTCCACCCCGTAGCGGTCGAAGGCCGCTTTCGCCTCCTCAGGCGTCGTGATGTCGCCGTTTCCGATGATGGGGATATGCATCCGGGGATTGGCCTTGACGGCGCCGATCAGCGTCCAGTCGGCCGTACCTTTATAAAGTTGTGCGCGTGTGCGTCCGTGAATCGTCAGAGCCGCGATGCCGGCGTCCTGCAGGCGCTCGGCCAATTCGACGATGATCTTGCTGTCTTCGTCCCAGCCCAGGCGCGTCTTGACCGTCACCGGCAGTTTGACCGCCTCGACCACGCGCCGCGTGATCTCGACCATCTTGTCGGGTTCGCGCATCATGCCGCTCCCCGCCCCCCGCCGGGCGATCTTGTTGACCGGGCAGCCGAAATTGATGTCGATCAAATCGGGCCGGGCCTCTTCGGCCCGCACGGCCGCCTCCACCATCGCATCGGGAATATGGCCGTAGATCTGGATGCCGATCGGCCGCTCCGCGTCCGTAACCTGCATCTTGGCAATGGTTTTGGCCGCATCGCGAATCAGGCCGTCCGACGAGATGAACTCCGTGTACATCATGTCGGCGCCGAAGAGCTTGCAGACATAGCGGAACGAGGCGTCCGTCACGTCTTCCATCGGCGCCAGCAGCACCGGCCGTTCCCCCAGGTCTATGTTCCCGATTTTCACGGGCGCAAAGATAATAAAAAAGAGCCGTCCGAAGACGGCTCGTTAAAAAAGAACAGGCTGTTAGCGGATATAACCGTAGTACTCGTCATCCGTAGCACAATCCCACCAGACGGGATAGCACCAGATGTCCGTATCGTAAGCGTGCCTGTTGCTGGCCCGTGCATTCGTCTCGTTGTAGGCGAGCTCCAGGTTGGATGGCAGACGCCAGCGGCGCATCCAGTACGAAGGATCGGTCGGGGAAGAACCCGTCAGTTGTGCCTGTCCGGCAAAGAGCGGTCCCCGTTTGAAACCAGGATACACCACGCCGAAATCCTTGATGTTGCCTGCACTGTAGTTGAATCGGCGCATATCGTTGTAGTTCTCGATACTGCACCCCATTGCGACATACTTCTGCAGCATGATGTCAGACATCGTCAGTTCGTTCGCATTCTGGGCCACGGCGGCGCTGGACAGATAATTGTTTATCGCAGCGGGATCCATCGGCATCATATCCGGATTGTTGTAGCCGGCTGCCTGCCACTCGGTAAGTTTCGTCTGCATCATGTCCATGTGGGCCTTGATACCAGCCTTATAGGCGGCCAGTGCACCCGCCTTGTCACCTTGACGGAAGAGCACCTCCGCACGGATGAAGCACATCTCGTGATAGGTAATCACCTCGTAGTCAGAAACAGAACGGACCTGGAATGATCCGGTACCGCAGACCACACCCGCATTGTAGGCAGCGGCGTTGGTATACCAGTTGACATCGTTCTCGGGCTGACCGGCGACACCGGTCAGGCCGGAAGCGCTGCGGATATTGACGTAAGCCGTATCTCCCGCATAGAGATAGTTCGTGCTGTTGATGTAAAGCGAACCGGCAGGATAGGTAATCTTGACAACATTGCCCTCCATCGACTTCCGGGCCTGCGGAGCGTTGTTGAAGAATGCCACGCGAGTCGCTTCATCATCAATCTTGTATTCAATTTCCTTGTCCGTTGCCGTAAAGGCAGGTATCTGGATGGAAGTTGCACCACCCGCACGAAGTCGAGCCGCATCATCCAAGCAGTCAACCCCTTCCGAGCGGACCCAGTCGTAGGAAGCGACCTTGCCGCTCGCATCGAGCTTGATGTTGCACATGGCAGCAGGAACAATCTTGCTCATGCGGGGATCTTCAACGCCGGCGCCTCGCATGTTGACGAGCAAGTTTTTATGGAATTTCGAGATGCGCTGCGTTGAACCATACGCAGCGTATGCCCAGCGGCCGTTGGCCATGATCGGGTCACCCCAGAGCCAGTCGGTCACATCGGATGCACTCGAATAGGCTTTGCCGAGAACATTGTCCGCGTTTGATGACGGAGCCTTGGACAGATAGTCCAGGATCGTGGTCGGATCATAGTCCGAACGTTTCGAAAGCTTATTCAGCCAACGGGCTTTAAGACCATAGCACAGCTTGATCCACTTTTGCGGGTCGCCGCCGCACCACATGTCTCCTTCCGAAAGCGGGGTCGCACCGGATTCCTGCGACTTGCTGAACAGTTCGATGGCAGCGTCAATCTTATCGATGCAGCCGTAAAAAATGGTTTTGCCATCGTCGTAGGCCGGGCTGGGATTGGATGTCAGCGCCTCGGTATAAGGCATTTCGCCATAGAGATCGACCATGTCCATGAAACCCATCGCGTGGAACACATTGGCAGCAGCCATATAATGGTAGGCACCTTCTGCTTCGGCTGTCTTGTAAAGGTCGTTGATATTGGCTGCAGCGGCCACAAACCAGATCTGATAGGAAGTGGTCGTCAAGCCTGCAACCGGTGCCCACGTCACGCAGCAAGTATTGACATTGCCGTTGGTGGAATAATACACACCTGCCTGCGCAGCTGTACGATAATTCGTCGGGCCGCCGGCATACATAAAGAATTTCTGGATCCAAGGCAGACGGTTGGCAACCAGCGCACTCTCATTGTTCGGGGTATCCGGGTCGGTGTTGACGTTCAGCCATTCGTTGCAAGAAGTCATTCCCAGTACCACCAGAGCGCATACAAGGACATATTTAATCTTTTTCATACGTTTTCTTCTTTCTTTAGAAATTAGAAGGTCAGGTTAAGACCGAAAGATACCGTGGAGACAGCCGGGACACTGCAGTAGTCGATGCCAGTCGCGCCAGAACCGCCCGTACCGCCGGCCGTGCTGACCTCGGGATCCATACCTTTATAGTTAGTCCATGTCAGCAGGTTCGATCCGATGACAGAGGCGCTAAGGCGCTTGATCACGGACTGGTTGCGAAGCAGGCTGCTGAAATCATAAGTCAATGACACTGAGCGCAGTTTCAGCCAATTGACGGAGGTGATGAAATTGTAGGAATTGGAGCAGTAGTTGGACCAATACCGCTGAATCATCGCCGCACCGCTATAGGTTGCGCCGCTGATGGTATAGGTCTCGCCGGCGTTGTAGGTAATAGTCTCTTCCTTCCAGTCGCCGTTGGAGCCGGTCACGCCGGTGAACGTCACGGACTGACGATCGTTGAGAGTCGTAAGCGGGCTCGTGCCATGCGATACCATGTAGTAGGTCGTACCATCGTACACATCGCCGCCGATACGGAAGTCGAGCAGGAAGGAGAACGTCAGGTTCTTCATGCGAATGGTGTTGTTGAAACCACCGATGAAGCGGGGTTCACGGTTGCCGAGATAGGAATACGTATCGGAGGAAACCTTGTAGAGACCTGTGGTCGGGTCGATGACGTACCGGCCGGCGCCTTCTGCCATTTCCGTGTAAACATCTTTGCCACTTTCATCAACACCCGTCTTGGCAGTCTCGCGCGCGAAGCGCGTACCCACCATGCCGAGGAAGTCACCGCCACCAGGGATAGCCGCTGCTTTGACGCCACCGAACTGGGCATCCGTCGGATAGAACATGCCGACACCTTCGAGGAAGTCACCCAGGGTGCCACGGTTGTACGAACCATTGATGGTGAAGTCCCAAGTGAAGTCGCGGGTGTTGACCGGCATCGCAGAAACCGCGATCTCCATGCCCTTGTTAATCACGGATCCGGAGTTGATGGAAGTCATGATCGAACCGTTGGCATTGGACAGACGCGGGGAAGCAATCTGGTTGAAGGTCTGGCTATGATAGTAGGTCCAGTCAAGACCAAGTCTTCCGTTGAAGAACTTCAGCTCGGTACCGACCTCCCAAGCGCGCTGGATTTCAGGCACCAGATAGGGATTGCCCACCACATAGTTGTTGCCGACGAGCGTATAGGAACCGTAAGTGTAAGGCGAGACGAGGTAGGTATTGGTCGCATAGGCATTGGCGTCCTTACCCACTTCCGCCCAGGAAGCACGAATCTTACCGAACGTGAGGACGTCGTTCTTGGGAAGAAGTTCCGTAAAGACGAGGGAACCGCTCACGGACGGGTAGAAATATGATCGATTCTCCACCGGAAGCGTGGACGACCAGTCGTTGCGGCCCGTAACCGTCAGGTAAGCGATATTTTTGTAAGCGGCGCGGAATTCACCATACACTCCGACCAGACGTTTCAAGGAATTGGCGTCCTTGAAGAACTGGTGTCCGGTGGCGATGTTGCTGAAACTGATGGTACCGGCCGTAATGAAGTCGTAGCCCCAATGGGTTTGGTTGTGGCGTTTCGTATCTTCTGTCGTGGCACCGAGCAGCAGATTGAAGTCGAAGGCCCCGAAGGTCTTGTGCATGTTGCTCATCACGTTTGTCGACAGATAGCGGTAGTTATAATCGCTCTTGTTCAGGCGGCCGTTCTGGTACATCTCGCGCATGGAAGCGCCAGGGGCGATGTACGTATATGCATCCGTCGTATAGTTGTCATAGCCAAGACGCGCCGTGACATCCCACCAGGAGGCGATGTTGAACGAGGCAGTCAACGCACCGGTGAAACGGTTCGTATTGTCATACAGATTGTTCTTATTGATAATCCAATACGGGTTATCCATATCGTCGGCCAGCGTGAGACGGTCCTCGAAGACACGGTAACGGGTACCATCGTCATTCTGGTAGTGCGCCATGTCCATGTTGGCCGGCCACATGTACAGGCCGGTCATGGAACCGGTACCGCCGCTGTCATAAAGGCCGGCGGAAGTCAGCGTCTTGTCGGTGCGGGCAATCGAATATGTGACATTGGCAGAGACCGTAAGGCGGCCGGTTTTCTGTTCGCCATTGAAGCGGACAGTCGTCTTGTCGTAACCCGTATTGGGAACGATACCCTTCTGATCATAATTCGAGGCAGAAAGATAGAAAGAATTGTTCTTCGAACCGCCGGAAACGCTCACATTATTGTCGAGAACGAGTCCGTTCTGGAAGAAATTGCTGATGTTGTCGTAGGTCCGACCGCTGATCTTTTCACCCCAGGAGTTGTAGGTCAGGTCTGTCAATACACCGTTGTTGCTGTAAGAGCCATAGCCGAAAATCATCTGCGCAATCGGCGTCTTGTTGGCCCAGGATGTACTGGTCTTGCTGGAGAAATCCACCTTGACGGAGCCTTCGGCTCCTTTCTTGGTGGTGATGATGATGGCACCGTCTGCAGCACGTGAACCATACAGGGCGGCTGCTGCCGCACCCTTGAGGACGGACATGGATTCGATGTCTTCCGGGTTGATATCCATCACACGGTTGGAGTAGGTGGTGTTGGAACGGGTCATGCCGTCAGTGCCGGAGTTGCCCAGAACAGAAGTAGAGTTGTCATAAATCACACCGTCCACGACGAACAGCGGTTGATTGTCACGGCCTTCTGAAGCAGAATTACCACCACGGATGATGATGGATGCGCCTGAACCGGCAGCACCGGAAGACTGCGTCACATTGACGCCCGGCACTTTGCCGACCAGGGAGTTGATGACGTTGGTCTGCTTGTTGCGGAGGAGTTCTTCCGACTTGACTTCCGTTACGGAATAGCCCAGGGCTTTACGCTCCTTTTTGATACCGAGCGCCGTCACGACGGTCTCCTGCAGGAGTTCGGCGTCATCGGCCAGGATAACCGGGATATTCCGGCGGCCTGCCACCTGGATCTCCTGGGTCTTGTAGCCGATGCAGGTGACTTGGAGGGTGCCGTTGGCAGGGACATTGATGCTGTACGCGCCGCCTGCATCCGTGGATGTTCCGACGGTTGTACCCATCAACACTACGTAGGCACCAATGACCGGCTCATTGTTCTTGTCCATCACCGTACCTGTGACGGTAATGTTCTGAGCCCACAGTGATCCTGCGGAGAGAATCACTGCGCAAACGGCCGCGAGAAAGCGGCCAAGATGTTTGGAAGCGAACATAAATGAATCTTTAGGTTAAAATGATGTTATATATTGTGCTAAATATTCCAAGTAATGCCCTAAAATATCCTAATGATCTAATTATCAGAAGATAAATCCGCACAAATTTACAAACTCTGCAAGATTTGCAAAGTTTGAAAGAAATTTTTTAACAAAACAAGGCCTTAAATCTCCGTTCCCGTGCACGGAAATCACCTATAAAACAGAGGGTGACCCGTTTGGGGCCACCCTCCTCAATGAACGTAAAGATTAAAGACTGTTACCAACCGGGGTTCTGCTGGATCGGCTGGACGCTGCTGTCAACTTCAGCCTTCTGCGAATACTGGTTGACGGCGCCGATCAATCACAGACGACTCTTTCCAGAGATACGAACAGGCAATCCACGGGACTATCGCCGGACTTTGCCTTTGATGCTAAGCGGAACGCCTTCTTTCGTGAAGCCTTCGATGATTACCGTGGCATCCGCCTTGTGGTCGGAGGTGTAGAAATCGAACTGCGTGGTTTCACCGGGTTCCGCCACCAGGTCCGGATTCCAGTAGAGCGTGGCACGCACCGGCTCAGGCGCCTTGCGGCTGCGCGCATCCTCATACCGCGGACTGTAGAAATACCGCGGCTGCTGCCAGCCCAGCGGCTTGCCGGTGGAGACGTTGACCGCCGTTCCATGCGCAACGGAGCGGGTCTTGACCATCACGACGCTTTTCGGCGCCAGGGCATTGTCCATCCCCGTATTGAACATCATCGCATCCGCCCCGGTGATGTAGGCAAATCCCGTCAGGTCGGAAACATTGATGCCTTCGAGTTCTTCGCAGGAAGAGCGCATACCGTTCATGAAAACGATGATCTCCTCCCATCCGCTCGAGATGCCCATCACGGTGGAAACTTTCTGCGTACGGCACACAATCGAGCGGTAAGTCGGACCGACAGTGCCAGTGGAATCACCTTGTTCGGTCGCGAACAAGCCCATCGGTGTCTCATCACCCTCGGCGAAACGCAGCGGCGGACAGGTCGTCACGATATAGGTAAGCACATCCATCGCCTTGTAGGGTTCCAGGTCCCGCTCCGGCCGGTACTGGCCGGGCTTGAATTCATAGTCCGGCAGCGGCGAGATGTTTTCCTGCCGGGGTGAAGTCGTGCCCGTCACATAGGAAGGGTGCAGGGAATAGATGATTTCCCCACCGGCATTGTAGTAATTCCACAGGATATCCTGCTTGTATTCCTGGGAATAGGCCGGTTTGTCGAGATAGGCCGGGTAATGATGGAACTTGGCAAAAATGTCATCGTCCAGATAAGGCGTGAAGCGGCGGGTGTTGCCGCCAAGGCTTACGGCGCCGACCAGGAACTGGGTGTTTTCCGGGAAATCCAGTCCGTTGAGCACAAAATAGCCGCTCGTGTCCAACTGTCCCATCGCCGAGAATCCGATGGCCGGTGCAATGAAGGAGACAATGGATTTCCGGGCCGTCCGCAGTGAACCACGCACGACACCGCTGATGGACTGGGAATATTCTTTGCCGAAATAGGGCATCGCTGTTTCACCGGCAAGAATCTTCGGCAGCTCATAATAGGTCCAAGCGTGCGTGAGCATCACGGCGTCCATCGCCTGGATCCGTTCGGCCAGCGGCCGGGACGCGTCGAAATAGGATTGCGCCTCCTCCACGAAAGAAGGAAGCTCGCTGCCCAGGTACCACCAGGATACCAGGTCATATCCCTTTCCGCTGTAAGGGGCATATCCGTCGTCCGACACGGAAACGGAGTAGTCTCCTTCCGGCAGGTCGGCAGTCACGCCGACCCGCTCGCGCGGTCCGTATTGCGACTTGTCGGTATGGAGGGAAACAGCGCTTTGTTCCGGATAGATGAAGAAGGCCCGCTCTGCATAGACAGTGCCGTCCTCACCGACAAGGGCCAGGTTGTTGATGCCGGGAGAAAGAAGCGCATAGGGAATCTTGAGATTCTTCGTCTTCAGGGAATAGGGCATCCGGATATAGATCTCGTCCCTGTCGTGGACGACCAGGAACGTCGAATCGGGAAGCAGAAGCCCCTTGTCGTGGACCGACGCCTCCACGCTGTCGTCGCGGACTGAAACGTGAATGGCGGCGCCTGCCTGAACGGGCAGCGGCAGCTTGAAGCGACCGGCGAAGGCCTCTCCTTCATAGACTTGGGCGTACAAATCCTTGACAGCCGTATCCAGCAGAAGGACAGCCCGGCCCATGCCGCGGGAATCCGTTTCAAAGCTCCCGGCAGGAACCTCGTCCGCAAAGATTTCCCCGCGAACGGGAATTCCGTGTCCGTCCGGATCTACGGCCCGGATACCGAGTACGGATTGCTGCCCATACAGCCAGCGTCCGCTTTCCGGCAGGAACTGGACGTCAATCGTTCTTTTTACGCTCTTTCCCTGGTCAAAGGGATTGGCCATGCCCACATCGGTGTATTTGTAGTCATCTTTGACGTTCGATTTCGCCAGATTGTCGACGAAGTCGTCCTTCATCGGGTTGCGGAGCTCGACATCCTTGTGGAACATATACTCCGGTTCGCGGTTGAGCATCCAGTATGAGTAGGCACGAAGCGTTGCAATGCCCGTATTGAGATTGTCGGGCACGACCAGCCAGCCGGCAAATCCGTTCTCGCGGCGCTTTACCTTGACGCGTGCACGGACCTGCTCCGATTCGAGGCTCCGCCCCAGATTGACATTTTTCTGGTACATGGAAGAAATGAGCTCCACATACAGATAGTTGCAGGCCGGAAATTCAGCCAGCTGGGCGGCATTGCCCAGATAACCCTTGAACCAGATCGTATCGCCCACATTGTAAACCTCGCGGTCTGTATGGAGGTACACTTTTTCCGGAGAAAGGAGCTGTGCATAGTCGGCAAAGCGATCCTCGCCCTGCTGGGCAAGCGCCGGCAGAGCGAGGAGGAGCCATAAACCGATGATAACGGCTGGGCGTTTCACAACTTAGATGGGGTTGGAGCGTTTGTTGTAGCTGGCGCCTGCAAGCGGAACGATCGGACCGGTAAACTTGCGGGTATTGCCATTGACCGGATTGAAAGTCACATCGGCCATGTTGCCGTTGTGCTTCATGGCGATGGTATAGGTGCCTCTCCAGAAGCGCCCGGCCACCACGATACGGACCTTGACGTTCCCCTTCTTGTCCACCTTCACTTCGTACTCGGTAGGCGTCGCAATGTTGGTCTTATCGTTGTCGCAGCAGATGTAGCCCTGTGAGAAACAGTCTCCTTTTTCGCAGGAAAGGAAATTGTCATTGTTGCTGTTGCTCTCGAATTCACCGCTCTGCGTGGTATAGTACTCGGGAACGAGCACCCAGGTCTTGTTGTTGATGCTTTCGAGTGCGGCTTCATAGGCCAGTTTGGCGGCGGCCGCCTTCTCCTCTTTGGACATTTTCTGCGCGAAAGCCGGCACCACCAGCATCGCCGCAGCCAGGATCAATAAAAATTTACGCATTTCAATAAAAAATTTAAAGGGGGCGGAGCTTTCCGCCCCCTTTTGAGAGTAAGCAATTATAATGCCGTCCAACGATACATCGTCATACGGTTCGTACTCTGTCCCCGGTTGCCACCGAGCATGTAGAGGTACGAACGACCGATATAGGTGGTCCAGTAGTCGGTGAATGCGACTTCACGGCCGCTGGCGTTCGTGTAGGTGAACGTCGAACCGTCTTCCTTCAGGAAACGCCAGTATAGCGTCTGGTAACCCGAGGAGTTGAAAGCCGTCTTATGGACGATGAATCCGCAGATCGGCGTCGCTTCGCCGAAACCGATGGGGTTGCCCATATTGTGCCAGATGTAGTCGCCGTTGGCGTCTTTCTCATCGTTGCGCCACTGGCACTGGATCTTCTGTGCGCAGGGAACGCCCGGTTTCTCAAAGAGGACGTTGACGATCTTGCCGGTCGCGATGGAGTCGGTGTTGAAGGTCTCGGCCGTTGCCGGGTCACGGATGATCTTCGATGCATACGGATAGTCATTCACGATGACGATCGGCGATTCATTCAAGTCGGTCACATACACGTTCTGCTTTCCCTTCTGGAGGGTAGCCACGTTGTCGTAGATCACTTTGCCGCCCCGCCAGAACGTGAACTTCACACTGCCCGGAGCAACGGCAAAGAAACGGCCGGTAGCACCGCCGGGGACACCGTTATAGGTGGCCAGCTGTCCCGAACCGTTGACCGAGGAGTAAAGCACGCCATTGACGAAGACAGAGTCGATGTAATTGGCCGAAGCATTGGTGATCGGCTCAAAGTAGTGGAGCTGGAACTCAGCGCTCTGGTCTGACAGGTCGTGCGTGTCATACAGGATTTCGTGTTTCTCGCAGGACACCAGCGAAACGACCGTCAGCAACGACAGGATAAAATATATCTTTTTCATTTTCAACCAAATTATTCGTTGTAGTATGCGGGCAGGGATTCAGGCACTTCACCCGGATAGGCGAACCAGGGAATCGAGCAGTGGTAGTTGAGCGCCCGACCGCCGATCGGCTTGATCGCGTCGAGACCATCCTTGTTCCACATATACTCGGAATTGTAACGGGGACGGAGGCGGAAGCAAGGCGAACCGTAGTTCTCTGTATTGAATGCGCTGCGGCGTCCCTGCACATTGGAAGGATTCAGATAGAAGCCCTTGTAAACCTTGGAGGGGTCTTCGTCGCGCTTGCTCTCAAGCGAAGTCTTGTTCCAGCCGTTGCCTTCGGTCGGATATTCGCCGGTGTACTGGATGTCATACATGTACTTGCGAAGGTCCACCCAGGCTTCATTGGAGCCATACGGGAAGTAAGACACCCACTTCTGCATCATGATGTGCGAGAGCGTGAAGTCCGCCAGCGTCATGCCGTTCACATACGGACCGTTCTTGTATTCATCGGCCAGCTTGTTGTAGGCAGCGGCCGTGATGACGTCACCGCCCGGAAGATTGCCATACGCTGCGAAGACGTCGTTTCCTAAATCGTCCTTGCCGTCAGCCTTGGGCGCGCCCGGATACAGGTCGATGACGGTAAAGTCCACGTCCAGGCAGACAGCTTCCTTCCAGGCTGCAAGCGCTGCGGCTTTGTCGCCCATCTTCCAGTAGGTCTCAGCCATGTCGAACTTCATCTCGGCCGGGGTCATCAGGATATAATAGGCATCGTTGCGATAGAGCCAGCGGCCCTGGCCATCCACGGAAGGCGTGGAAGAGTAACCAGCCGTGCGGCAGCCCCACATATTGGCCACGACGCCTTCAGCGGAGTTCTGCGCGGAAGTAGAGCCCACGCTGCCGCCGTAGTAGCGCCAGGTCTTGATGGAATCAGGCTTGTCCATGTTGTTGTAGAAGCGGGCGTCGGTCGAACCGAGCTTGACAACATGACGGGGATCGAAGTGACCCGTTTCCATCGAGTTGTCGCAGATGATCTGCTTGTCGGCATACACGTAGCTGTAGTACGGGTCGGGCGTATCTTCGCCTTCTGCGGGATCGGCCGGAATCTTGTTGCCGTTGTCGTCGTATTTCGGAACGGTACCGGTCATCACCTGGACAGCATAGTCGGACTGGTAGCAGCCGTCGAGGTTGCCACGGTACACGCCCCACCAGTTGTTGTAAGCAGAGAACTGTGCATCGGCACCGCCGCCCTCACGGAACATGCGGGCTACGTCAGCGTTGCTCTGAAGGGCAGCCTGCGCGTGGGTAAGCAGGTCGTTCGCATACTTCGAAACGAAGTCGTTCTTGTTGGTCAGGGAAGCCAGGTTGCGGACGATCACACCGTGGGCAAACTTGAGCCACTTGCTCTTGTCGCCCTTGTAGATGAGGTCACCGGCGGTCAGATAGCTGCCGTATGCAAAATTATCCTCGCGGGACAGGTAGTCAATAGCAATGCCGGCCCATTCGCGGACTTTTTCGTAAACGACGTCCTGGGTGTCATAGTCGAAATTCAGACGGCCCGGTTCATACGCCTGCAGGCAGGGCATGTCGCCGTTGAGTTTCGTCGTGGCATCCCAGGAGAAAGCCTTGATCGCATAGCCGATGCCGGCCAGCGTCCAGGCCTCGTCAGCCTCCGCCTGGGCGATCATGTTCTCGAGGTTCATGCCGAGCAGCCAGTAATTCGTGCGCCACATCTCGCCGGCGGCGTCACTGGCCTTGTTATAGAAGTGGTTGCCATAGTTCGGGTACACACCGTAGAACATCTGGGAGAGTGGTGCCGTGGCACGCGTATCCCAATACACGCCCTGAAGTGCGGAGAGACAGCCCGGAAGAAGCAGACCTGCATCCACGTGGTCCGGTGCATCGACGTTGGTATTCACGTCGAGATACTTTTCGCAACCGGCCATCATCAGGACAGTCGCTGCAACCAATATAGCGGATAATATCTTTTTCATACGCTTTCAGGAATTAGAAGGTGAGACTTACACCGCAGGAAAGGGTACGCGGGCTGGGGAGACCCCAGACATCGTAACCGACACCGCCGGAGCCACCGAGGGAAGCGGAGTTGGAGTTACCCACCGCATCGATACCGGAGTAATTGGTCCAGACAAAGAGGTCGTTGGCCTTGACCCAGATGTTCGCTGCGGAGACGAAACGGCGGGTGGTGTTCTGCAACCACTTCGAAGGGATGTTGTAGGAGAGACGGAGTTCAGAGAGACGGACATAGTTGACACCTGTCTCGAGCCAGTCCTCGTCGGTACCGGTCCAGATGGACGAACCATAGTTTCCGAAAGTCACGGCGATGTTGTTGACCGTCGGATTGTCGGAATTCTCCAAACCATTCTTGAGCACACCATTGAAGACCACGGGCTCGCTTTCACGGAGCTTGACAGACTCCCAGGAAGAACCGGTGGTCATCATGTCGCGCTTGGTGCCGTTGACGACCGTCGTCTTGAACTTGCCCATAAAGACCGCCGAGAGACGGAAGTTCTTGAAGGACATGGTAGAGGTGACACCACCGCTGAGCAGCGGCTGGCGGTCGCCCAGGTATTTCCATTCGGATTCGGCCATCGGAAGACCGGTGCCCGGGTTGATCAGGATATCGCCATTCTTATTGCGCTGGTAACCCAGACCGGTCATGGCGGTTACAGGATAACCGACGCAGACACCGTTTCGGAGGTTGCCGGACAGCCAGGTATAGGCGTTGTAGTACTCATCGACCGGGAGGAAAACCACCTCGGAGGTCGAGTGGTCGAGGTTCAGACCGAGGTTCCAGCGGAAACCGTTCATGGTGCGGAGGATGTCACCGTCAATGTGGAACTCCCAGCCTTGCGTCGTAAATGTACCGACGTTCATGTTGTTGAGCACGAAACCGGTGGCGTAGCTCAAACGGAAACCAGTCACATACTGGTTCTCGCACTTGGTCCAGTAGTAGGTGAAGTCGGTGTTGATGCGGTCGTTGAGGAAGCGGCCTTCAAAACCGACCTCCCAGGAGGTCGTCATCTCCGGTTTCAGGCTCAGGTTCGGGCCTGTATAGCCGTAACGGAAACCGCCGCCCTGGTCGCCCGTGGCCTCGAGGGCCGGGTAGATGGAAAGCGGGTTTGCATCCTTACCGACCTGCGCATAAGCGCCGCGGAGTTTCAGGTAAGAGACGGCATCGAGATTTTTCAGGAACGGAAGTTCAGTAGCGACGAAAGAAGCCTCGATAGCCGGATAGAAGTAGTGGTTGTTGTTCTTGGGCAGGGTCGAGGACCAGTCGTTACGGGCACGGGCCGTCAGGAACGCCATGTTGTTCCAGCCGAACTGCAGCTGGGCGGAAATGGCCTGGATACGACGCCTAGTGTGCGCTTCACCGATCTTCCAGGTCGAAGGGTCGCAGTTGGCGATCGAGTAGAAGTCGATAACCTGGAATTTCGAACCATAGACGGCCACGCGGTCCACGGCGTTCTCTTTCTGGTGGTAACCCACCTGTGCGGAGAAGGAGAATTTGCCCCAGTCATTATTGTAGCCGGCGATGGCGTCAATCGAAGAGTCTTTGTAGGTCGGCTTCGAATAGTTGTAGTCACCATAACCGTAGGAACCGCTGGTCGGGTTGGCGTAGTACGGATGGGTATGCACCTCGTATTCGGACACCGAGAAGTCCATACCGTAGCTCAGGCGGAGGAAAGTATGACGGGTCGGTGTCACGTTCATGCCGAAACTGCCGATGAAACGGTCGGAAGAGTCGTAGTTGCGATTCTTGTAAATGGCAAAGAGCGGATTGAGCAGGTCAGTGTCAGTATACAGCTGCGGACGGCTCATCTTGCCGTCGTCCGTCATGTAATTGGTCATGTCATCGTTGAGCGGCCAGCGGGAAGCGCGGTAGAGTACGCCGTAGAGACCTTTGGACACCTTCGTGTTGCCGGTACGGGCGTATTCCATCTTGCCTTCGAAGTTCAGCCACCTTGTAACTTCGGCACGGCCGGAGAGGGTCAGGTTCAGACGGTTGTAGTTGGAGGTCTTCACCACACCGTTATTGTCCGTGTAGGAAGCTGCACCACGGACCGTCACCTTTTCGGTACCACCCTCGACCGCGAAGTTGTGGGTCTGGGAGAAACCGGTCTGGAGCAGGGCGCTCATGTTGTCGTACAACTTCATGCCAGCCGGATACTCGCCACCGAAACGGCTGGTATAGTAGTAGTTGGTAATACCGTATGCACCGTTTGCATACTTGGTCTGGATCTCTGGGATGCCATAGGCCTTCGACCAGCCGAAGGAGTTGCTGTAGGTCACTTTGCCGCGGCCTGCGGAACCTTTCTTCGTGGTGATGACGATGGCACCGTTCGAGGCATCAGAGCCGTAGAGGGCGGCGGCGGCAGCACCCTTCAGGATGGTCATCGATTCGATGTCCTCCGGGTTGAGGTCGTTACCGCGGGATGCGAAGTCCATGGAGTACATGGAAACGGCGTCGCCATAGGCGAAGTCCGTGTGGGCATCGAGCGTCGTGTTGTTGATCGGCACACCATCCACGACATACAGCGGCTGGTTGTTGCCGGAGATGGAGGTGATGTTGCGGAGCACGACCGAAGTCGAAGCGCCCGGCGCACCGCTGGTCGAGGTGATGGTCATACCGGCCACGCGGCCCTGGAGGGCGGTGACGAAGCTTTCACGGCCGGACTCGGCGATATCCGAGGCTTTGACATTCTGAACCGCGGCACCGACGGAGCGGCCGACACGTTTCATACCGAACTCGGCTGTGACTACGGCCTGGTCGAGTGTCAGCTGTGAATCTTCCAGAATCACGTTGATGACAGCCCGCCCGTTCACAGGAATTTCCTGTTCCTTGTAGTTCAGGCCGGTAAACCGCAGGGTTGCGTTCCGCGGGACGGTAATGGTGTACTGACCGTCGATGTCGGTCGATACGCCATTGTTCGTACCCTTGATCAGGACGCCGGCGCCGATGACCGGCTCATTGTTTTTGTCGGTCACCGTTCCCTTGACGGTCACGTTCTGGGCGTAGGCGGAAACCGCTACAAGCAGGACCGCTGCCGCCGCAAGCACAAATCTCTTAAGATTTGATAGTTTTTGAACGAACATAGGGTTAGTTTTTAGGTTAAAGTTTTTTATTGTTTAAATATGTTAAGTTTATCCCCATTATAACTGGCCCCGCTATCCGTCTGGTTGAATACAGATAGCTTCCAAATTTAATAAATTCTTTTCATAAAGGCTTTCGCGCGCTCCAATTTTTTTTCGTTCCCGTGCACGGAAAACAGATGGAAAGAAAAAGAGAAGGGTGACCCGTCCGGGCCACCCTTCTCAATGAACGCAAAACGTAAGGACTGTTACCAACCGGGGTTCTGCTGGATCGGCTGGACACTGCTGTCAACTTCAGCCTTCTGCGAATACTGGTTGACGACGCTGGTCGGGA
>OCVV011319810.1_pt1 | contig 16306 bp, 15 predicted proteins | sample 1539721 | NCBI WGS metagenome assembly OCVV01 (sample SAMN02144230, study PRJEB22623) | gut metagenome | biome: sheep rumen | host: Ovis aries | place: New Zealand
ACCACGAAGGCAAAGGAAACTACAAAAGCAGCTGAGACCACAAAGGCCTCTGAGACTACGAAAGCCTCCGCCACAGAGACTGCGGCAGCTGCCCCCGAGAATTCACCGTCCCCGTCCGGCACTTCCGCGGCATCGCCGAGTCCTTCCGGCTCGGGCACTTCTGCTTCCTCCGGTACTTCCTCCTCCGGGACTTCTTCCGTCTCCGCAGGACCGGTAAGCACCACGGAAGCAGCAGTCACACCGACAGATTCCGTTTCTGCAGCTCCCGGCAGTTCGTCCGGATCGCCGACAGCGGCATCCCCTTCACCGCAGACCTCAACGACCGCAGCTTCTCCCTCGCCGCAGACCTCCACCACTGCTGCGGCTCCCGCAGAGACGACCAGTGCCGGTCCGGCTGGTCCCTCTGCAGATACGAACTCCGGCAGCGGCAATATCGCCACCGTGGAAGCCGTCCCCGGAATGTAACTCCCGAAAAGTGATAACTGAGATAAAAAAACCACCGGCTCAACCGGTGGTTTTTTTGTTCAGACTTTTTCCGGCAGTGCCGCAGTCCGCTCGCGGTTGTACATATCCGCCAGCATGCCGCAGTGCCATACCAGATGGTCGCCGAACTCGCCCTGCTGCATCCTCCACTGCCAGTTGCCGCCGGCCATGGACGGCGTGTTGACTCTCGCCTCCGGGCCTGCGCCCAGGTAATCCCACATGGGAATGATGACCGTATCCGCGACGCTGGACAGCACCGTGCGGATGCAGTCCCAGTAGAGATCTCCCTCCGGCGTGTGCTCGCTGCCCTGGTAGCGGATCATATGCAGACGGGTCTCCCCGTTCTGGTTCCGGATCCAGGACATCAGAGGCTCGTTGTCATGAGTTCCGGTGTAGGCGACGCAGTTCCGGATATACATATGGGGCAGATACAGATTCTTGTTGTCCGAATCGTAGGCGAACTCCAGGACCTTCATGGCCGGGAATCCGGAATCCTTCACCAGCTTGATGACGCTGTCGGTCATCAGTCCCAGGTCCTCCGCAATGATCGGGAGCTCCGGGAACCGATCCTCGAAGTGCTTCTGCATCTTGCGGAACAGGTCCATGCCCGGCCCCTTCTCCCACTTTCCGTCCTTTGCGGTCTTCGCGTCCGCCGGGATCGCGAAATACTCGTCAAAGCCGCGGAAATGGTCCACGCGGACGATGTCGTACATGGTGAGGGCATACTCCATGCGGTTCATCCACCATTCGTAATCCGTCTTCTTATGATATTTCCAGTCATAGAGCGGGTTGCCCCACAGCTGGCCGTCCGGAGAGAAATAATCCGGCGGGCAGCCGGCAACCTTCACCGGCTTCGCGTTCTCGTCAAACTGGAAGAGTTCCGGATGAGACCATGCGTCCGAGGAGTCCGGGGAAACGTAGATCGGCATATCGCCGATGATCCTGATTCCGTGGACGTTCGCGTACTGACGGAGCCTTCTCCACTGGAACTCGAAGACGATCTGGACCCACTCGTAAAATTCGATCTCCTCCGCATGCTCCTTCCGGAAGGCATCCAGTGTCTTCGGTTTTCTGAGGCGCAGCGCGTCCTCCCATTCCGTCCAGCTCTTCCCGCCCTGGGAATTCTTGACCGCGCGGTAGAGGCAGAATTCCCGGGTCTCCGGGTTCAGCTTCTTCCTGGCCTCGTCGTAGCCCTTCTGGTTCAGAAGATTCTGCGCAGCCGGAGCATCCGGAAGGACCGGCTTCAAGGATTTTTTCTTCTTCTGCGTGGCACTGCCGTCAAGGATCTTCTTGAATTCCGCGAAGGCTTTCCGCAGCATTTTCTCCCGGCTCTCCCAGATCTTGCCGTAATCCACATACCTGGGATTGGTGCCCCAGTTCGTATCCCGGAGCTCCTGTTCATCCAGCAGGCCTTCCGCGGCCAGTTCGTCCAGATCGATGAAATACGGGTTTCCCGCGAAGGAGGAGAATGCCTGGTACGGTGAATCTCCGTATCCGGTCGGTCCCAGCGGCAGGATCTGCCAGTAGGTCTGGCCCGCCTTCTTCAGCGTATCGACAAATTCATACGCTTTCACGGAGAAGCAGCCGATCCCGTAATTGCCAGGCAGGCTGAATATCGGAAGCAGAATTCCACAGGCTCGCTTCATCTTCTAAAATCCCCCTCAGTCTTTTTTTATGTGCAGATCCATCTGCGGGAACGGGATGCTGATCCCGTTCCGGTCCAGCTCTTTTTTGATGCCCTCCGTCATCAGGGCCTTCAGGCCGCACTGGGAACCGTAATCCATGTTGTGCACCCAGGCCATGGCCTTCAGGTCCACACTGCTGTCCCCCAGTCCCGCCACCGCCACCGCCGGCGGCTTCTCCGTCCAGATCTCGGGCCGCGTCAGGAAGTAGTCCAGGATCACCTGCCGCGCCTGGTCAATGTCCGACTCATAGCTGATGCCGACTTCTATGTCGATCCTCCGGTCCGGCAGCGCCGTCATGTTCATGACCTGAGCCGCTGCCAGAGTGCTGTTCGGGATCGAGATCATCCGGTTGTCGAACATCCGGATCTTCGTGTACACCAGGCCGATCTCCGTGACGAACCCTTCCCCGCCGTCGCTGACAATATAGTCGCCGGTCATAAAGGGCCGCGTGAACAGGATCAGTATGCCTCCCGCAAGGTTCGAGAGGGATCCCTGCAGCGCAAGCCCCACCGCCATTCCTGCGGAGACCACCGCCGCCGCGATACTGGCGCCCGGCACGCCGACCCAGGTCAGGATCGTGGTGACAAGCAGCACATACAGCACCGCGCTGACGGCCGCCTTCAGGAAATTCCTTACACCGGGCTCCAGTTTTCCGTTCCGGTCCAGAACATGTCCGAAGGCCCGCACCACCTTCGCGATGGCCCACCGGCCGATCAGGGCCAGGAGGATCACCGCCGCCACATGCAGGATCCCTGATGTCGCTTTCAGCTGCAGTTCTTCAAAATTCAGGATCACTTATTTTCCTTTCCGCGCAGTTCTTCCACCTTCCGGACCGCAGCCTTGCCCGCGGCCGAGGCTTTCTTCACCGCTGTTTCCTTCACGGCCGACGCCCTCTTCGCCGCGGTTTCCTTTGCGGCCGAGGCCCTCTTCACCGCGGTTTCCTTCACGGCCGATGCCCTCTTCGCCGCGGTCTTCCGCACCGCGGACGCCTTCTTCACCGCACTGTCCTTCACTTCCGTTGCGGTCTTCAGCATGGCACTGACGGTGTCCGAAGACTCTGATGCCTTTTCCACCGCGCTGCCGGCCCGCTCCATCAGTCCGCCGGCGGCGCCGGAGACCTTTTCCACCGCCCGCTCTGCCGCGCCGGTCGCGGTCTCCTTCATGGAATCCACAGTCTTTCTGCCCGGCCGCTCCCGCCTGGTGCAGGAGAAGATCAGTACGGCGTAAGGCGCAAGCTTCAGGGTGATGGCCTCGCTCCGCTCATCCACCTCGAACCTCTTCGCGATCAGCGGGCGGGCATTCCGCATGCCGCTTCCGCCGAATTCCTCCGCGTCGGAGTTGAAAACTTCCCGGAAGGTCCCGTAATAGGGGACGCCCACGTTGAACTTTTCATAGGCGGTGGGCCGGAAGTTGATGACGACCAGAAGATCTTCCTCCGTCTTTCCGCTCTTCCGGAGGAAGGCGACGACATTTTCCTCCCAGGAGTGGCAGTTGATCCACTCGAAGCCCGCCGGCTCGCTGTCCAGCTTCCAGAGGGCCGGATGCGCAAGATAGAACCCGTTGAGCGCCCGGACATAGGCCTCCGTCTTTTCGTTTTCTGTTCCGCTCTCCCCGCTTGTCTGTCCGCCCTTTCCGGTCTCCTGCCCGGCTGCCAGCAGCTTTTTCCCGGGGTGGGTCATAAACCAGCCGTAGGACGCGCGGAAGCCGGCCTCCTTCTCCTCCTCTGTCTCCCCCGGCATCCGGGAAAGCAGGGCAGGATGCCCTTCGGCAAGCACCGCCTGGGAAAGAGGAAGGATATAGTTTTCGCTGTACTGGTACAGCATGGAGTAAGTGAGCTCGCCGTAATGCCGGGGGCGTTCCTCCGGGCGGAACGAAATATAATTCAGGAAGCCCTGGGTCCAGCCAAGATTCCAGCGGTAGTCAAAGCCCAGGCCGTCATTCCGCACGTCTCCCGTGGTCATAGGCCATTCGGCGGAGCCGTCCGCGATCAGCACCACATCCGGGAATGCTTTCCGGAGGGTCTCCGTCAGCTTCCGGACAAAATTCACTCCTTCCAGATTCTCCCCGCCGCCGTACATGTTGTGATTTCCGTTTCCGAAATACAGGATGGAAGACATGTCCACGACGCGGAAGCCGTCGATATGGTAAGTCTCCGCCCAGAACAGAAGGCTCGCCGTGAGGAAATTGTCCACCTCCGGGCAGCCGAAGCGGAACACAGCGGTATCTCCGCCGCCGGGCGCCTCATAGAGCTGTGTCCCGTCAAATTCCGCCAGGCCGAAGCTGTCCTTCGGGAACCGTGCCCCGGGCCAGTCCAGGATCACGCCGATCCCCTCCCGGTGCAGAAGATCAACGAACGCCATAAACTTCTGCGGCGTTCCGAAGCGGGATGTGGGCGCGTAATACCCGGTCGTCTGATAGCCCAGGGACTCGTCCAGCGGATGCTCCGTCAGCGGCATCAGCGCGACGTGGGTATAATTCATGCTTTTTGCATACTCTGCCAGCATGGCCGCAGCGGAAACATAGTCCGCGGTCTCTCCTTCCGGCAGATGTTCCCGAAGCCAGGTGCCGAGATGCAGCTCGCAGAGGTGGAAGGGATGGGCTGTGCTGAAGGCACTCTCCTCTTTCCGGAGCGCCATCCACGCGCTGTCCTCCCACGAATACCCGGAGAGATCCGCCGTCACAGAGGCTGTCTCCGGCCGGAGCTGAGCTGCGAAGGCGCAGGGATCAGCCTTCAGGAGCACTCTCCTGTCCGGAGTCTTGATCTCATATTTGTAGATCGCACCGGCGGAAAGTCCGGGGATAAAGATCTGGAATACGCCGGAATTCCCGAGGCGGCCCATCTGGTGGCGTCTTCCGTCCCAGTGGTTGAAATCTCCCACCACAGAAACCCGCAGGGCATTGGGCGCCCACACGGAAAAACGGATGCCGGAGATGCCGGAGATCACGTCCGGATGCGCTCCGAGGAGCTTCCAGATCCGGATATGGTTTCCCGCAGCAAATTTCTGAAGGTCTTCCTCCTCCCATGCGGGAATGAAGGCATAAGGATCCTCGATCTCCTCGACAGCATCGTCCGCGCCCCGGATCCGGAGCCGGTAGGGGATCCGTCCGGAATTCCGGATCAGACATGCAAAAAAGCCGTTCTCGTCCTCCCGGTCCATTTCCACTGTCTCTCCGGTGTCCGTCAGGACTGCTTCCACCCGCAGCGCATGCGGAACAAACGCCTGGATCAGAAGTCCCTCCGGGATTACGTGCGGTCCCAGCACCGCATGAGGATCCGCGGATTCGGAATAGACGACTTCTTCCACTGCTGCCCAGTCCATCAGATCATACAGCTTCCTGTCCATAACTTAACCTCCCGGAACATCTTTTCGGAGATCCTCGGGCTTCCGGATTCCGAAAGCCTTCTTAAGGAAAAGGGCGCTTGCGCTTCCTCTCCGAAAGTAATAAACTGTACACACTGCAGTCCGTCCGAAAAAGACGGCAGACCCCGCGCGCTTTGCGGGGAGTTCCCGCGGTGCGCGCGTAAAACAAGAATCGAGGAATTCCATGCCTGATATTGAAAAAAACAAAACTGCCGGGGATCAGAACCCGGAAAACGAAAACACACCGGAAAAAGAACCCTTCGACCTTAAGGCGGAGATCCTGAGCTGGGTGCAGATCATCGTCTGCGCCGTCGCCATTGCCCTCTGCATGAACACTTTCATCATCGCAAATTCCCGCGTTCCCTCCGCCTCCATGGAGACTACCATCATGACAGGGGACCGGGTGATCGGTTCCCGGCTGACCTACAAGCTCTTCGACGACCCGGAGCGGGGAGACATCATCATCTTCCGCTGGCCCGACAACGAGAAGATCCTGTTTGTGAAAAGGATCATCGGCGTCCCGGGCGATACCGTCGAGATCCGGGACGGCCAGGTCTACCTGAACGGTTCCGATACTCCGCTGGAAGAGCCCTACATCAGGGAACCGATGGAACCCGAGCCGGGCACCATGCAGTTCACTGTCCCGGAGGATGCCTACTTCTGTATGGGGGACAACCGGAACGAATCCATGGATGCGCGGTACTGGCACAACACCTTTGTGTACCGTGACAAGATCATCGCGAAGGTCTGTTTCCGATACTGGCCGGGCTTCAAAGTCATCAAATAAACGCAGGCCGGAAGACCGGACCCGTTTCTGCCGGATCAGCAGGGACGGATCAGTTCCTTCAGCCGGTCCAGCCGGCAGACGGCATTCCTGAGCATCAGGTCCAGCACCGTGACTGCCGCCATACATTCCACCACCACCACGGCCCGCGGCCCGATGACCGGGTCATGGCGGCCATGGATCTCGATCACCGTATTGTCACCGCTGCGGGTCACGCTCTGCTGCGGACGGGCGATGGAGGGTGTCGGCTTCACCGCGGCGCGGAAAAAGATGTCGCTTCCGTCCGCCATACCGCCCAGGATCCCGCCTGCATGGTTCGATAATTTTGTAATACCGCAGCTTCCCGCTGCTTCGTCGGCCCCTTCCCCGCGGAAGGGGTCATTATTATTGCTTCCTTTCGCCTCCGCTGCGGCGAAACCGTCGCCGAACTCAATTCCCTTTACGGCGCCGATGCTGAGCACCGCCTTCGCGAGTTCCGCGTCGAGCTTGTCAAACACCGGCTCACCTGTTCCGGCCGGGACTCCGGTGATCCGGCACGCGACAGTGCTTCCGGAGGAATCCCCTTCCCGAATACAGTCCGCAAGCCAGGCCTCCGCCTTCTCCGCCGCTGCAGGATCCGGCATATACAGTGCGTTTTTCCTGCATTCCGAGAGATCGGAATGTTCCGGATCCGCCCTGAAGGGGCCGATGCTGTCGGTCCACGCCCGGATCTCGACGCCGAATTCTTTCAGGAGCTTAGCGGCGACTGCACCGCCGATCACGCGGCCCGCTGTCTCCCTTCCGGAGCTTCTCCCGCCGCCGCGGTAATCGCGGAAGCCGTATTTTCTGTCATATCCGAGATCCGCATGGCCGGGGCGGTACACATCCCGGAGCGCGGAATAATCCCCGGAGCGCTGGTCCGTGTTCTCTACGATCACCGCGATCGGCGTCCCGGTGGTCTTTCCCTCGAACACTCCGGAGAGGATCCTGCAGAGATCTCCTTCCTTCCGCGCTGTCGAAAACCGGGAAGCGCCCGGCTTCCTTCGGTCCAGGTATGTCTGGATATCTTCCTCGCAGAGCGGGAGTCCCGCGGGACACCCGTCGATGACGGCCCCCACGGCAGCACCGTGGGATTCCCCGAAGGTGGTGACCCGGAAAATCGTTCCGAATGTGTTTCCTGCCATAAAGCTCCTTCAAAAATGAACTGCCGCACTCTGCGGGATACAGCCGGGGATCCCGATGCTGTAATGTCCCCTGGGTGCGGCAGGCACGTTTCTTTAATCTCAGCGGGAGATACCCCCGCTGAATGGAATGCTGCTGTTCCGGCGCTGCGCTCCGGCAGGCACGGCCACGCCGTCACGCCTCGACCGGGACGATCACACAGCTGTTCGGCTGGTCCACATGGAGTTCATTGGAACTCATGATCAGCAGCTTTTTCTCATAGTCGATCCTGAAGAAGGTCAGCGTTCCGCTCTCATGGTTCACGCAGACCAGATGCTGTTCATCCGGGAACAGACAGATATCCTTCGGATAGGCGCCGCTGATCGGGAGATTGAACTCCGGCGTCAGCAGACCTGTCTCAGCATCGCGGGAAAACATCGTGACAGTATTCTCTCCGGTATTTCCGCAGAAAACATAGTGATCGTCCCTGGTAAAACGGACGCAGGCAACTGCCGTCAGCTGACCGGGCTTGTTTTTTCCCGTCGAGCAGACTGACTGGATCTGTTCGAACTCAGGCCGTTCATCCCCGTCGTGGTCACTGTAGGCGTACACGTCGATGGAGTTCGCCTGCTCGGAGAGGACGTACAGGAAACGGCCGTCTTTTGAGAAGGTCAGGAAGCAGGGCGAGCTTTCCAGCTTCACGCGGACCGCGTCCACCAGATGCAGTTCTCCCGTTCTCTGATTCATTTCATAGACGCTGACCTGGTCGATGCCGGGATCCGCGGAGATCACGTACTTTCCGCTGGGGGTCGGCTTGGTGCAGGTGATGTGAGGTCTGGAACCGCGGGCCGCGATAGAGCCCAGTCCTTTGTGCCAGATATTGTCCGCGATCTCTCCGACAGAACCGTCTTTCTTCAGCTTCATGACCGTAAGTTTTCCGTCATGATAGCCGGAAACAAACAGGAAGCGGTTTTTCAGATCTATGGACAGATGGCGGGCACGGATACCCTTGATCTTCGCAGAATTCAGCTTCTGAAGATCTCCGTTTTCCAGAATCCTGTACGCTACCACACCCTCGTCCGCGATCGTGTAGAGAGTCTTCTTGTCAAAGGATGTTATGAGATCGGAAGAGTTCTCCACTTCGATCTCTGACCGCTTCTTAAACTTCCCGGCTTCCGCATCCACATCATAGATCGTGATTCCCTTTGCGCTTCCAGTGTAGGAATAGGAACCGACATATGCCACATATTTCTGCTTTTTCGCCATATCTGTCTCCTGTCCGGCGTCCCGCGCCATGCAGTCCGATCTGGGAATCCCGGCAGGAGATCCGGCTCCGTCCGGGAACACAACACTTTAATTAATTCTAGCATAAAACAGGGCAGAATACCATTAAGCGCACGGCTTTTTCAGTTTAAAGCGAAAAGGGCGGATCGATGGAAAAAGACAAGTTTTTCCCGGTCTTCGGATGCGGAAACGCAAGCCGGACTGCACATAGACAAAGCCGGTTTCCCGCGGCCGGCAGCCCGTATTTCCGGTCGCCCGCATCCGGCAGCCCGTACTTCCGGTCGCCCAGAAGGGGCAGCCCCCGGGAAGCGAACTGTACCCGGATCTGATGATGCCTGCCGGTCAGAAGCCGGATCTCAGCCTCGGAATACCACTGTCCGTCCCGCTCCTCTGAACGGAGGATCCGGTACATGAGTCTTGCTTCCTTCGCACCGGGTTCTCCCTTTCTCCCGGTCCGGGTCAGGTTGCCCTTCTTTTCCTGCACGAGCCAGTCTGTCAGTGTGTCCTCCGCCTTCTCCGGTACCCCGCAGAGAATCGCCCTGTAGAGCTTCTCAAACTTCCCCTCCCGGAGCGCTTTGGAGAGTGCCGCGGCAGTTTCCGGGTTTTTCGCAAAGACCATGATCCCGCTCACCGGCCGGTCCAGCCGCTGGATCACGCCGACGTAAGGCGCTCCTTTTCCTGCTGCCAGATGACTCCGTACCAGGTTCACCATGTCCGGGGCAAGCCCCCTCGCCGCCTCGCTGTCCACACCGGCCGGCTTCACTGCGGCAATGATGTCCCCGTCCTCATAAAGAATCTTCAGTTCCGCCATCCTGTGCTCCTTTCCGGAACTGTTTCTGTTCCGCTTTTTTGCAAGTATCTCATGCTCCCGGTGGCTCAGTTTCTGACAGTGCTTCCCGCTCCCGGCAATCCGGTCTTCACCAGCGCTTCCCGCTCCCGGTGACTCAGCTTTTTCAGATAGTATTCCCGCGACATGGCCTCATGCTTCGTCCCGAACCGTTCCGTATAGACCAGCGTGCAGGGCCGGCGGGAGCGGGTATATTTTGCGCCCTTTCCCGCATTGTGTACCGCGAGACGCCGCTCCGGGTCGTCCGTATAGCCGCAGTAATAGCTTCCGTCAGAACAAAGAAGGAGGTAAACATAGTAGTTTCCCTCCTTCTCCTTCACCGTGTTCTGTTCCGGCGCGGTTTCCGTTCCCGGCGCCGTCTTCAGCTCCGGTTCTTTCATAATTCCCCCTGCCGTCAGAGCAGCCCGTATTTCTTCAGTGCGTATGCCAGTCCGTCGTCCAGGACTTTCTTCGTCACAAAGGTCGCGTACGGCTCCAGCACTGTGTCATGTTCTCCCATCAGGATCCGGTTCCCCGCATCCGACGTAAACATAGTCAGGTCGTTGGCGCTGTCTCCGAACACATAGATATTCTCCGGGCTGATTCCAAAGTAATTCCGCACAAAATGAATCGCGCTTCCCTTGCTGCACCCCCGCGGGACGCACTCATAGAAGCCCCTTGCGCGGTCGATGCAGTCGAAGTCCGGGATCGTGTCAAAGAATTCCTTCAGCGCTGTCCTCCCCGGAAACAGGGGATCCGTCTGGATGCAGAACTTGTCAAAATCGTAAGAGCTGTCATCCAATGCGTTGACTTCGGTCTCCGCGTAGGCGCTCACATAGTCCAGGAGGTCCTCCATAATATCGGGGTTATGGAAAGGACGGTCAGAGAAATAACAGCCCTGCTGCGCCTCCAGGACCGCGTCGATCCCGTATTTCTTCAGGCTTTTCTTGATCTCAAGTCCGCGCCTGTGGTCGATCCTCTTCTCGAAGATGGTATTCCCGTCCACGATCACCTGCGTTCCGCAGCCGCAGGCTGCACAGCTGATCCCGAACTGCTCCATCTGGAACTCCAGGAAGCAGAGCGTCCTTCCGGAGTTCAGAAACAGCAGATGTCCTGCTTTTTTCAGCGCGCGTATCGCATCCATGGCGCTCTGCGGAACGATCTTTGTTTTGTCGTCGATCAGTGTCCCGTCGACATCAAAGAAAAACAGTTTTCTTTCCATCAGTTTGCGGCGGTCGTTTCCGCCTCCCCCGAAGCAGCTTCCGTTTCGGCAGCAGATTCCGTCTCGGCAGCAGACGCCGCTTCCGCGGCAGTGGTCCCGGCAGCGGTCGTCTCCACCGCCGCTTCCGTCCGGACTGCATTGCTGATCAGGAAATCCGCGACCTTCAGATACATTGAATCCTGATCCACCTGCTCCTGGCCGTAATACTGGACCAGAAGATCCTTCGAGTAGCCGGTCATCTCTTCCAGCTTCTTGTAATCGGCGTTCGTGAGTTTCAGATCTTCCCTGGCGGCGACTTCCTGGATCACGAGCTGTGTCTTCAGGGATTCCTCTCCGACGCTCTTCATCTGCTCGTCATACTGCTCCTGCGTCATGCCGGTCATGGAGAGATAGGACTCGAGATCGACACCGTACTGAGTGAGATAGCTCAGAGACTGGCGTTTCTGCACTGCGGTCTCGTAGGTGACGGCGTCCGGGTTCAGTTCAAACTGCGCCCCGTCTATCACGGCCTGGATCGCATTGGTCACATCCGCGGTGTAGGCGCTTTTCTCATACTGTTCCGTAAGTTCCTTCCTGGTCTGTACCTTGTACTCGTCGACGGTCTTCTGTGCGCCGCCCGTGTACTCGCTGACCCATTCATCGGTCAGTTCCGGTGTCTTCGGCTCCTTGACCGCGTTGACCGTCACGTCAAAGGTCACCGCCTGGCCTGCCAGATCCTCTGCATGGTACTGCTCCGGGAAGGTCAGGTTCAGCACTGTCTTATCGCCCTTCTTCATGCCGATGAGGCCGTCCTCAAAGCCGTCGATAAAGCTGCCGCTGCCGAGGACCAGATCATAGCCGCTCGCGGTTCCTCCGTCAAAAGCCACGCCGTCCTTTTTGCCGACATAGTCGATGTTGACGGTGTCGCCGTTCTCCGCCGGGCGGTCCACCTCGACCGTAGATCCCGCATAGTTGAGGACGCTCTGGATGTAAGCGTCGACCTCTTCATCCGTAACGTCGACCTTGTGCGTGCTCAGCTCGATTCCCTTGTAATTGCCGAGGGTCACGGTTCCCAGGCTCTCCGGCTTTTCCGGAAGTGCCTCCGTCTCAGCAGCTGCCGTCTCACCGGCTGCCGCAGTCGTCTCCGCCGCCGCGGTCGTCTCTGCCGCCGCGGTCGTCTCTGCCGCAGTCGTCTCCTTTGCGCTGCCGCCGCAGGCAGTGAAGAGCATTGCGCCTGCAGCGAGCGCTGCGGCAAGGATCAGTTTCGTTTCAGATTTTCTCATTTCAGACTTCTCCTTTATTTCTGTTTGTTCCGCACCGCATCCCGGGTGCCGGACCGTTATTCGTAGAAAGCGCGGAAAGCAAGGTAGGTGTTGTAGATGTCCAGCTTGCTTGTGATCTCAAAGGGCGCGTGCATCGAGAGCACCGGGACGCCCAGGTCCACGACGTCGATGTTCATCATGGCCACAAACTGGGCGATCGTCCCGCCGCCGCCGGCATCGACCGCGCCGAGCTCTCCGATCTGCCAGTAGACCTTGCTGCGGTCCATGATGTCGATGACCTTCGCCATGAATTCCGCAGACGCGTCCGAGCTTCCCGACTTGCCGCGGGCGCCGGTGTATTTGGTCAGCACCACGCCGTGGTTCAGGTAGCTCGCATTCTGATCTTCGAAAACATCGCTGAAGGTGGGATCGTATGCCGCGTTCACGTCCGCGGACAGGCATGCGGAATTCTCGAAAACTTCCTTCGGGTCCGCACCCTGGTTCTGGGCGAGCCAGGTAATATAATTCCGCACATAATCGGAGTGAAGGCCGGTATTGCCGACAGATCCGATCTCTTCCTTGTCCGTCAGGATGGTGACAGTGGTGTACTCCGGATTTTCTGTCGCAAGCTGCGCCATCAGTGCCGGATACGCGCAGACACGGTCGTCCTGGCCGTAGGCGCCGACCAGAGAACGGTCGAAGCCGATGTCACGGGGCTTGTCCGCCGGAACCATCTCGATCTCTGCCCTTGCGAAATCCCGCTCGGTGATCCCGTACTTCTCGTTCAGGATCTGAAGGATCCTGAGACGGAACGGCTCCCGCACGTCATCGTCCGGGTAGGGAACGGAGCCGATGATAATGTTCAGTTCTTCGCCGCGCAGTCCCTCCGCCAGCTTCCGCTCATTCTGCTTCGCGGCAAGATGCGGCAGCAGATCGGAAATGCAGAAGACCGGATCTCCTTCGTCCTCGCCGATGCGGAAATTCACGACCGTGAAATCCTTCCGGATCACGACACCGTGCATGGCCAGCGGGATCGTACCCCACTGGTACTTCCGGATCCCGCCGTAATAGTGGGTCTTGAAATATGCCAGTTCCTTTTTCTCGTAAAGCGGATTCGGCTTCAGATCGAGGCGGGGGCTGTCGATGTGGGCGCCGTTGATTCGGACGCCTTCCCGGATGTCCCGGCTTCCGAAGACCGTCGCCAGGATCGCCTTTCCGCGGTTGATCTCATAGACCTTGTCCCCTGCGCGGTAGGTCTTACCGCTGTCGAAGCGTTCATAGCCCGCCTCGATCAGGGCAGCCTCTGCGTAATTCACGCACTCCCGCTCCGTCTTGCAGACCGTGAGGAAGTGCTTGTAGCCCTCTGCGAATTCCTGCGCCTTTTCGATCTGTTCCGGCGCTTCCTTTGCGATGTGCGGGTACGACCAGGCGAGCTGCTTCTCCAGCTTCTTTCCGGCCGACATTTTCTTTTCTGCCATACTTCGGTCCTTTCCGTTGATTTTTCCCTAAAACGGAAGAAAAACCGGCAGTTATTCACTGACGGTTTTTCTTAAAGTCTCTTCCTGTCGGTCAGTCGAGCTTGATCCCCTTCAGCAGGTCGCCAAGGTTCGTGACTGCCTGGGTCTTCTCGACATACTCAAAGCCGTCGGTCTCCTCAAGATAGCTGCTCTTGCGGTTTCCGCCGCGGCGCTCCGGTCTCTCGGAACGCTCCGGTCTCTCGGACGGCTCCTCCAGTGCGCGCATGGAAAGGGAAAGCTTGCCGTCCCGGATATCGGTGACCTTCACGGTGACCGTCTGGCCGACCGTAAGGACATCCGCCGGAGTTGCCAGCTTCTTTCCGTTCTTTCTCGGGATCTGGGAGATGTGAAGCAGTCCGGTCACTCCGCCCAGATTGACGAATGCACCGTAGCTCTGGATCGTCTCGACAGTACCCTCGACGACATCGTCCTTCTTAATGGAAGCAAGCTTGTCAGCCTTCTCCTTATCCTTCTCATCCTGCTCGATGACGCGATGGCTCAGGACAAGGCGCTTCTTCTCCGGATCCGCAGTGATGACGCGGACCTTGATGTGCTGGCCCTGGAACTCGTTCAGGTCCTTGACATAAGCGATCGACAGCTGGCTGGCGGGAATGAAGCCGCGCGTATCTTCAAGATATGCAATGCAGCCGCCCTTGACAGCTTCGATGATCTTCACATCGAACTCTTCCTTGGTCTCAATGAGCTCTGCGAAGCGCTCCCACTTGCCGCCGTCCTCATTCTCGACCTTTTTCGCCGTCTTGAACGACTCATTGATTTCCTTCTCAAAATCCTTCATGCTTTCTTCCGCCATGATAAAACCTCCCCAATAAAAACCGGCACTTGGCCGTTATTAAATCGCATTATAGCACAGCACCCTGCAGCTTGTCCACACTACTTTTCGGGGCAATGTTTCAGCCCGGGATATGTTCCTCACGCCGGTGTTGCGCTTGACTAACTGTGCGGGCCTTTCTTACAATGATGGTAACAGTTCCTATTTTCAAGGGAGGCGCCATGAAAGAACTGAAATACAGTCGTCAGCGGGAGGCCATACTGGAGGAACTGCGCACGCGCCATGACCATCCGACCGCCGACATTCTGTACCGTTCACTGCGGGAATCCTTCCCGCACATCAGTCTTGGCACCGTTTACCGCAACCTGAATCTGCTCGCCGACCTCGGACAGATCAGCAGGATCCGCTGTGAAGAAGGCATGGAACATTTCGACTGCGACACCCACGACCATTATCATTTTGTCTGCCGGTGCTGCGGAAAGATCCTCGACCTTCCCATGGAGATCATCCCGGATCTGGACGCAATGGCGGAATCCGCCGGCGTCGGCAGCATAGAAGCGCACGCACTGCTCTTCTATGGCAGATGTTCCGCCTGCGGCGCGGAAACGGCATCCTGAAAGACTGCGTCCAGTATGGAAAGTGTTTTACAGTTTTTCAACTATGAAAGGAGATACATTATGAAGAAGTGGAGATGCAAGATCTGTGGTTATATCTGGGAAGGCGAGACCCCGCCGGAGAAGTGCCCGCAGTGCAAGCAGCCGGCTACCGCTTTTGAGGAGCTGAAGGCTGACGAAGAACTCGTATGGGCAGCTGAGCACATCGTCGGCGTCGCGAAGGATGTCGATGAAGAGATCAAGGCCGGTCTCCGCGCAAACTTCGAAGGCGAGTGCTCCGAGGTAGGCATGTATCTTGCAATGTCCCGCGTCGCATACCGTGAAGGCTATCCGGAAATCGGCGAGTACTGGAAGACCGCTGCATTTGAGGAAGCTGAGCATGCTGCGAAGTTCGCGGAGCTGCTGGGTGAAGTTCTGACCGACTCCACCAAGAAGAATCTTGAGATGCGTGTCGCTGCCGAGCACGGCGCAACCGCAGGCAAGACTGAGCTCGCCAAGAAGGCGAAGGCTCTGAATCTTGACGCGATCCACGACACCGTCCACGAGATGGCCCGCGACGAGGCAAGACACGGCAAGGCATTCGCAGGCCTTCTGAAGAGATACTTCAGCTAAAGAATCATGAAAGACGAAAAGGATTTTTCCACGCGTTTAATGGCCTTTACGTTCTTCTATGCGATCGCCTTATACTTGTTTATGATAGGCTTTTTCTTCTGGAACAAGCATATCGATTATAAGTCTGGAAAGTAAATAAGGCAGTCATTTCAGAGAGGGAAAGGAGTGATCCTTTCCCTTTTTTAAGGAGGTTCACATGTTTCGGGAAATGAGAAGACCCCATCAGGCACTTTCGGAGGAGGAATGTCTCCGGATCCTTAAAGAGGAAAAACGCGGTGTGCTTTCCGTCATCGGGGACGACGGATACCCTTACGGAACGCCCATCAACCACTTCTACAACGAAGAAGACGGAAAAATCTGGTTCCACGGAGGAAAGATCGGGCACAAGGTGGACGCCATGCGCGCCTGTGATAAGGTCTCCTACTGTGTCTGTGACAGCGGAACCCATGTCGGAGATGACTGGGCACTGACCTTCCGCTGCGTGGTCGTCTTCGGCCGCATGGAATTCATTGAAGATCCCGTGGAGATCGAGCGGCTGTGCCGCCTGCTTTCCGCGAAATTCACAAGTGACCGGGAATATACAGATGCCGAGATCCGCAGATCCCTCTCCGCCACACTGATGTACGCCCTGGTGCCGGAGCACATGACCGGAAAGAGGGTGCACGAAGCGTAACCCGGTTGTGATTGACTAACATGGGCTTCTGATGATTTAATCGGTTTAGAAACGATAATCAATATCGTTTTTG
>OCVV011348198.1_pt1 | contig 16306 bp, 9 predicted proteins | sample 1539721 | NCBI WGS metagenome assembly OCVV01 (sample SAMN02144230, study PRJEB22623) | gut metagenome | biome: sheep rumen | host: Ovis aries | place: New Zealand
CTATGGCTTGCGGCTCAATGGGCGCAAGGTGCTCCTGCAAGGTTATGCCAATCATCACACGCTGGGCGCGCTGGGTGCAGCCAACTATCCACGTGCCATCAAGAAGCGCCTGGAGTTGATGAAGCAGTTCGGCATCAATCACATCAGGACTAGCCATAATCCCTATAGCCGCGAGTTCATAGAACTCTGCGACGAGTGTGGTATCCTGGTGGTCGACGAACTCTACGACAAGTGGACGCGGCAGCACACCGGCGGGCGCGTGCCCTTCGAGCAGCTCTGGCAATACGACGTGCCCGAGTGGGTGAAGCGCGACCGCAACTCTCCTTCCGTGGTGATGTGGAGTTTGGGCAACGAGTTGCAGCAAGACCCCAACATGCCTTTCAACGACTTTGGCGTGACGATGTATAAACTGCAGAAGGCGCTCCTTCAGCGTTACGACTCCACACGCCTCGTCACCGTGGCCATGCATCCCCGCTATCGCAACTGGGACACCGACTCGCTGCCTTGCGACCTGGCCATGCAGACCGATGTGCAGGCCTACAACTATCGCTACATGTACTTCCCCGGCGACGGACGCCGTTTCCCCTGGATGACGTTCTATCAGAGCGAAGCCGCTGTGGCAGCCATGGGGCCGAACTTCTTCGAGATGGACCTTGACAAAGTCATCGGCCTGGCCTACTGGGGCGCCATCGACTATCTGGGCGAATCGCAGGGCTGGCCGGCCAAGGGCTGGGCACAAGGCGTGTTCGACATTGCGCTCGAACCAAAGCCCAAGGCCTACCTGATGAAGAGTATGTTCAAGCCCGACGAGCCCGTTGTTCACATCGCCGTGGTCGACAGCCGTGGCGACCAGATGTGGAATGGTGTGCAGACGGGCAATGACGGTCTTTCTGACCATTGGGACCGCAAGCCTGGCACGCACCTGCAGCTCATCACCTATACCAATGCCGACGAGGTGGAACTCGTGGTCAACGGTAAGAGCCTCGGCCGTAAAGCGAATCCTACAGGTGATGCCAAGCGTCGCAACCAGATACGCTGGGACGATGTTGAGTATCAACCAGGAAAGGCCGTTGCCATTGCCTACAAGGGTGGGCGAGAGGTGGCCCGCCATCAGGTGGAGACTCCGGGCAAGGCTGTGAAGTTGGTGGCCGTGCCCGATCAAGACGGCTGGCAGGCCGATGGTTTGGACCTGCAGCACGTGCGCATCTATGCCGTCGACAGCAAAGGCCGCCGTGTCTATAGTGCCCAGCACGAGTTGCAGTTCGCCACTGAGGGCGCTGCCCGCATCGTTGCCGTCAGCAATGGCAACATCCGCAGCGACGAACTCTACTGCACCAACCATATCCATCTCTATAACGGTTCGGCCATGGTCATCCTGCGCGCAGGCCGCCAGCCAGGCAGCGTTGTGCTCACCACCCGGGCCGAAGGTCTGAAACCATTGAAGACGAAACTAACATGCAAGTAGTCTACGAGGATAATCATCTGATCGTCGTTTCGAAGAGCAGTGGCGAAATCGTGCAGGGCGACAAGACTGGCGACAAGCCGCTGTCGGAGACGGTGAAAGACTATATCAAGGAGAAGTACCAGAAGCCTGGTGCCGTGTTCTTGGGTGTCACCCACCGGCTCGACCGCCCCGTGAGTGGTCTGGTGATTTTTGCCCGTACGTCGAAAGCTTTGGAGCGCCTGAACCGGATGTTCGCCAATGGCGAGGTCCACAAGACGTATTGGGCGATTGTTCCCAAGTTGCAGCCCAACGATTCCACGACGGCCGACGACGATGGCTTCCATCTTCTGGAGCACTGGCTGACGCGCAACGAAAAGCAGAACAAAAGCTACGCCTACAACCGCGAGAAGCCGGGGGCCAAACGCGCCGCTCTGAAGTATAGAGTGATTGGTGAGTCAGATAAGTACAAACTGCTGGAAGTCAATCTCTTAACGGGGCGCCATCATCAGATAAGATGCCAGCTCTCAGCCATCGGCTTGCCCATCAAGGGCGACCTGAAATATGGTGCTCCCCGCTCGAATCCCGACGGCAGCATCTCGCTGCTTTCCCGCCGTGTGGAGTTTGTACATCCCGTGTCGAAGCAGCCCATCAGCCTCGAGGCTCCGCTGCCCGACGACCCGCTGTGGAAAGCATTCAGGTAGAATTTGGGCACGTAGCCATCAGTAACAATCAGCCTCCCTGCACACAAAGGATGTGCAGGGAGGCGTTTCTTTTTTGTACCACCATGTGGTAATACTTGTACTAGCACGTGGTAATACTTGTACCAGCGCGTGGTAAAGTTATTACCAGGCCGTGGTACAAGTATTACCAGGCCGTGGTACATAGTTGGAAAACACGTTCTGTAGCTTTCAGAACGGCGGAAAGGCGCCTGCAGAACGGCGGAAAGCCGATTTTGGTTGCTCGGTTTTATAAAACTGAAAGAAATCCTTGGAAGTATCGTCAAAAGTCGTTATCTTTGCAGTCAGAAAGAACAACAGGCCGACTTATGAAGAGAATCCTGAAGTGGATGGGAGCAGCCGTATTAGTTCCCATAGTGCTTGTCTCGTCAGTAGCAGGACTGCTTTACTTCCCTCCGTTCCAGCGGTGGGCAGTAAAGCAGGCTTCGGCCTATGCATCAGAGAAGACTGGCATGGATGTCAGCGTAGGCAACGTGCGGTTGAAGTTCCCCCTTGACTTATCCTTGAACGACGTCAGCGTCGTGCAGCGCGACAGCGTGACCGGGCAGCCTGGCGACACGCTGGCCCGCGTGGGCAGCGTTGTGGCCGACGTCAGGCTGAAGCCCCTGCTGAAAAAGCAAGTGGTCGTTAACGAGTTGACTTTTGAGGATGCCTATCTGAATACGGCCGATTTCGTGCAGGCCGCCCGCGTGAAAGGCCGCGTGGGGAAACTGAGTGTGAAAAACTCCGACGTGCTGTTTAAGGGGAAGGGCGATCCCAACGTGAGCGATGTGAACCTCGACGACGTCTTGTTGAAGGATGCCGACCTGAAAGTGGTGCTGGCCGACAGCGTGCCTGAGGACACCACGAAGAGCGAAACCCCATGGCGCATCCTCGCGAAGAAAGCAAAGATTGAGAACTCCAACATCTGGCTCACCATGCCTGGCGAGAAAGACTCTGACGATACCTTCATTGCAGCCAACCTGGGCGATGCCACGATTGAAAACGGCTCGTTCGACCTGAAGAACGGGCACTACGAGGTGGGGAGCATCGACATCAAGAACAGCAGTGGCTGCTACAACGACATCAAGGTGAAGGACGTGGCGATGAAGGCTGAGGACATAAGCTACAGCAACGACGGCAGCCCGAAAGCGACGGCTAACCTGAAGTCGCTCAAGTTGAAGGAAGGCAGCGGCTTCGACGTGAAAAACGTTTCGGGACAGGTGGCGTTGGCCGACAACCGCTTGAAACTGAAAGACGCAAAGATAGAAACCTCTGAGTCGTCGATAGGCGGCGACCTCGACATGTCGCTCGACTCTTTCAATGAGGTGCATCCCGGCACGCTGAAAGGCACCGTGCATGCCTCGCTGGGCAAGCAGGACCTGATGCGCTTCATGAAAGACATGCCTGCCGGTTTCCGCCAGAAGTGGCCCAACCAGCAGCTGAAGGTTGACGGCACGCTGCGTGGCAACATGCAGAACATGGCGTTCAGCGACCTGAGTGTTTCGCTGCCCACTGTTTTCCGTATGAAGGCAACGGGCTCGGTGCAGAACCTCGATAACCTTGCCCGCCTGAAGGCAGATGTCGACGTCGATGCACATGCCTGCAACGCCGCTTTCCTGAAAGAGCTGATGCCCAAGGATTTGCGCAAGGACGTGAACATACCGAAGAACCTGGCGCTGAAAGGCAATCTGAAGGCCGACGGGCAGAAGTATGCCGCCCGTTTCACAGCCAGCGAAGGTAGCGGCACGCTGGGCGGCAACGTCAGCTATGATGCCGGACGTGAGGCTTACGAGGCCAAACTGAAAGCCAACAAGTTGGCGCTGCAGCATTTCCTGCCCAACTACGGACTGTCGCCTCTTACCGCCACCATCGACCTGAAGGGGCAGGGCACCGACCTGATGTCGCCCCGCACGACGCTTACTGCCAAGGCCGACGTGCAGCAGTTCCACTATGCGGGCTACAACCTTGCAGGCATGAAGGCCGACGCCAAGGTGCGCAACGGGCGCGCCCTGGCCACCGTGAACAGCAGCAACAACCTGCTCGACGGCGTGGCAAGAGTAGACGCGCTGATGAGCAAGAACCGCCTGCGTGGCACGGTGGTGATGGACCTTGCCAAAGCCGACCTGCAACGGCTTGGATTCGTAGACAGCATGATGGTGGTGAGCGGCTGTGCCCACCTCGACATCGACAGCGACTTGAAGCAGTATCATAAGGTGCAGGGATCTGTAGGCGACCTGACCCTGCGCATGAAAGATGAAGTGTTTAGGCCTGGCGACATGTGGATTGACGCCCTGACGTCGCGCGACCAGACACGTGCTGTCGTCGACTGCGGCGACTTCCATCTGGACCTTGATGCCAAAGGCAACTACGAGCGGCTGCTCGATGCTGGCAACAGGCTCATGGCAGAGGTCCAGCGCCAATACGACGAGCGACTCATCGACCAGGGACGTCTGCGCAGCGTGCTGCCCGACGCCCGACTGACGCTGAGCAGCGGACGCGACAACTTCTTCGTCGACCTGATGCAGCGCTATGGCTACGGGCTGAGCAACCTGAACTGCAACATCACGTCCTCGCCCCTCGTCGGACTGAATGGCAACCTGCATCTGGAATCGCTTGTCGTCGACAGCATGTTGCTCGACACCGTGAACTTCTCCATCCGTTCCGACTCCGTGCGCACGTCGTATCAGGCTCAGATTCGCAACAACGAGAAGAACCCGCAATACACCTTCAACGCCCTCGTTGACGGCATTGTGCAAGACCGCGGCACCACCTTCGGCACCCGCCTCTACGACGCCAAGGGCGAGCTGGGCGTGCGCCTCGGCCTGCAAGCCACGATGGAGAACGGCGGCTTCATGTTCCGCACCTACGGCAAGGAGCCAGTGTTGGGCTACAGGAAGTTCACTGTCAACGACGATAACTACGTCTTCCTGGACGGCGACAACCGCGTGTCGGCCGATGTGGTGCTGAAGGCTGCCGACGGCACGGGTGTGCAGATCTATACCAACGACGACAACGAAGAAGCCAAGCAGGACATCACTGCCTCGCTGCATCACTTCGATTTGGAACGCATCCTCTCCGTGATACCTTATACGCCTGCCGTGCAAGGCATGCTCAACGGCGACGTCCACTTTGTGCAGACCGACGAAGAGGTGAGCGTGTCGAGCGATTTGGCCGTAAAGAATCTCGTCTATGAAGGCAGCCCCGTTGGCAATCTCGGCACTGAGTTTGTCTATATGCCGAAGGACAACGGTTCCCATTACGTCGACGGCATCCTCTCGCTCGAGGGGCAGGAGATTGCCACTGTCAGCGGAACCTATTATAATAAGGAGACTGATAGCCAGGGCGGATTCCTCGATGCCCAGGTGAACCTGGCGCGCATGCCGCTTTCGCTCATGAATGGCTTTATTCCTCAGCAGATAGTGGGCTTCGAAGGCTATGGCGAGGGCTCCGTCACCGTGCGCGGTCCGCTCTCGAAGCCTGTGGCCGACGGCGAGATTTACCTCGATTCAGCCTATATGGTGAGCCAACCTTACGGCGTGCGCCTGCGCTTCGACAACGACCCTGTGGCCATCAAGGGCAGCAAGTTGTTGCTTGAGAATTTCAACATGTATGCCAACAACTCTTCGCCGCTGACCACCTACGGCATGCTGGACTTCACCAATCCCTCGCGTATGCGCCTCGACATGAAGATGCGGGCCCAGAACTTCCTGCTCATCGACTCGAAGGAGAATTCCCGCTCAGAAGCCTTCGGCAAGGCCTACGTGAATTTCTACGGAACGGTGAACGGCCTGTTGTCGAACCTCATGATGCGTGGCAAGCTCGACGTGCTGGGCAGCACCGACCTGACCTACATCCTGCGCGACTCGCCCCTGACCACCGACAATCAGCTGGATGGCCTCGTGCGCTTCACCGATTTTGCCGATACCACGCAGACCACCGTGGAGCGCCCCGAGCTGACGGGCTTCTCGATGGACATGACCGTTGACGTGTCGAAGGGTGCCCACATCATGGCTTATCTGAATACCGACAAGAGTAACTATATCGACCTGATGGGTGGCGGCTCGTTGCGCATGATCTACAACACGGCCGACAACCTGCGACTCACTGGCCGCTACACGCTGGCCAACGGCGAGATGAAATACTCGCTGCCCATTATTCCTCTGAAGACGTTCACGATTCAGGACGGCAGCTATCTGGAGTTCACGGGCAATCCGATGAATCCGAGGCTGAACATCACGGCGACGGAACATGTGAAGACGGCCGTTTCGGGTAGTAATGGAGTAGGGCGCAGCGTCGATTTCGACTGCGGCGTCATCATTACAAAGACCCTCGAGGACATGGGCTTGGAATTCACGCTTGACGCTCCCGAGGACATGCAGCTGCACTCCGAACTGCAGTCGATGAGCAAGGAGCAACGCGGCAAGCTGGCCGTGACGATGCTCACTACGGGCATGTATCTGGCCGACGGCGACACAAACGGCTTCTCGATGAACAACGCGCTGAACACGTTCCTGCAAAGCGAAATCAACAACATCACCGGCAACGCCCTGCGCACGCTCGATTTCTCAGTGGGTCTCGACAATACGACCGATGCCACGGGCAACGTATCGACCAATTATTCCTTCAAGTTCGCAAAGCGTTTCTGGAACAATCGTCTGAAGATAGCCGTGGGCGGAAAGGTAACTACCGGAGCCGACGTGCAGAACCAGAACCAGTCGTTCTTCGACAACGTCACGTTTGAATATCGTCTTGACGACACGGCCAACAAGTACGTCACGCTTTTCTACGAGAACAACGTCTACGACTGGCTCGACGGCTATACGGAGAAGTATGGCGCCGGCTTCATCTGGCGTCGCTCGTTGCAGCATTTCAAGGATATCTTCAACCTGCGCGGCGAGAAACAGCAGTTGTTGCCCAACGTGCGCCGTGACACGCTGCAGCGCGACAGCATCGAAAGAAAGGAGGTAGTAAAGAAAGATGAATAGGAAAAACCTGCATATCGGTCTTGGGCTGTTTTCGTCATTGGCTATGTTGCTGCTCTCGTCGTGTTCGACAACACAGAACATTCCCGATGGCGACCAGCTCTTCGTAGGACTGACGAAGATTGCCTATGAGCGAGGCGACAGTGGTGTGCCCTCTGGCGTTGCCAACAAAAACTTCTTCACCATGCAGGAGGAAGTGGAGGCAGCCCTGGCCACGGCTCCCAACGGTGCCCTCTTCGGCAGCAGCTACTTTCGCACTCCCTTCCCCTACGGACTCTGGATATGGAATGCTTTCTCGGGCAAGGAAGGAAAGGTGGCCAAATGGCTCACGGAGTCGTTCGGCAAGCAGCCCGTGCTCATGAGTTGGGTGAATCCCCAGCTGAGAGCCCAGGTGGCGCAGACCGTGCTGCGCAACTACGGCTATTTCCACGGCGCCGTTGACTACGACGTCATCACGCAGCGCAATCCGAAGAAGGCCAAGATAGGCTACAACATCACTACCGGACCGCTACTCACTATCGACAGCATCAGCTATCAGGGCTTCCCGCTCGAGGCCGACAGCCTGATTGCCGCTACGGCCGACCAGTCGCTGCTTCACACGGGCGACGCCTTCACGGCGGCAGCCCTCGACGGAGAGCGACAGCGCATCTCCACCCTCTTCCGCAACAACGGCTACTACTTCTATCAGCCTGCCTACGCCAGTTATCTGGCCGATACGGTATCGGTGCCCGGCAAGGCCCAGCTACGCTTGCAACTGGCCGACGGCATTGCCGAGGAAGTCAGAAAAAAGTATTACATCGGCCACATCACTGTGAACCTGCAGAAGACCTTCATGCAGGAACTCACCGACAGCCTGCACCGACGCACGTTCACCCTCCGCTATCGTGGGAAGCACTCGCCCGTGAGACCCCGCGTCGTGATGGGAGCCATGCGTCTACGCTCGCGCCAGCCTTACAGCTACGACCTCTATCTGGAATCGGCCAACGCGCTGAATGCCACAGGGCTGTTCTCGATGACCGATTTCCAGTTTATACCCCGCACCTCAAAGGATCTCTCCGACATCGACTTCATCCGCGAGCTGCAGGCTCCCGCCGACCTGCTGAAGCTCACATCGCAACTGTCGGCCCGACAGACGCCGCTCTCCCTGCTTCAGAATGAAGACACGCTCGACCTCGTTGTCAACTGCGTTTTCGACCGTCCGTACGACGTCTATCTCGAAACCAATTTCACCAACCGCACCATCGGACGCATGGGCCCCGAACTGAAGCTGGGCTTCACGAAGCGCAATGCTTTCCGTGGCGGCGAGAAGCTTGACATCAACCTGCACGGCTCCTACGAGTGGCAGACGCGTTCGTCGGGCGGCGACATGAACACCTACGAATATGGTGCCGACGTCTCGCTGGAATTCCCGCGCCTCGTGGCACCCTTCATGGGCAGCAACCAAATGCGTCGGCGCATGGAGCACATGTGGGCCCGCGGCATCAGGCCCAATCCCCGCCGATGGAGACGCGTGGCCACCACGCTGGCTAAAGTGTCGAGCGACATCGTGCGCCGTCCGGGCTATTACAAGATGCACATCGTTTCGGGTGAGTGGACCTATCGCTGGCAACCCTCTGCCACCAGCCGCCACGAATTCTCGCCACTCACGCTGAAGTATCAGTACATGAACTCCCACACGGCGGATTTCGACAGCATCATCATCAGCAACCCCTATCTGGCTGCCACTATGAGCGACTACTTTATCCCGCAGATGCGCTACACCTACGTCTATGCCAGTCCTACTGACCTGCTCAACCCCATCCGCTGGGAACTGACGCTCTCCGAGTCGGGCAACCTCACGTCGCTGGCCTATGTGGCTGCCGGGAAGAAGTGGAGCGAGAAGAACAAGAAACTCTTCAAGAATCCCTATGCACAATATGTGAAGATAGAGACCGACTTCACCAAGACGTGGCAGCTGGGCCTGCACTCCCAGCTTGTTGGCCACCTGAATGCCGGCCTCGGCATCTGCTTCGGCAACAGCAACGACCTGCCCTTCAGCGAACGCTTCTATGTGGGCGGTGCCAACAGCGTGCGCGCATTCCCCTTGCGCAGCATCGGCCCAGGCCGCTTCGAGGGCGACTTCAAGGGCAACCGCCAGATATCATATCTCTTGCAGAACGGCGACGTGAAGTTCCAGGCCAATCTTGAGTATCGCCAGCGACTGTTCGGCAACCTGCATGGCGCCGTGTTCCTCGATGCAGGCAACGTGTGGCTACGCAAGGACATCGACCTTGGCGTGAAGGAAATCTCCGACCTGTTCGACGACTCGAAGTTCCGTTTCGGCGACTTCTTCAAGCAGATGGCCGTGGGCACGGGTGTTGGCCTGCGCTACGACCTCGATTTCCTCATTCTGCGCCTCGACTGGGGCGTGGGTTTGCACGTTCCGTTCGAGACCACGAAGAGTGGTTTCTACAACATCGATCGTTTCAGCCGCTACCAGACCCTGCACTTCGCCATTGGCTATCCCTTCTAAAGAAAGTATAAAAGGTGTGAAATGTTTTGCAGATTGGCAAAAAAAATAGTAATTTTGCCAGACGCTCATGAAAACGAGTCTACGTTGAATCATTTTTTTAATCATATAATCTAAAAAATCGAATAAATATGAAACCTACATTGTTTCTGCTGGCTGCCGGCATGGGTAGCCGTTACGGAGGCCTGAAGCAGCTCGATGGGCTGGGCCCCAATGGTGAGACCATTATGGACTATAGCATCTACGACGCCATTCAGGCAGGCTTCGGCCGCATCGTATGGGTTATCCGCAAGGATTTCGAAGAGCAGTTCCGCACGCAGATTCTCGCCAAGTATGAGGGACAGGTGCCTTGCGAACTGTGCTTCCAGGCTCTCGACTCGCTGCCCGAGGGATTCTCGGTGCCCGAAGGTCGCGTGAAGCCGTGGGGAACCAACCACGCCGTGCTCATGGGTAAGGATGTCATCAAGGAGCCGTTCTGCGTCATCAACTGCGACGACTTCTATGGCCGCGACGCCTTCATGCAGATTGGCAAGTTCCTGAGCGAACTGCCCGAAGGTTCTGAGAATAAATATGCTATGGTGGGCTTCCGTTGCTGCAACACGCTGTCGGAGAATGGTTCCGTGGCTCGCGGTGTGTGCGAATTCGACGACAACCACCACCTTGTAGAGGTCGTGGAACGTACTGAGATTATGCGCCAGGAGGATAAGGGAAATGCCATTTGCTTCAAAGACGAGCAGGGCGAGTGGCAGCCGCTGGAGGAAAACGTGCCCGTGTCGATGAACATGTGGGGCTTCACTCCCGACTACTTCGCTCATTCCGAAGCTTACTTCCGCGAGTTCCTCAGCGATCCTAAGAACATGGAGAACCTGAAGGCTGAGTTCTTCATCCCGCTCATGGTGAGCAAGCTGATAAATGAAGGTACGTCGACTGTTGAGGTGCTTGACACCACGTCGAAGTGGTTCGGTGTCACCTACGCTGCCGACCGCGAGGCCACTGTGGAGCGCATCCAGAAGCTTGTTGACGAAGGTGTCTATCCTAACAAGCTCTTCTAAATGCAAATCGACATCCTAAGCGAACAGGAAGCTGCCGTCTTGCAAGAGCTGACTGCAGCTTCCTCTCATATTGTTGTCACTTGCCACAAATCGCCTGATGGCGATGCCCTGGGCTCCTCGCTTGCATGGGCCGACTACCTGCGCTCGCAGGGCAAGGATCCTGTGGTGCTCATCCCCGATGCCTATCCTGACTTCCTGCAATGGCTGCCCAATACCGAGAAAATTATCCGCTACGACAAGCACCGCGAAGAAGGCGACCTGCTGTTGAAGACGGCCGATCTCATCTTCTGCCTCGACTTCAACGAGCCCTCGCGAGTCGACGAGATGCAGGCATCGCTTGAAGCCTCGCCAGCTCGCAAGGTGATGATTGACCACCATCTGAATCCGCAGATGGATACCGCTCTCACCGTGTCGCATCCCGACCTTTGCTCTACGAGCGAGCTCGTCTTTCGCATCGTGTGGCAGCTGGGAGCCTTCGATGCTATGCCCAAGACGTGGGCCGTGGCCATCTATTGTGGTATGATGACCGACACAGGCGGCTTCACGTTCAACTCCTCGCGTGCCGAGATATTCTTCATCATCGGGCAACTGCTCACGAAGCACATCGACAAGGATAAGATTTTCCGCAAGGTCTACAACAACTACTCCTCATGGGCCATCCGCATGCGAGGTTACGTCATGTGCCACAAGCTTAACGTCTTCGACGACCGGCATGCAGCCTACTTTGCTATCTCGCGCAAGGACATGCGCGACTTCCATTTCCTCAAGGGCGATGCCGAGGGACTGGTCAACGAACCTCTGCGCATCAAGGGAATGCGCCTCTCCATTTCGCTGCGCGAGGACGACCGCAAGCCCAATCTCGTGTGGGTCAGCCTGCGTTCCGTAGACGACTTCCCCTGCAACCGCATGGCTGAGCGCTACTTCAACGGCGGCGGTCATCTTAATGCCAGCGGTGGCCGGCTCTTATGCTCGCTCGACGAGGCTGAGCGCATCACCCGCCAGGCCATTGCAGAGTTCGAGCCATAGAAGGGAAAAGAACAATGAGAATAGATAATTGAAAATAAAAACTGTAAATCAATGAGACTTAACAGCATTCTGGCCATAGCCGCCACAGTACTGCTGCTCGTATCGTGCAGCAAGACCGAGACCTACCAAGAGAAGCGCGACAAGGAGATTGCCGCCATCAATAGCTTCATTGCCGAGAAAGGCATCAAGGTCATCAGCGAAGAAACCTTCTTCGCCCAAGACAGCATGACCGACGCCACGAAGAATGAGTACGTGCTCTTTAAGGCGTCAGGCGTCTATATGCAGATCGTGCGCAAGGGCTGCGGCCAGAAACTCCGCAAGGGCGAGACTGCCACGGTGCTCTGCCGCTTCAGCGAGTACAACCTCAAACTTGGTGCCGACTCCCTGTCGCTGAGCAATGAGTTCTACATCAACGACGAACTGAAGGACTCCTACATCGTCAATCCCGACCGAATGACCATCACCAATAGTTCCGGTTCCTATTCCGGCAACTTCGACACCACCAGCTATATGTATCTGGCCTACGGGCTCAGCACAGGCTCCACCGTAGTGCTTTCGGGATGGCTTGTGCCCTTCGCCTACATCAACCTCGGCCGACCTGCTGAAGACGGCGACCAGCCGGCCAAGGTGAGACTCATCGTTCCTCACAAGGAAGGTCATCTGACGGCCTCCAGCAGTGTCACACCCTACTTCTATGAGCTCACACTCCAACGGGGAAGATAAAGGGGGAATAAAAATTGATAATTGTAAATCCGTTAATCGTAAATATCCATGACTCTCATCAAATCGATTTCAGGCATCCGCGGAACCATCGGCGGACGTGCGGGTGACACACTCAATCCGCTCGACATCGTAAAGTTTACATCTGCCTACGCCACCCTCATCCGTCGTGCAGGCAAGTCAGCTAACAATCGCATCGTCGTCGGCCGCGACGCACGCATCTCAGGTGAAATGGTGCGCAGCGTTGTTTGCGGCACCCTTATCGGCATGGGCTACGACGTTGTCGACATCGGCCTCGCCACCACCCCCACTACCGAACTTGCCGTACGTTGGCTCCAGGCCGACGGTGGCATCATCATCACCGCCAGCCATAACCCGCGCCAGTGGAACGCGCTGAAGTTGCTCAACTGCGAGGGTGAGTTCCTCAACAAGGCCGAGGGCGAGCAGGTGCTGCAGATTGCCGAGGCCGAAGACTTCGACTATGCCGACGTTGACCACATCGGACACTACTGTCAGGACAACACCATGGACCGTCGCCACGTAGAGAGCGTGCTGGCACTCGAGCTCGTCGATGCCGAAGCTGTTCGCAAGGCTGGCTTCCGTGTCGTTGTCGACAGCATCAACAGCGTGGGCGGCGTCATCCTTCCCGAATTGCTGAAGGCGTTGGGCGTCGAGGCCAAGTTCCTCAATGGCGAGCCCACGGGCGATTTTGCCCATAACCCCGAGCCCCTGAAGCAGAACCTCGGCGGCATCATGGACGAACTGAAGAAGGGGGACTACGACCTCGGCATCGTTGTCGATCCCGACGTAGACCGTCTGGCTTTCATTCAGGAAGACGGCGAGATGTTCGGTGAGGAGTACACCCTCGTCTCCGTGGCCGACTATGTGCTGACCCACACACCGGGTGCCACCGTCAGCAATCTCTCATCGACGCGTGCCCTGCGCGATGTCACCGAAAAGCATGGTGGCAAGTATCAGGCATCGGCCGTTGGCGAGGTCAACGTCACCACGCTGATGAAGCAGGTGGGTGCCGTCATAGGTGGCGAAGGTAATGGCGGAGTCATCTATCCCGCCAGCCACTATGGTCGCGACGCTCTCGTGGGTATCGCTCTGTTCCTGACACAATTGGCTCAGAAGGGCTGCAAGGTGAGCGAGTTGCGCAGCACCTATCCCAGCTACTTCATGGCTAAGAACCGCATCGACCTGCAGCCCTCTACCGACGTCGATGCCATCCTTGCCCGCGTCAAAGAACTCTATAACCCAGCTACGGCTGAAGGTGTTGAGGCTGTGAACGACATTGATGGCGTGAAGATCGACTTCAAGGACCGTTGGGTACATCTGCGCAAGTCGAATACCGAGCCCATCATCCGCGTCTACAGCGAGGCACCCACGACTGAAGAGGCCGATGAACTTGGCAAGCGGCTCATGCAGGTAGTCTACGACATGCAATAAGTTTCAATAAGAATTCTAATCAACAAATAAGGTTGACACGTTTGGTGCCAACCTTATTTTTTTGTATAATATAATTCTTATTCAGCCTCTCCGAGGTCAGTGGGGTAACAGCAATATCCTTTTATTTGCCTATTTTTCTTCCCCCCTCCTCTGGTGTCTTTATCCGAGAACGGTTATAACGGAAATGTTTGCCGCGTTCCTTTATTTCATAGTCTGAAGGACTGGTTTGTAATTATGAGAACAAGGCGGTGCCAAGGGTCTTTGTGAGCCAAACGAGCCCCCAGAGCAGAAGCATGATGGCGATGGCAAGAGATATGAGGATGGCGGCCGATTGAGTAGCCTTGCGATTGACTTCGTGGACGACGATCTCATCATCATTGATGAAACCGTCGATGAGCGCCATGTTGCGTTTGTTGGCTTTGTGGAAGAAGTCGATGACATCGCCAACGAAGAAGGGCAACATGCCGAGAAAGATGTCGCGTAGGGTGTTGTTGAGAATGGCCAGCGTCAAAGGTATGGAGCGCAGGCGGAAAGCAGAGAAGTAGACGTGGACGACGGCGAAGCCTGCCGACACGATGTCGCCCACTCCTCCCGGCACGAGTCCTGCCACACCGTCGACGTTGTAGCGGTCCATCCAGAGCGTGACAGCCTGAGTGGCTCGATAGAGGCGCGACGAGCGCAGCTTCTCGCTGCGGTCGGAGGAGGGTCTCCTCTTGTTCCCGTCTGCCGAATGCTGCTGCTCGCTACGGTCGGTGCCCCCTTCCTGCTGCGGCATTTCCTGTTGCGGGATGACGGGAAAGTCTTCAGAATGTTCGAAACTCATAGCCTTGTTCTTTTAGCCATTCCAACGACCGGGGTAGGGCAGTGCGCAGTTTGTCAATGCTCTTCAGCGAGTCGTGGAAGGTGATGATGGAGCCGTTGCGGGCATAGCGGCGCACGTTCTCGAAGACGTCGTCGGCCGTGAGCCACTTTGAGTAGTCGCGCGTAACGAGGTCCCACATAACGATTCGGAACTCCTTCGACAGCCAGTAGTACACGCTGTGTCTCAGCCAGCCATGAGGAGGTCGGAACAACAACCCACCCTCGCCCCTCGGGAGGGGTGGGGTGGGTTGTGTTGGTGCAAGCTTTTCTATCGCCTGCTGGCACTTGAACGTGTCGATGATATAGGTGGCAGTCCAGTGTTTGAAACTTCCCAGATGGTGGTAAGTGTGGTTGCCCACGCTATGCCCTTCGGCGAGCAACTGCTGGTAGAGGTCGGGGTGCTTCCTTACGTTGTCGCCCACAACGAAGAAGGTGGCGCGTGCGTCATACCGTCGGAGCGTCTCAAGCAGGAAGGGCGTCGACTCGGGTATGGGCCCATCGTCGAACGTCAGGTAGACAGCCCGTTCCGATGGGTCCATACGCCACGTGGCATGAGGGTAGAGCCAGCGCAGCCATTTGGCAGGTTGCTCAATAATCATATTTAGAATACCTGTCCGCCGCGTGCTGAGTAGGCAGCGGCAAGACTGTTCAGTTTCTCCTCAAGTTTGCTGGCCATTCCTTCGTCGATGAGCGATGCAATCTGCGTGATGCGCTGCATGACATAGAGTTGGGTGAGGCAATCGTTCTGCGACTGGGTGAAGCGGCCTTGGCTGAGCGAGAGGTAGAACTTCATGTATTGTTCGGCATTGGTCCAGAGGCGGTCGAGAATGCGCGTGGTTTCGGCTTTCTTGCCCAGCAGGGCGTAGGTCTCAGCCATATCGAACGAGCCGCTGCGGAAGTTCACGGGCACGTTGTAGTAGGGCAGTTCCTTTTCGCACTTCTGCAGCACGGCGAGTGCCTTCTGGTCTTTACCTTCCTTCAGCAACGTCTTGGCCAACTGGGCCATGAGGGTGCGGTGGGTGTAGCACATGCGCATGACAGTCTCGTCGATGTAGAGTCCCGGACGCGACACACCGCCGAACTTATACCGCTCCATAACGTTGCGATAGGTCTTCTCGGTGTCGAGCTGCTTCACGCCTTCGTTAGCCACGAGATTACCGCGCTCGTCAGTGTGGAAGGTGCTGAACGGCGTGATGCGGTTGGCCAGACCTTCCTGCACGAAGTTCTCGCCCAGGTTCATGTAGTTGTCTGAGCCCACGGTGGTGGCCACGTAGATGGGACGCACCCAGTTAGCCTGAGCAATCATTTCGAGAATCATCAGCTCGTGCTTGTAGAGCGCGCGCTTACCAGCCAGCGAGATGACCATCTTGTCAGGTATCGAGTCGGCAGCCATGAGCATACCACTCTTGCGCACGGCGTCCTTGTCGATGGTGACGAAGACGGTGTCGGTGGGAATGAAGCGCTGTTGCGGATTGCTGGAGCGCACCCAGTTCTTCAGGATGTTTTTCAGTTCGAACGGCTCGTCGCCAAACTGCTTGCGG
>OCVV011358486.1_pt1 | contig 16304 bp, 16 predicted proteins | sample 1539721 | NCBI WGS metagenome assembly OCVV01 (sample SAMN02144230, study PRJEB22623) | gut metagenome | biome: sheep rumen | host: Ovis aries | place: New Zealand
CCGTCCTGATCAAACGGAACGAGCCCGATTGGCATCGTATTCGTGACAGCAATTCCCACATCGACGGAAATCGTATCGATTAACGCAAAAGAGCTTGTACACGCAACCAAAAGAGCTAAAAAGAATAATTTGAATTTCGAAAGCATCATTTTAATAATACAAAGTTTTTACTATCCCCGCTGTGAGTTTTCTCAATTCGGCGTAAAGTTAAAGTTGAGCGAAAGCGCAGGGGCACGGTAATTGGGAGGGAGCTCCGGAAGCTTGGAAATTTTCACGGCACGCATCGAAAGATGGTCCCAAGTTTTATTTCCGGAAGACCGTTTTAAGGAAATGTTCGTGATGTTTCCAAAGCGGTCTACGGTAAACTGGACTGAAGTCTTGGTACTCTTAGAAACAGTCAATCCCGAAGGCGGATTAAAATGCTGCATAATAATCTGCTTTAAGCGTTCAAGATACACTTGCATCAGCGGATCCATATCCACATAGCCAACCGGGTTTAGTCCGGACGCTTCCGCGATTTCATCGGGAAGATCCATGTCATCGGGGAGATCCATCGTTTCTTCGACAGATTCTTCCTTGGGAGGTTCCGGTTCGGGTTGCGGCTCCGGCTCGGGCTTCGGTTCTTCCTTTGCGATTTTCGGTTCCGGCGGAAGCTCCTTTTTCACTTCCGGCTTCGGTTTTGGCTGTTCCTTTTTGACTTCTTTAGGCGGCTCGGGCTGCGGCTTCGGCGGTTGCTTTTTGGGTTGAGCCTTGGGTGGAGCGACCTTGTGCGGCTGTTGCACCTGTACCAGTTCAAATATTTTGACCGGTTCCGGTTCTCGTTCAAAATTCAACTTGTTCAAAACGACCACGGCACCGAGAATCAGCAAATGAAAACACAAGGAAACGACGACAATCTTCGGAAGCTTGCCGCACCAGCCACTCTGGAAGAATGGGGACATATCTTGTTTTTTCTTTTCTGCCATTCGATAAAATCGCTTTATTTTTCAGGGAGAGTCAAAAAGCCGAGTTTGGTAACGCCCGCCTGTTGCACAAGCGAAACAACCTTCATCACTTTGCCATAATTCACCGCTTCATCGGCATTAATGACGACCGGCATATTGCCGTCCCACAAGGACTTGAAAATGTTGTTGAAATCGTTCAGCTCCACTTTCATATCCGCAATGTAAATTTCATTCTGCTTGTTGATGGAAACCTTCAGCAATTTTTCCTGTTCCATTGTCGGGGCTTCCGCCTTCGGAAGTTCCACCTTAATCCCTTGACTCATCAAAGGCGCAGAAATCAAGAACACGATGAGAATTGCGAACACGACGTCGATCATGTTCGTCAGGTTCATTTCCTGGTTAATCGGTTTACCACGACTACGTTTCACAGGAACTCCTTAACCAGCCACTTCTTCAAGAGCGAGGAGGTCACCGCGCTTAAATAGACTGAGCATACGGCTACCAAAGTTGTAATAGGCGATTTCATTTTCACCCGTGCGAGACACAAAAATATTGTACGCACCCGAAGCCGGAATAGCCACCACAAGCCCTGCGACCGTTGTAATCAGAGCCATCGCGATACCCGGAGCGACCACAGCCAAATCCGCAGAACCATGCCGGCCGATTTCAAAAAAGGCGCTCATAATTCCCCAGACAGTTCCGAGAAGCCCGAAGAAAGGCGCCAAATTCGCGCACATGCCAAGGAAGTTCACATGACGGTTTTCGCTCAACCGAATGCCTTCAATCGAACGTTGGATGGTATCTTCCAAAAGGGACGCGCGATGCTGAATGGAATCGTAACTCACAAAATTGCTGAACTTGGAAGCTTCGATCAAAACTTCTTCCGTCAAACTCTTCAAAGCGCTCGCTCCGCTCGTATCGCAAAGATCTTTTAAATCCACAAAGCGTTCGATCTTTTCGAACTTGCGGTAGAAGAGTGCATTGGCATGCTGATTTTTACGAAAGAAAACCATCTTAACAATAATGATCCCCCAGCACATCAAGGACATAATCGCCAAAATGCAAAGGATAACCATCGTTGCAATGTCGGATTCTCGAACCATTTGGATAACAGGCAAATCGAGCATGAAGCCTCCCTAAAAAGTCAAAAATCAATCTAGTAAATTTACACCGACAAAAATGTTATTAGATTTCAAACATGAAACTTATTCCTAATGGCCGTTGGGATAACGGCGACGAAAATACGCTTCCCAGTGTCGTTGTACACGTTTTAAAAGATCACCATTTTCTGCATGTCCGCTTTCAGGTAACGGAACCGGATTCCTGCTACGCAGCTACCGTCGACCATGACGGTGGCCACGCCTGGGAAGATAGCTGCGTCGAAATCTTTATTAAAGCCCTCAATTCGGCAAATGAATACATCAATTTTGAATTCACAAGCAAGGGTTTTTGCTATGCAGCCCGCGGATTAAACCGGGAACATCGCAAGGAATTTTTACAGACGCAATATTCCCATATTCTGCGTTCGGTCAAGGAACCGGTATTTGAAGACGGCAAAGTCACCTGGGAACTCAAGGTTTCCATTCCAGGATTCCTCTTCGGAAGCCACAATCTTTCGAGTGAAGAAATTTACGGAAACATTTACAAGTGCGGAGACAAGACTCGCCGTCCCCACTATCTGGTGCATTTTCCGATTAACACCGACAAGCCCGATTTTCACCAGCCCCGATTCTTTAAGAAAATTATCTAACAGCAAGGATTTTGGACATGAAACTTTGGATGGGGATTTTTTTGGGGGCTCTTGCTTTTTCTGCAGGAGTCCTTTTTGCAGAAGATTCTCTTTACGTTCCCTTTGGAAAACTAGGCTATTTGACCAGTTCCTTCGGAGAAAGCCGGGGAACCCGTTACCATGCAGGCGTAGATTATTCAACAGAAATGCAAGAAGGCTTCCCTTCCATTGCGCCAGAAGACGGGAAAATTGTCCAAGTCAAGATGTCCCCATACGGCTATGGCAAAGTGATCTATTTTGAAGATAAGCTCGGGCGCACATGGGTCTTTGCGCATCAAAGCGGATTTTCTAAAAAGCTGGATTCTCTAATCCGCTACACGCAGAAGAAAACCAAAAAGAACGACATCTCGATCGACCATCCGAAAATTCCCGCCTTTCAAAAAGGGGATACACTTTCTTATACGGGAAGCTCTGGAATCGGGAATCCCCATTTGCACTTGGAACTTCGATCCGGGGAATCGATTTTGAACCCTTGCCATCACGGCACCCTCTGTGGCGATACCCTGGACCCTCAGATTCTCGGAGCCGCCGTATTCCAAGGCGAAGACGTTTCGATTACCGGTGAAGAAGCCTTGAAAAACGGATGCTTGGAAGTCCCCGACATTCACAATCGTGAAGACTCCCTCCGTTTTACGTTTAAAATTGCAGATTACAGTCGGGAACCTCTCGAAAACCCGATGTCCGTTCGACGTGTAACGCTCAAAAAAGGAAATACAATCCTCGGAGAAATCATCAAGGATACGTTGAAATTTTCAAACATGCTTCAAATCCGGGAAGAGCTCCTTTGGGCAGAAGAAGCCGATACCGCAGGCGATTGGCATTACATCCCTAATCCATACAAATTAACAAAAGACGATACGCTTGAATTTGAAACCGAAGACATGACCTACCGCGTTTCCAAGAGAAGACTTATCCTCGCAGAATCCTGCGAAGGCAAAAAGCCGATGATGCGCGGAAAAAATCAAAAGCCGGAAATGTTCACGTTCTTAAGCCGCACCTGGATCGGACTAGACCTTTGCCAGTCAGATTCTCTGAAAACAGATTTTCTCTTTTTCAGCAAAGGGAAGCCAATCGCAGACAGTGAAAGCAAGCCGTTGAATCCCTGCAAGGAATTTGCAGCGGCACCCATTCCTCTTGGGAAAATACTGGCCATATTCCCAGATCTCGACGAAATCCGCTTGGAACAAAACGGGAAAACAGATACCATCCGCGTTACAGAAATTCCGGCTGACGCCCAGGATTTCAACTGGGAAACCGAATTTCAAGAAAAAAAGATTTCACAAAACGTGACAAAGCTTTCGGACGTTCCTTGGACAAGAGCCCTCGGCATTCGCAAGTTTCAAAACGATAGCGTTCCCGCATATGAATTTCATCCGAAAGGATTGCACTTTTGGGGAAGTTGGACAGTATCGTTTGATGCCAATCTTGCAAGCGCTCCGCTCTACTACTTGGGCGAAACATCCCGTCGTTGGTTCTACTTCAGCAAACAAAAAAAGACGAAACAGACCCGTTTTACAAGCATGAATGAAATTCGCGACATCGGATTCATCCAAGATAACACAGCCCCGGAACTCGGAGAAGCGCGATTGGATTCCGCAGTCATCGCAGGAAAACTGTCTCCCGTTGTCCGAATTCCGGTAATCGAAAAGGAATCCGGCATCGAAAACGGGAATGCAATTCAAGCTTTTGCCAAGGGCGTTCCATACATTTATGCGGAATATGATTCCGAGCCCCAAGAACTCGTATTCGTCTTGAACGATTTATCCCAAGCCGGCAAGAGCTTTAAGGTCCGCATTCAAGATGAAGTAGGAAACGTTAAAACGTTTGAAATTACGGTGCCTACCGCACCGACTGAAGAATAAGTATTTATATTGCAATTCAAATGGTAAACGATCCGTACATTCTCGTAGCCGACAAAGAATCTCTCGACAAACTTCTCGAGGATCTTTCCCACTACGAAATCGCAGCAGTCGACACCGAAGCCGATTCGATGTACCATTATACGGTACGTCTCTGCTTGATACAGATTACCATCGGTGAACATCATTACATCGTCGATCCGTTTGCTCCGATTGACATCACCCCGATCTTCAAGACCCGTGCCATGAACAGCTTGATTTTGCACGGAGCCGATTATGATCTGCGAATGCTTTGGCATCATTACCAATTCTCGCCAAAGCACGTTTTCGACACGATGATCGCCGCCAAATTTCTCGGAGAAGAAGGTCTGGGCTACGCAAGCCTTGTCCGCAAATATTTCGGAGTCGATCTTCCCAAGGACAACCAAAAGTCCGACTGGACGACGCGCCCGCTTCCACCGGACATGTGCGAATACGCCATCCATGACACTTTCTATTTGCACGAGCTCTGCGCAAAGCTTGGCGAACAGCTCAAAGCTCAAGGCAAGTTCTCCTGGATGATCGAAACCTGTAACGAGCTGATTGAAAAGGCTCGCCAAAAAAAGGAAGAAGATCCTGAACGCTGGCGCATTTCCGGTTCTTTCCGGTTGCAGTCTAAATCCCTGAACATCTTGAAGCACATTTGGGAATGGCGCGAAAAGGAAGCCGAAAAACTTGACCGCCCGACTTACAAAGTTTTAGGGAACGAGCTGATGCTAGCCATCGTGCGTTCTGCAACGTACTCCTTCCCCGAAGTCCGCGAAGAATACCTGCCGAAACTTCCCCGCAACTTTTTTGGGGAACGTCGGAACGAATTCATTGCCATGCTCGAAAGCGCCATGCAGGTTCCGGAGTCGGAATGGCCCGAAGAGACGCAAAAGACTCCGCCACCTCAAATCAGCCCCGACGGAGAACTGATTGACACGCTCAAGGAATGGCGAAACGAACGAGCTTCGGAACTCCATTTAGATGGAGCTATGCTTGCCAACCGCACCCAATTGATAGCCCTAGCCACCCCTATCGGTTCAACCTGGGATGACCGTTACAATGCGGCGCATTTCTTAAACTGGCAACGCTCTATCTGGAACGGCATTTTGCACAACAAATTAACCCGCTGAGGTCTTTATGGGCATTGGAATTCCAGAACTTCTCTTGTTGGTTTTCTTGGCGATCCTCCTGTTAGGCGCTCGCCGTATTCCGGAACTTGGAGCCTCTTTAGGAAAAGCGCTCCGCGAATTTCGCAAAGCGAAGAAAGAAGTGGAAGACAAAAAAGCTTCCGACGATTCAAAAAAAGATTTCGACGAAAACGCATAAGGACCTTGAACGATGGAGCTCTCTGAACATTTTCAGGAACTCCGTTCGAGACTTTTCATTTGTCTCGGCTGTTTTACTGTTGTCGCAGCGGGAGCCTTTTATCTTTTTCCCTATCTGTGGTCTGTCATCCAGTATCCGCTTTGCCATTCCGAATTTGTTACCCTGGTAAACCTTTCGCCCGCGGAAGGCATTTCGGTAAATCTGCTCGTCGCCTGCCTGATGTCGGCTTTGGTATGTTCGCCCATTTTTTTGTACCACGCTTACGCCTTTTGCGTCCCGGCCGTTCCAGAAGCCCGCAAAAGAACATTCCTTTTTTCCGTTCTTACGGCAAGCCTTCTCTTTTTTGCAGGCGCCGCCTTCGCTTACTTTTTGGCGATTCCCTTTTTATTTTCTTTCCTTTCCAGATATTCGGATTCCGCCGTCCAGATGTGGTCGCAGACGTCTTATGTATCGTTCCTCTTCCGGTTTGAAATGCTTTTTGCGCTGATTTTTCAAATGCCGGTAGCGGCGGCATTCCTCGGACGTACGGGAATTTTCGACAAATCTTTTCTGCAAAGGCATTTTCGAATCATCGTTTTTTTGACAGCCCTTTTTGCGGCAATCGTGACCCCTCCTGATTTGCTTTCGCTTTTCTGGATTGCAATCCCCATGCTTCTTTTGTACGGAATCAGTCTCATCACGTACCGATTGTCCTGGAGAGCCAAATGAACGCGGAAATCGGATTTTCTGAATTTGGGCTTTTGTTCTTGCTGGCCTTGCTCCTGTTTAGCCCCAAAGATTTGGGAAAAGCCATCGCAACCTTCAAATACTGGAAGGGAAAACTTTACCGACTCAAATTTGACCTGGAGGACGAGCTTTTGGAACCTCAAAAAAAAGTTCTCGACAGAAAAAAAGAAAGCGCGTGGATTGTCGAAGCCATCCGAACATTTGAACCGTACAGATCCGCCGAAAAAGTCGCCGCTTTCTACCCGCTTTCGAACGAGCCGGATATTCGCCCGATCCTTCAGGATTTGGCCAAAGAGGGGCGCTTATTGCTCCCGATTACATATAGCGACGGTCTCATGGACTTTGTCGAAATTCACGACCTCGAAAAAGAACTCGTCGAAGGACGTTTTCACGTTCACGAGCCGAAGAAAGAACTACCGATTTATCGCGGACCGATTCCGTTCGTGCTCACTCCGGGCGTTGAATTTTCATGGAACGGCGGTCGACACGGCCATGGTAAAGGTTATTACGACCGTTTTCTCGCAAAGAATCCGCAAGCCGTAAAATGCGGTGTCGCATTTAGCGTTCAAGTGTCCGAAAAGCCCTTAACCCTCAAGCCACATGACGTTCCAATGAACTATATTGTAGCCCCGAAAAACGATCCGGAAAAGGAGATGCCTCATGTGGAAAAAGCAACCGTTTAACGCTGGCCGCGAAAACAACGAAGAAGAACCGTCTTTCTCGGAAAGACCCTCTTTTTCGGAAAGGCGTTCTCCGCGCTACAACCGCGATCGTGGACCGCGTCACTTTGACCGGGATCGCGATTTTAACCGCGACTCACGTCCACGCCCGAACCAGGTGAACGTCGCCCTCGGCGATGCAGAAAGCGCTCCGCAGACAGCTGTCGGCGGCATCCGCGAAGTTACCGAACTTCTGACCAATTCCCCAATGAAGGTGCACCGCGTTCTCTTCCGTCACAACTCCGGAAATCCGAAGCTTTACACCCTGCAAAAGATGGCCAAGAAGAACCGCATTCACGTGCAGCAGGTGGAAGCCCGCATTCTCGATTCCTATGCAGTCCCGAACCAGGGCGTCGTAGCACTCTGCAACGAAAAGGAACTTCTCAAATGGGACGACGTCAAGTCGGAATTTTTTGCCGCCAAGGAAAAGGGCGAGCGCAAGCTCGTCGTCGTTGCCACGAACATTGAAGACCCGAGAAACCTCGGAGCCTGCATCCGCTCTTCTTTAGGCCTTGGCGCCGATATTTTCCTGATGCCTTCCAAGGGCATGTGCGGTCTGACCCCGACCGTGACCCGTGCTTCTACCGGTGCTGTAGACAAGCTTCGCATTTGCCGTCCGGACAATCTCGAAGCGACCATCGGAGAGCTCAAGCAGGCCGGTTACCAAGTCCTCGGACTTGACGCGGCAACAGAAGTTTCTCTCGTCGATTACAAATTCGGCGACCAGATCGTTCTTGCTGTAGGCGGTGAAGACGTCGGCCTTCCGCCATTTATCGGAAAGCAGTGCACCGACATTCTGCGCATCCCGATGAATCCGGAAGCCCAATCCTACAACGCATCCGTTGCCCTTTCGCTCGGTCTTTACGAAATTGCGCGTACGCGCATGCCGAAATAACCCGTCGCAATGCAGAGCATTCCTTGGGAAGACGTTGAATTTGCGCGCTTTGTGAACGAAGCCGTCCAAAAAAAGACGGACGTTCTGAAGCTCGCCGAGAAACTTTCGAAAAGTCCGTTCGCCGACTTGCGCGGACCGATTCTCGATTACATCGCGCTCGTTCCCAAGTACCGCAAAAAGTTCGGGACAGAAGCTCTTCTCGCCTGCGACAAGCTTGCGTTAGAACAATCCACCGCATCCGACATCGGAATTTTTAAGGCGCGCCTTTTTGAAAAGGCAACCTCAATCGATGACCTTTGCTGCGGTATGGGCGGAGACAGCTTCTTTTTGAGCAAAGAAATTCCTGTCCGCGGCGTGGACCTTTCGGAAGAACGCGTCGCCATGTACCGTTTTAACACAAGAGCATTAGGCGCTCCCCGTGAAGCGATCCTCGCCGATATTCGCACACTCGAAAAGCGGAACGATTTTTTTACGGTTGACCCCGCCCGTCGCGCCAAGGAAGGCGATAACCAGCGGAATTTTTCGGAACTCACCCCGACCTTTGCCGAAGTCCTAGAGCTTTCCAAGCTTTACAAAGGCGGTATGGCAAAGCTTCCCCCGGGATACCCGACAGAAGAATTCCCTGCCGACGCTGAAGTCATTTATTTAGGCGCTAAAAGCGATTGCCGGGAATGTCTTGTTCTTTTTGGAGAACTCGCCCGAAATCCGGGAAAAACACGCGCCATCGCCATCGATAGCCAGGGGAACGCCCACAGCTGGATTTCAAGCGACGCCACCTCTACGGGCAAAGAACTTCCCCTCGGGAAAATCAGCGCTTATATTGCAGAACCGATTCCGGTTCTTGTCCGCAGTCATCTTTTTGCCGAAGTCGCCCTCGAGTCCGCCCCGGACGCACACCTGATTTCTTCGGGAATCGCCTATGCGGCAAGCGATTCCCCTCTCGACAGCGAAGCGTTCCATAACTTCCATGTTCTGGGATGCACCCCCCTTTCCACGGGAAAAGTGAAAAAGCTCTTAAAGGAATTCGATGTCGGCAAATTAACCCTTAAAAAGCGCGGCGTAGAAATCGTTCCCGAAGCCGAAATCAAGCGACTTGCCCCCAAGGGTAAGCGCGAAGCGATTCTCTTTTACACGCGCGTTGCAGGCGAAAAGGCCGCAATCCTTGCGGAAGCCCTTTAATACGTCTGCATTTTCTTATTTTTAAGGCATGGTAAAATTAGATCCCACATGGCTTGAACTGCTCCAAGACCAATTTGAACAGCCCTACTTTTTGCACTTGAAAGAAGTGCTGATCCAAGAGAAAAAGAAGTATACCATTTACCCGCCGGGCCCGCAGATTTTTGCCGCCCTCGACGAATGCCCCGTCGATCAAGTTAAAGCGGTCATCATCGGCCAAGATCCCTACCACAATCCCGGACAAGCGAACGGGCTCTGTTTTTCCGTTGCCGACGGCGTTCAGCCGCCTCCATCCCTCGTGAACATTTTCAAGGAACTTCATGACGACCTGGGAATCCCCATTCCGCAGAGCGGCAACCTCGAAAATTGGGCGCACCAAGGCGTTCTTCTCTTGAACGCAAGCTTGACCGTCCGAGCGCACCAGGCAGCCTCCCACTCGCAAATCGGCTGGCAACAGTTCACCGACACGATTATACAGCGCCTTTCCGAACGCAAAGAAAACCTGGTGTTTTTACTGTGGGGAAGCTTTGCCATTCGCAAGAAAATGCTCATCGCCAAGAACCGAGGTCACTTGATTCTCGAAGCCCCACACCCGAGTCCTCTTTCCGCTTACCGGGGCTTTTTTGGCTGCAGACACTTTAGCCAGGCGAACGCCTTCTTGAGAAGCAAAGGAATTGCGGAAATTAATTGGACACCTTGACAATGCATTTTTCTTAAGATATATTTAGCCCGCAATCTATGGGGATATAGCTCAGTTGGTAGAGCGATAGGTTCGCAATCTATAGGTCAGGGGTTCGACTCCCCTTATCTCCACGAAAAGGTCCGCAACAATGCGGGCCTTTTTCTTTTGCTTTTCCAACCTTTCTCCGGCAAAAATCCAAGCTTACACTTTAAAACAAAAACGCTCCCGCCGAAAAGCGAGAGCCTCTTTGCAACAGATTCACGAATTAGTTTTCGTTATTCTGCATTTCCATCGTTTCACGGTCCATCGTGTGCTGGAGATATTCCTTAAAGTCACGGTCGATGTTCACACCGTCGAATTCAGCAGCGTCTGCATCAAGAACGAACACGGCGCTCGGGTTATCCAACCAACCGACAACGTCCACGCCTTCGAGGGAAAGGGACTTGTCTCCTTCGGCCTTTGCGACATATTCCACAGCGCTCTTGCCGACCCAACCCTGACCGCAAGAACCCTTGACGAGAACAGCGTCGCCATCGTCCTTCACAATGTGGAGTTCATCTGCGAACGCAGCGGTGCAAACCACGTCAGAACCGCCTTTGGTCTTCGTCAGGTCAATATCACCACGCTTGGACTTCACCGTCTTCGGAGCAGCCATAGCAGCAACAACCATCAGAGCAAGAAGACAGAACAAAATCTTTTTAGTCATTTCACATCCTCGATAAATAGGGGATACCCTTTTCCTAAATCTTTATCCCAAATATATCCTTTATTTTTTCAAAATGGTAAGGATTTTTTCTTTTTATATTCGCTTTCATATGAAAAAAATTTTTTTCGCATTGTTCATTCTGGTTCTCCTTGCCGTAGGAGCCCTTTATTACGCAAAACAGCGCATTTTCGCCCCATCTGAAACCGACAGCTGGACGACCTTCCAAGTGGAAAACGGCTCTTCTGCGGTCAAAATCGGCAAAATTCTGGAAACGAACCACCTTATTTCGAACGCAAAGCTGTTTTCATGGTGGTGCAGGCTTGAAAAAATTCAGCTGAAAGCGGGATGGTACGATATTCCCCCAAAGACCAGCATCGCCGGTCTAGCAAAAATTCTTTCCGCAGGAAAGACGGCCACGCGCAAAGTCACAATCCCCGAAGGCAGAGCCTCTTGGGAAATGCCGGCCTACTTCCGCGAAGCGCTTCCCGATTTCGATTCCACCCAATGGGAATCCCTTGTCCACGACGCGGAATTTGCAAAAGAACTCGGTATAGACGCGCCGAGCCTTGAAGGCTACCTGCTCCCCGACACCTATCCCATTGAATTCGGAGCCACCGAAAAAGACATTGCGCGTCAAATGGTGCGTGCGAACCAGAGGCTCAAGTCCGAGATGGAAGCACTGCAAAGCCCGCTTTGGAAGGAACTTGGCGGATGGCACCAGGTTCTTACGCTAGCAAGCGTCGTCGAAGAAGAAACCGGCAAGACCGATGAACGCGCAATGATCGCTGGAGTTTTTGTCAACCGTCTTCGCCAGGGCATTTCGCTCGGAGCAGACCCGACGGTCCGCTTTATTTTCCGCAACTTGACAGGCCCCATTTACAAGAGTCAGCTGCAAAGCGACAGTCCGTACAACACAAGACGTTTCCGCGGTTTAATGCCCGGTCCTATTTCAAACCCAGGCAGAAAAGCCATCGAAGCGACTCTGAACCCAGCCCATACGGACGCCCTTTTCTTCGTGGCGAAAGACGACGGATCCGGCACGCACTTCTTTGCCAAGACGCTCTCCGAGCACAACAAGTTCAAGTCGACGGCCGCCAAGAACCGCGGCGAATAAAGCTCTACCAGTTCGCACCGACCTGGAAGAAGTAGTGGTAATTTTTCATATGCAAAAGGTCGCCTGGTTTCTGCATGGAAACAAGGCGGCTCATTCCGAGACGCACATCCAGACTGCGGTAAGAGGCTCGTAGCATCGGTTCCAGCAATATGCGGTCTGCATCCAGTTCAACCGTTGGATTTTCTTCAAAGTCACGCATATACGCGCCAAAAATCCAAGCGCCTAAAATTCCCCAGTGCAAGCCGGCATTGGCGCGGAGCGATCCATAATGATGCGAACTCATTTCGGCAAAATTCCATGCCGAACTCCACGGTGAAAGCGCCGGATGCAAACGGAACCAGTTTTCTAATGCCTTGTCGGATTCTCCGGGGAACACTTCCAGTTCATCGGGATATTCATAGCCATAACCGGTTTCGCGGCGAACGTTCACACCGCCCAAAGCTCCAACGCCCAAAGAGATAAAGTCTGTCGGAGCAAAAACTTTTTGAATGTCGACTGTCGAGGAAAAATACAACGGGGCATTTCCCGTGCCATCCCCCATCAAATTAATCGAGCGGAGTCCGAGTTCCCCACGGATTCGATAACCTCGGTCACCAAACCACTCTTCAAAGCCTCCCCGATTTCGTACAAATGAAATTTTGGGAATCAGGGAGTTCACACGCAACGTTCCATAATCTTCTTCCATGGCGGTCTTAAATTCCGCTTCTCCAAGAAGAACGCTCACCGAAACATCGGCCAAGGAATCCTGCAAATCAAACTCTAAAATCAAATCGTTTTCACGAACTTCGAAAATTTTCAACTCATCGGAAAGCTCCGAAAAATATCCCTTCAGCGGCCGACGTTTGGAAATATTCCCCATCACCGAAACCCCGGCTTTCCCCGTTAAGAATCCCTGAATCTGAAGCGCCGGGCGAACCGAATAGGAATGTTCTCCCCAGTATCCGTCCAGCGTAAACGCATATTCAAACTGATTGATATAGCGAAAATCCACGCCTGCATAAAAAAGCGGGCCCAAAATGTTATTGCCCAAACCGCCGACGCGAAATTCTACAATCGGAGAGGTCAAAGCCGAAACTTTGGCAATGCCAAGGGAATCCATTTCAATTTGGACAGAATCATAAAACGGGGATTCCGAAAGGCGATGGAGAAAGTTTGCAGGGGCAGCAACGCCCGTATCTTTCATATTCCAACGTTCCGACACATGGGAATAGGAAGCTGCGGAAAAGCTTTCAAAAGACGGATCGATTTTAAAACGCGGAAGGATGGAATCCAGAGGAGCCGGACGGTCGGTAGCTCGATTTGCAAGCGGTGAAAATTCACCCATTTTCTTTTCGACATCGGCATAGCCCATTTGCATCAAGGCGAGCGGAGACGCTTCCGAAATTCCATGCGGCCGGATAATGACAATCGTCCGGTTGGAATCCGATTTTTGTTTTTGGACCCATTCGAGTTCGCTTTCAAAGCCGGCGACCGTATAAACAGGGTCATACGAAACGCTTTGGCGTAGCGGATAAGCGGCAACATAAATGGCAAAGGCAGAATCCTGCGGAACAAATGTAGGGCAAAGCTCTCCAGAGGTTTTCGAAAACGGAAGCGAAGACTTGGCCGAAGACGGAAGCAGCTTTCCCTTTTCGCAGGCTAATGCAGTGAAAGGGACCACGCTGGAATCGGCCCGAGTCAAAGCTTCCTGAACTTGAAAGCGAAAAAGCGTTTGGCTCAAAGCATTCGTATCGGCATCCAAAGCTTTTTTTCGAAAATGCGCATACCCATTCGCATCTCCAAAAAGAGAAAAACGAAACGCCAGCGAAGGCGTGCCCGTTCTAGAGACCGGCAAGTCCATCCAGGTCTTTGGGGATGGATCTTTTTTTAGCACCTGCGAAACAAAAAGCGAATCCGTCACGATCCGCTGGATATCATCCAGTTCAAAGCCTTGACTCCAAAGGGCTCCGATAAACGCTCCCCACGAGGTTCCCACGACAGAATCAATCGGTATGCGGTAATCCCGCACAGCGTACAGAACTCCTAGAGAGTACCAAGGAGAAAAAGCGCCCCCGCCGAGGTAAAGGACCGTTTTGGGAGAAGTCTTCGAGTCAAGCGATTCCGGCAAGGCTTTTTCCAGAAGAGGTTCTAAAGAGCCTTCTGAAGAAGATCCTTTAGAAGGTTCTTCTGGTAAAAGTTCCTCACGGGAAGAAAGCGTGTCGTTTTGCGCAAAAAGGAACGCCGAAAGAACAAGGATTGCGGCGCATCCGCTTTTAAAAATGCTCATGAGCCGTTCTCCTTTAAGAATTACAGAAAATGGGATTCGTCAACCGCGTAAAGCCGAGCGATTTCTTTCGTAATGAAGCCTTCCTTTACCAAAGCGAGCAACGAGTCATCCAGCGGAAGCGCCCCTTCTGAAATAGCGGAACGCATCGCTTGGGGTACCTTATAATATTCCCCCGAATGGATCAGCGGTGCAATATTCGTATCGTTGTAAAGGACTTCCCATGCAGGGACTAAGGTTGAGCCATCTGCAGAAAGAATGAGCTTTTGCGTGACGATCGCTTTTAAGTTTGCCGCCAGGAGCGTTTGAGCAAGCTTTTTATTTTCCGCAGTTTCTGCGGCAAGCAGATAGGTCAAGACATCCTTGGCACTGCCAGCATTGACCGTCGCCACAACAAGCGCACCCGATTCTGCGGCTTTGAACATTGGAATGCAGGATTCCGTCTGTAAATCGCCAAGCCAGAAAAGATCCGTTCCGGAACGGACGTTCTGCGCAATTTCATCGGCCAACGAAACTTTCGCACGGTTCTTTTTGACAAGGCTCTGTCCGGTTTGCAGCCGAAATTCCGGGAGAGGATCTAAAAAACTCGCCCGTAAAATTTTTTGCGAACAAAGTTCCGAGACATAAGCCGAAGCCGTCGTAGTCTTTCCGCAAGAAGTGGGACCCGCAAACAGGACTATCCCCGAACTTACGCCCAAAAGACTCCTGACAGAATCCGGGACAGAAAGCGAAGCCAGGTTTGGAGCCTCCATTCCAACCGGATGAAGGATCGCCATTTTACCAAACGCTTCACGTGAATAACGGACACGCCATTCGATATTGGCCCAAGGACCGCCGCGAAAAGCTCCGTTTTCACCGTCGAGCGGACCTAAAAATTTTTCCAAGTCCCCAAATTCCAGTTTCGAAGCATCCGGAATCGTACGGACAAGTCCCGCCACACGAACCGCCGGCACAAGCCCTTCCGCAAGAATCAAATCCGAAGCGCCAAGCTGCAATGCATTATTCAAATAAAGATCGATAGAATTCGCCATGCTCACCCCTTATTTTTTAGGACGGTATGCCGCAAAACGACGACGGTTCAAAGAACGTTGCCACGCTTCTTCCCCGCGGATATAGCCCGAATCCACTAAGTTCTGCAAAGAATCGTCCAGGCTGAGACCTGTATTTTTTGCCGCTGCGATCGCAGACGGAAGCTGAATCAATTCACGCCGACGGATCAAATTCGTAATCGAAGAGGTCACCTTCAAAGCTTCTACAGCAAGAACCTGTCCCTGATTATCGATGACCGGAATCAAATGCTGCACAATAACGCCTTTCAATTCATCGGAAAGAGCGGAGGCGAGTTCCGCTTCGCGATCTGCGGCGGCACTGAACAAGCGAGAAAGCAGTCCATAAACATCATTCCCCGTCGCAACGACAAATACGAGCGCCCCCGCAGAAGACGCCTGCAAGGCGGCCCAAAGTTCTTCGACAGATTCCAAATGGTCAAATAAAATGACGCCTGCTCCCGCCAGAACGGCTTCATGCAAAGCGGAAACACCCGAAGTTACATGCAAGCCGACTTCCTTTTGGACCGTCATTCCATTGGCATTTTGGAGCAAACGTTCAATCGGTTTTTCAATGGATTCCATGAGCACATAGCGGTTCTTGGAAAGGACTTCTCCAAAAGCCCCAAGCGTCGTCGAACGCCCGCTTCCCGAAGGGCCGGCAATCAGCACAAGCCCATGCGGTAAATTCAAGAAATCCGCACAGAATGGCGGCAAGTAAAGCTTATCTAGCGGGATGGATTCTGCAGAAATCACCCGAATCGCAAGCGTCGGAGCCGTTTCATTCCAAGTTACCGTCAAACGGTTACGACCTGCACCAGCGAGAGCAAACGACTTGCTAAAATCCACGCCGACAACCGGTTCATAGCCATCGGCAAATCCCTGTTTTGCTTCAGAAAGCAGTTTGGAAAGTTGCGACGCTTCAAACGGTTTATCATTCACATAATCGAGAGTTCCACAGATCCGCATCGCGATCGGAGCCGTTTCCGAAAGATACACATCCGTCGCGTTGTACTTGCGGGCAAACGCAAG
>OCVV012837774.1_pt1 | contig 16304 bp, 14 predicted proteins | sample 1539721 | NCBI WGS metagenome assembly OCVV01 (sample SAMN02144230, study PRJEB22623) | gut metagenome | biome: sheep rumen | host: Ovis aries | place: New Zealand
CAGAACGCCTGATACGCATAATACGCACCCAGCCCCGTCCAGTGGTGGTCGGTGTTGAAGTAGATGTATTCGTCCTTATGCTTGCACAGCGCGTTGTAGCAGTTGATCGGCTTGACGTCCTCGGTATAGCTGCTGAAAATGGTTTTGAGGTTCTGCGACTGCGACTGGGTATAGATCTCGCCCGCCAGACGCTGCGGAATGCCGAACTCCGTGTGGGTCGGCACAACCATGTTGTATACCGTGAACTCGGGAGCCGCCTTCTTGAATTCGCTGATCGCGGCGGCATAATCCTTGCCCGCTTCATCGCTCGCGCCGCAAAGCTCGTACGCCGCGTTCTTGTAGATGTACACGCCCGGCTCGGAAGCGGAGTTGTAACCGTTGGTGCCGTCGTCGGGAATGTTGGGCGTGTCAAAGCTCAGCACGTTGACAGGTGGTGTGGTAGGCTCCGCGGCAACTGCCTCGGTCGCGGCTTCGGTCGCCTTGAGCTCACCCGATGTGGGCTTCACACACTGCGTGCAGCCGAGCATCACGACCGCCGCCATGCCGACGCACAGCATGCCCGTGATCCCGCGCCTGAGGGTGAACCCGTGTTTGTTCTCTGATGGAGTTTGTTTTGTAGGATAATTCATAGGTTCCTCCTGTTGAATAGGGTATTGTAATGGAAGAAGATCCTAACCGTTTTATAAAAAATACAAATCCATATAACCTTTAACATTATACTACAAAAACCGTTTCGATACAATAAAAATTCTGCTTTTTTTAAGAAAATCAAGCAATAATCTCCGATTTTTTTCGCTTTTGATGACGAAAAGCCGTGATTTTCAATTGATCTGCGGCAATCATCCGCCAAAACCACGCGATTTTATCATATTTCTTGCACTCTCGAAAAAGATGTGCTATCATAAAGAATAGTTGAATTTTTGAACAGAAAGTGTGATTTGATGAATTATTCTTTTTCCGACAAGGTTCTGGCGCTCAAGCCGAACGCGATCCGTGAGATTTTGAAGAGCGCGTCCGATCCCGACGTGATCTCTCTTTCGGCGGGCAACCCCGCTCCCGACGCGTTCCCCGTTGAGGCGATCCGCGAGATCTCCGAGCGCATGCTCCGCGAGAACCCGATCGGCGTATTGCAGTATGGCGTCAGCGAGGGCTACACCCCTCTGCGCGACACGCTCAAAGCCTATCTCAAAGACAAGCATGATATCGGCACTGAGGATGACGAGCTGATCATCGTATCCGGCGCGCAGCAGGTCATGGATCTCGCCGCAAAAACCTTCCTCAATGAGGGCGATGTGCTGGTATGCGAGGCGCCCAGCTTTGTCGGCGCGCTGAACACCTTCCGCAGCTACAACACCGAGCTGGTCGGCGTGCCGGTCGATCCCGACGGCATGAACATGGAGGCGCTCGAAAAGACGCTCGATGACAATCCGCGCGCGAAGCTCATCTATACCATCACCAACTTCCAGAATCCCTCGGGCGTGACCATGTCGCTCGCAAAAAAGAAGCGCCTGTATGAGCTCGCCAAGGCGCATAACTGCCTGATCATCGAGGATAACCCCTACGGCGACCTGAGATACTACGGCGAGAACGTGCCCGCGATCAAGAGCTTTGATACCGACGGCATCGTCATTTATTCGGGCTCGTTCAGCAAGGTGCTCGCGCCCGGTATCCGTGTCGGCTACATGATGGCGAACAAGGCGGCGATGGCGAAGATGATCATCTGCAAGCAGGGTCAGGACGTCCACACCGCAATGTGGTCGCAGATGCTCTGCTATGAATTCATGACCAAGTATGATTTTGAAGGCCATCTCGAATATCTGCGCGGCCTTTACCGCGCCAAGGCGGATCTGTGCATGAATTTGCTCGATGAATACGTCGTGCCCAACGGCATCACCTACAACAAGATCGAGGGCGGTCTGTTCATCTGGTGCGACCTGCCCGAGCATGTCGATATGCTCGATTTCTGCAAGAAGCTCACCGAGCGCAAGGTCTGTGTCGTACCCGGCAACGCCTTTTTGACTGACGGCGACCTGCCCTGTCACAGCTTCCGCATTAACTTCTCCACCCCGACCGATGAGGATCTCACCAAGGGCATCAAGATCATCGGCGAGCTGGCGAAGGAAATTATATAATAATGAGGAATTAGGAGTTAGGAATTAGGAATTGAGGGAAACGCTTCGCGTTTTGGATTCTGAAAGAGAAAAGGAAGCGTTTCGTACAAAAATATAAAACAGGTGCGGACAGCGTCCGCCATTCATTCCTCATTCCTCATTACTAATTCCTAATTAAAAAAGGATTTGATATTATGGAAAACACTACCGAAAAGAAGCAAATCGTATTCTCCGCGATCCAGCCCAGCGGCTCCATCACCCTCGGCAACTACCTCGGCGCTGTCAAAAACTGGGTCAAAATGCAGGAGAATCCTGAGTATAACTGTATTTATGCGCTGGCTGACCTGCACACGATCACCGTGCGCCAGGATCCCGCCGCATTCCGCAAGAATATTATCGATATGTACGCCTTTATCATGGCGTGCGGCATCGACGTCGAGAAGGCGCCCTTCTTCATCCAGAGCCACAATCCCGATCACGCGGTGATGGCTTGGATCCTCAACTGCTACACCCAGTTCGGCGAGCTTTCCCGCATGACCCAGTTCAAGGATAAAAGCGCAAAGCACGCCGATAACATCAACGCGGGTCTCTTCACCTACCCGAGCCTGATGGCGGGCGATATCCTGCTCTATCAGGCGGACAAGGTGCCGGTCGGCTCTGACCAGATGCAGCACCTCGAGCTGACCCGCGATATCGCCAACCGCTTCAACGGCGTGTACGGCAACGTGTTCAAGATTCCCGAGGGCTTCATTCCCAAGGACGGCGCCCGCGTCATGAGCCTGCAAAATCCCACCGCCAAGATGAGCAAGAGCGACGAGAACGCCAACAGCTATATCCTGCTCTCCGACGACGATAACGTCATCATGAAGAAGTTCAAGCGCGCGATCACCGACAGTGAAGCGAAGGTGCGCTATGCCGAGGGCAAGGACGGCATCAACAACCTGATGTCCATCTACTCCGCAGTCACGGGACTGAGCTATGAGCAGATCGAGCATGACTTTGACGGCAAGGGCTACGGCGATTTCAAAACGGCTGTCGGCGAAGCGGTCGTAGCGGAGCTCTCGCCCATCCGCAAGCGTTATCAGGAGTATGTCAAGGACAAAAAGTATATCGAGGAATGCTATACCAAGAGCGTTCAGTTTGTTCAGCGCTTCAGCCACCGCACGGTGGAAAAGGCGATGAAGAAGATCGGCTATATCCTGCCCAAGCACTGATAAGCTAAGCGAGATACGGATGTACTAACATAATACAAAAAAACAGGCTGGCTCTGCACCATCGGGTGTTGAGTCAGCCTTTTTGTTGTTTATATTAATCGATCGCTTCGATGAAGTACATGCGGGAGGCAAAATCGGGGAAGAGGCGCACGCTCTCGTTGTAGCCGTTGCCCGAGAACTGCTGCCGCAGTGCGACCCCCGCGCCCATCAGCACACTGCCCTTGGCGGTGTAATCCTCTACCTCGCCGCCCATCTTGACAAAGCGGGCGATCAGGTTGTGCAGGATACCGTCCTGACGGATATGGATCGGGGTCATGGTGTTGATCAAAGAGCCGAACAGCTTGATATTGACCTTGCCCGAGATATTGTGGAAGCGGTAGGTGCGGTCGGGGTCAAGCCCCTTGCAGACAAAGCGGTGGGATTGCAGGTCGGGCTGTACCAGCTCCTGCATGAGCATACCGACAGCGCGGCTCTTGTCCTCGCTGACGGCGATCCATTCATGGTAGTTCCCGCCCGTGCGGATGCGGTAAAAGTCGCCGTACTGCAATACATCGCGCCAGATCTTGTAGAGCGAGATCTGCATGCGGGCGCTCTCTTTGTCGTCCGACGTCATATCGCTCGCGTCCAGCTCATAGCCCAGCGCGCCGAAGGCGGCGATATTGAAGCGTGTCTCGAGCGGGGTGGAGCGCAGCGTCTGGTGATTCGGGCAGGCGGAAACATGCGCGCCGATACAGCACTGCGGATAGCCGTAGCTGTAGCCCTCCTGGATGTGAGAGCGGCAGACAGCGTCGGTGTTGTCGCTGCCCCAGATCTGCGGGAAGTAGCACAGGATGCCCAGATCAAAGCGGCATCCGCCCGAGGCGCAGCCCTCAAAGAGGATCTGCGGGAAACGCTCAGTCAGCGCCTTCATCACTTTATACAGACCGAGCATGTAGCGGTGAGCGGTCTCGCCCTGACGCTTCGGGGGCAGATAGGGGGAGTAGACGTCGGAGAAAATGCGGTTCATATCCCACTTGACGTAGGTGATGTTGCCTGAGGAAAAGACCTCGCTCATCTTCTCAATCAGCCAGTCGGATACTTCGGGATTGCTCAGATCGAGAATGCGCTGGTGACGCCCCTCGCTGTGGAGCTTGTTCGGGATCGCCATCGCCCAGTCGGGGTGCGCTTCATATAGGCGGGAGTTGACGTTGATCATTTCCGGCTCGACCCAGATGCCGAACCGCATATCGAGGTCTGTGATCTTTTTGGAAAGGCGATCCAATCCGCCGGGGAGCTTCTTGGGATTATAGTCCCAGTCGCCCAAAGCGCGGAAGTCGTCGTTGCGATCGCCGAACCAGCCGTCGTCCATAACAAACAGCTCGATCCCGAGGTCACGACCCGCCTTGGCGAGCGAGACGAGATTGCTCTCGCTGATATTGAAGTAGGACGCCTCCCATGAGTTGAGCAGAACGGGGCGTTCCTTGTTGCCCCACTCGCCGCGCAGAATGTGATTCTTGACAAAGCGGTGCATATTGTGCGTCTGACCGGAAAAGCCGCGGTCGGAGTAGGTCATGACCGCTTCGGGCGCTTCAAATATCTCGCCCGGTTCAAGGATATAGCAGAAGCCTGCGGGGTTCACGCCCTGTACAACGCGCGTCTTGAAAAAGGCGCTGACCTGCGTGCAGGCATAGTGGTTGCCGCTGTAGATGAGGTTGAAGCCGTACACGGCGCCGACGTCCTCGCTCGTATCGAGTCGATGGAGCATAAAGAAGGGATTGGCGCGATTGGAGGAACAGCCCGTGCGGCTCTCGATGATGTACTTGCCGCGGTCGGGGATGACGGTACTTTTGTCCATTTCCCTTGCCCACGCGCCGTGGAAGGCGGTGACTGCCCAGCCGTGGTCAGGCAGGTCGAGCTGGGTGGAGAGCAGGCGCTCGAGCCTGATCTCTTCTTGACTGTTGTTGATGAGCTTTGCGCTGCGGGTGATCACGTCACACGCGGGATAGACATAGTAGTGCAGCTCGAGGAGCATCCCGTCCTCCTCGAGGGTCAGGCACAGGTGCTCGACCCTGCCGTCCTTGCTGTAGGAGCCGGGCAGGGAGTCGAATGCGGGCTTGCTTTCTGTGATCTCACTGCCGCGGTACAAAAAGTCGGTCGTACGCGACCCGTCGGCGCGGACAAGCTCGATGAAGGGCTCGCGGACGTCGCCGTGACCCTCGCCCGAGCATTCCAGACAGATATCCTCGAGCGAGGTGGTGTTGTGCTCCTCGGAATAGACGATGACGTTGCCGGGCTCGAACTCGCGCTTTTGGCGCAGCGCGAACAGCTCGTCAAGCGTTTCGGCGTCGATCTTCGCGCCGTAGTATAGATGCTCGGGATGTCCCGACGGTTCTATCGTAAAGACGTAGGCGGTGTTGTCGGTTTGCAGGAGGAAGGTTTCCTGACTGCCGTTGATTTTTTTGATCATATCAAGTTTCCTTAGATTAACTGTAATGGGGGATCATCATTTCTTGTTTTTCTTTTCGATCGTCTGCATGATCTTCTTCTCATTATAGAAGCTCAGGATGATCGCGCCCAGCACGCAGAACGCCACCGCGACAAAGCCGACTAAGATCATGCCGGTGACGGAGGCGGTAATATCGTTGCTGTTGGTGTTCTGGGTCGTGCCGATGATCGCCAGCGACGTGAATACCAGCATCGCGAGCGATTGGCCGAACTTCATCGCAAAGGTACGCGCCGCAAAGAACATGCCCTCGCGGTTCTCGCCGGTCTCAATACCGTCGGCCTCGGCTACGTCCGCGACGATGCTCTGCGGGATGATACCCAACAGCGCCATCGGAAATGCCGCGATCAGGCAGATCACCACGCCGTATACCACGCCGGGGATCACAGTGGTGCCGATAACGCCGATCAGACCCGCGATCACATACGCGAGAGCCAGCCCCAAGAAGCCGCAGATGACGAGCTTCTTCTTGCCGAACTTCTTGACCAGCTTACTGACGAACGGATAGAAGCAGGCGGACAGCACCGTCATGCCGCCGAGGAAATACATAGTAAAGCTCTCGTCGAGCTTCATGCTGACCTTGACGAAGAACGGCAGACCCGTCTGGAAGAGGGTCAGACCCACCCAGTACATGATATCGGAGCCCGCAAAGGTGCGGAAGCTTTTATTCTTGAAGGTCGCGGAGAGCGACTTGAGCATATTGACCTCGGAGGGCTTGGTATCGACAAATTCCTTTTCCTTCAAAGCGAAGGTCGGGATCAGCATGCAAATGCACGAGATGATCGCCAGCACGATGAAGCAGATGCGGTAGCTCCACGCAAAGCCGACCGAGCCGCGCAGCATACCCGCAAAGACAAAGGGGGTGTACGCGAGCATCGTACCGCCGAAGAAGGTCAGCGAGATCGCGGTGGAGATATACATACGGTCGTCCTGCGTCTTGCCGAATTCAGAGATCAGCGCGTTATACGGCGTGCAGTACATGGTCATGAACAGGTAGAACAGCACGATAAAGACCGAGATCCACACGATGTTCCATGAGCTGATCGCGTTGATCGGCGCGCAGAACAGCAGCACGGTCACTACGGACAGCGGGATCGCCGCGTACTGCATAAAGGGGATACGTCTGCCGCGCGGATTCTTACTGCGGTCGGAGAGCGAGGCGATCCACGGGTCGGTGACCGCGTCAAAGATTCTGGACAGGGCGGTGATCAGACCGAGCACGGTCAAAAAGCCGCCGATCACCAGACCGGGCACGATGTACTGGATCGCGCCGTTGTCGATATCTACCTGTGTGGGCAGGTAGAAGGTCACGAACCACGCGCTGATGATACCGCTGAGCGTTGACCATCCGAGCTGACCAACAGCGAAGATTCTCATTTGTTTTTTGGTTAATCGTTTCATGTTAGCCTCCGATAGTTGTACATTGGTGTTGCGCTTATGTAGGGACGACCATCGGTCGTCCGCGGACGGGCAATGCCCGTCCCTACGATTATGATTCCGATTTCTTTGCCATCGCGAGCTTGACGACCTCATACGCGCCGTCATAGAGTCCCGCGGCCTTGTTCGCTTTGATGCGGTCGCACATGTATTTGAGGGTGTCCTCTTCCTCGAGGAACAGCTTGACCATTTGCAGGGTGTGCGGGATATCCTCGCACTCGAGGGTGCCGTCGCCCATCTCGGCGGAGTGGATCGCGCCCCACTTTTCGTGACCGCCGATGCGTTTTAAGAACAGCTTGGGGATGGGGTAGAACGCAAGCTCGCTGGGCTTCGTCAGCAGAACATCCGCCGAACGCATCAAGAGGTTGGTGCAGTAGACCGCCTCAAAGATGTTCTCGTGCCAGAACGCGTGTACGCCCTCAACATTGCCGACGATCGCGTCCTGTGTAAAGGCGTTGGTGTCCGCCCAGTCGTTGAAGTGGGTGGTGCTGACGTCATTCAGGCTCGGGATCTCGCGGCACAGCTCCTCCCATACCGCCTTATAGTCGCCCACGTTGACATAGAGAGCGGCTTTCTTCGCCTTGACGGCGGGCATCAGGTATTTGATGACAGCCGCGAACAGCTCGCGCTGAGCGCCCGCGCCGCCGATCGTGAGCAGGAAGCGCATCGGCTCGCCGTTCTTCTTGCGCGCAAGCCTAGCGTCACAGTCCTTTTCGATATTCGCGACCAGCTCATGGTCGATGTAATGTCCTGTATAGACCAGATCCTCCGCGGGCATAGGGTTGAGGACTTCCTTTTTCTTAAAGCCGTTGAGAATTCGGTAGCCCATATAGCTCTGGTGCGTCTGGATGGTGTGGGTCGCGCCCTCGGCGAGGTGGAGCGCCATCGGCCAGTTATCGGGAATGGCGTTGACCACGTGCTTCATGCCCGCGTGCAGCGCCGCCTGAGCCGGCCATACATGGGTGCCGATCAGCGGGATGTCCTTGGGAACGCTGTGGAATACGGGCGCCATCAGCTCGGCGTTCTTCTGGTCGGCGGCATTGTAGCTCAGCTGCCGGAAGCCCTCGTAGTTCATCGGCTCCCATACGAGCTTGTTGAACAGAGAGAATTTTTGGCTCAGGCGTGAGCCGAGGCTGTACAGATCGTTCTGCTTGCCGATGACCTTGGTGCAGGTGGTGTCCTTGTAGGAGTTCAGATCCATCCAGTAGGGGGTGTAGCCCAGCGCCTTGGCGGCGGACGCCATCGCGATGGAGATACGGTAGTGACCAAAGCCCATGCGGATGTTGCCGACGATGATGCCCTTCTCGGTGTCAAAGGGGATCTCGCCCTCGCCCTCGTTCACGCGGATATCATACACGCCTAAGGGCTCATGCAGGGTGGCGTTCTCGACCAGCTTGGCGGAATAAGCCGCCTTGCTGTCGTCGCCGAATTGCCGTAGATATTTCTTCTTGCTTTCGAGCGCTTTTTTGTAATCCTTCGCGCTCATTTGGTTGCCGAAAATGATTTTGCTTCTGTCAGCCATCGTGACCCTCCTCGTTACTTTTATCACGGTTTAATTAGTTGAAGTGATAAAAACTAATAGTTGTATTAGGTTATTTTTATACATATTATATAATATCATAAAGATTGACAAAACGCAATCCGCACTATGGCGATATTTGCTCCTCTTTTCTATTCAACTTATACAAAACCGCCGTGGCGGAGAGTGTTTGACTTCCTCTATAAAACATCGTATAATACACTTAGTTCAAAGGAAAGAGGTATATTATGTCTGCAAACACCCATGACAACAAAAAAGCTCCCACAGCGGTCAAGGATCTGGTCTTTACCGCTATGTTCACCGCGCTGATCGCGGTATGCTCCATCATCAGCATCCCCATCGGCGAGGTGCCCGTCACCCTGCAAACCTTCGCGGTCTGCCTTGCCGCCGCCATGCTTGGCTGGAAGCGCGGCACGCTCAGCGTGCTCATCTATATCCTGCTCGGCGCGGTCGGTGCACCCGTATTTGCGGGAATGTCGGGCGGTATCGGGATTCTGGCGGGTCCCACGGGCGGCTATATCATCGGCTTCATTTTAACGGCGCTCGTCGTCGGCTTTGCGGCGGACAAGTGGAAGCGCAAGGCGCTGCCGCTCACGATCGCCATGGCAGTCGGCGTACTGCTCTGCTATGCGGTCGGCACCGTTTGGTTCATGGTCGTGACCAAGATGCACCTCGGCGAATCACTGCTGCTGTGCGTGGTGCCGTTCCTGATCCCCGACGCGGTGAAGATCGCGCTCGCAGTGATCCTCTCCAACCGTCTTTCGAAGGTCGTTACCCTGTGAACGAACCGCATTTGCTCCGTCCCCATCACGCGCTGTGTATCCGTTTCTTTGAGGGCAAGGGCTACAGTGAAGCCTTCATCCGCCATATGACCGATGTGATCGAAATGTTGCAGCGCGGCGATCCCGCGATCACCCTCGTAGACGGCTGTGATATCCTGTGCGGTCAGTGCCCGCATAACACAGGTGGCGTTTGCGATCATGACGAAAAGGTGCGCGGCATCGATCAAAGAGCGCTGGAAATGATGGCGCTTTCGGTCGGTTCTGTCCTTTCTTGGCATGAATGTTATACCCGCGCATATGATAGTATCATCAAAGCCGGCAGGCTCAAAGAGGTCTGCCGCGACTGCCAATGGCTTAGTATCTGTGAAAAGTGAGCGATTCTATGTGGCTGTTTCTCTTTAACTCCATACTCCTCGGCATAGGGCTGGCGATGGATGCCTTTTCGGTATCGATCGCCAACGGTCTGAGTGAACCGCATATGCGGCGGCTCAAATGTACTGCCGTCGCGGGCACATACAGCTTTTTTCAGTTTTTGATGCCGATGCTCGGCTGGGTGCTGGTCACCACGCTGATGGGCTGGTTTCGCGTGATCGAGCGCTTTGTGCCGTATATCGCGCTCGGTTTGCTCCTGTTCATCGGGATCAAGATGATCGTCGAATGTCTGCGCGGGGGAGAGGAGAAAGAAGCGCGCCGCCTGACCGTCCCGATCCTGCTGATGCAGGCGGTCGCCACCAGCATCGACGCGCTGTCGGTGGGCTTTACCCTCGCCGCGTATGAGCTGCCCTCGGCGCTCACCGCCTCCATCATCATCGGTGCGGTCACCTTTGTGATCTGCCTGCTCGGGCTGTGGATCGGCAAGCGCTTTGGCAGTGTGTTCAAGCACGCCGAGGTCGTCGGCGGTATCATCCTGATCCTGATCGGGATCGAGATTTTTGTCAAAAATGTTTTCTTTGCATAAAAGAATGAGGGAATGACCGGCGTGGTCATTCCCTTTTTGCATTATCTGTATGATCATTGTCAGGAAGCAGATGAAGTATTGGTTGTGGATTCGGAGGGTCTCCGCCTGCCGAGCACCAACCCGCCTTATATGCCGCGCGGACAAGGGAAAAGATCATGTTCTCCGCGTTGTCGTACTCCGAGCGTTCCAGAAAGTTATCGAACGATCCCTCAAAATCTACAGGAGCCAAGAATTTGATCTTCGGTAATTCGTCTCGGTTCGCGATTGCGTGTAGGATATGGTCGTATATCCCGAAGATCGTTAATCGTCTGTGCAATTCTTCGCTCCCTGCCTCAGTCACGGAATAAATGATGCGCGTCTTACTTTCCTGATACTGTTGTACCAGCTTATTGCTTCTTAATCTAAACAGGATCGCGGTGATATAATTAGCGGAATATCGGATTTCTCCGTTGGTGAGGCGGGTCAAGGATTCCCATATCTGCTTGTGTGTCAACTCGCACTGCTCCAGCATATAAAGGGTCAGCAGGTCGTCCAGATCGGGAATATGTTTCATCGAAGCCATTGATAACCTCCGTTATACAATAAAAAAGTGCGCGGCAAAAGCCACGCACCGAAAAATACATAGCTTCTTGCCGCGACGCAAAAACCTTATTAGATAAAACAACCCATAAAGTGAAGCCTGTATTTTTACCGAGGTAAAAATATAGGTTGTTTTATCAAAAAATATTAGGTTTTTACGTCGCACATTCATTTTATCATATTATCCTTTGAAAATCAAGATTAATCTAATCACGATACACGTGAATCTACTTTAGTAATCTTTCTGTAACCTTTCAAGTGTTTCACTTAATGTGTTTATGTTGACAATACCGACAATACTGTGCTAGAATAACCATGTATAACTATGCCCTTTGCATATTGAGATAAGGAAAGGAAAACGATTATGATTACCGCGATGTTATTTGCGGGCGGTAAAGGCGCGAGAATGAAATCCGTCGATCTGCCCAAGCAGTTTTTAGAGGTGGGCGGCAAGCCCATCATCATCCACACCATGGAGCACTTTGCGCGTCATCCGATGGTCGACCATATCGTGGTCGCCTGCAAGGAGGACTGGATCGATCACCTCGAGGGGCTGATCGAGCAGTTCAACGTGCAAAAGGTCAAGTCTATCGTCCCCGGCGGCGCCACCGGTTTTGCTTCCATCCATAACGGCGTGGTGGCGACCCACGAGTTTTCGCGCGATCCCGAGGATATCATCCTGATCTGCGACGGCGTGCGCCCGATGCTCTCCGAGGAGCTCATCACCAACTGTATCTTAGAGACCAAAAAGCACAAGACCGCCGTGCCCGTTACCCCGTCCATCGACAGCCTGCTCTATTCCGAGGACGGCAAGACCTGCGGCAAGAGCTACCAGCGCTCGACCATGTACATCACCCAGGCGCCCCAGGGCTACACCATGGAGCGCATCCTCTGGGCGCATGACCAGGCGTACAAGCGCGGGATCTTGGAGCCTGTTTCCTCCAGCGAGCTGTTCATCGAGCTGGGCGAAAAGGTACATATTTTCATCGGTGAGCGCTTCAACATCAAGGTTACGACCCCCGAGGATCTGACCACCCTGCGCTCTCAGTATTACTATGAAAACTACAAGAAATTCGCCAAGGAGGAATTGAAGTATGGCTTATAAGGTCAAGGATTACGTCAAAAAGAGTATCTATACCAACTTAGAGGATATCGCGAACGCCCCGATCTCATGGGACAAGCTGAAGAACAAGACCCTGCTCCTCACCGGCGCGGGCGGCTTCATCGGCTATTACATGACCTGCGGTATTCTTTTGAGAAACGACCTCTACGGCGACAACATCAAGGTGCTGGCGCTCGAGCGCTTCGGCGATTTTGCGAAGAAGAAGTTCGGCAAGCTTTTAGAGCGTGACGACGTTGAGCTGATCGTACAGGATATCACCGAGCCCATCAAGGCGGAGCGCGCGGATTTTGTCATCCACGCGGCTTCTCAGGCGAGCGCCATCGAATTTGAGCGCGACCCCGTCGGCACCATCAGCGCCAATCTCAGCGGCACCGAAAATGCCCTCAACTTTGCCAAGGACAGCGAGAGCGAAGCCTCTTTGATCGTATCTTCTCTGAAAGTATACGGTACTTTATACACCGGCAAGCCCTATATCGAGGAGGACGACAACGGCTACGTTGACTTCACCTCCTACAAGAGCTGCTACGCCATCGGCAAGCGTGCCGCCGAGACCTTAGCTGCGAGCTACTCAAAGCAGTACGATATGAACATCCGTATCGTCCGCCCGAGCTATATCTTCGGCGCGAGCCGTCTGGACGACGACCGTGTGTGGGCGCAGTTTATCGCGAACATCGTCCGCGGACAGGATATCCTCTTAAAGAGCAACGGCGCGACCAACCGCTCCTTCTGCTATGTCACCGACACCGTGACCGCCATGCTGCATGTCCTGCTCGACGGCGAGAACTGCGTGCCGTACAATATCTCTAACGAAAAGTCCAACACCACCATCCGCGGCTTTGCGCAGGCGGCGTGCGAGGTGTTCCCCGAGCGCAACATGAAGCTCGCGTTCGCCAATCCCGAGGATGAGGTGATGCCCGAGCCTTCGCCGAACGATCCCACCCCCGAGATCATGGACAACAAGCGCATCCGCTCCATCGGCTGGGAGCCGAAGATCGACCTGAAAGAGGGCATCCGCCGCGCGGTCGCGATCTTAGAGGAAGAATAAAGACCTCTGTCCGTCAAGGGAGATGTTTTTGTGATTTATTTGAAGGACGCCTCATGGGAGAGGATCCACCTGAATCTAACGTTAGCAACAGATGAAGAAGCGGAAAGAATTCGTTCTCTCCGCTTCTATCTTGTCGCGCTGTCGGGCAGGGTCGAAGCGGAGTTCCGCCATGCGGTCGTTGACGATAACACCGTTCGTTTGTCGCTGAACGTGACCAACAACGGGCTCAACCGCTGTATCGAGAGCGGGACTTACCGTATCCTTGCCTCTGACGATAGCGTTGATTCGACCGCCGTGCTGTTCGACGGCTCATTTGACACGCTCGCCCGCTTTGGCAGGAGCTTTGTTTACGGGGCAGGGAACGGCGCTTATACCGTCAGCTTCATGACCGATGAATTCTCCGATCTCCCCGAGCTGCGTCTCATTTTTTTGAACGCGAAAAAATCCGACGAAAAAGACGATCTGTATCGAAAGAGACCCTTTACCGCACGGCTGAAACGGTTCGTCAAACGAGCTGCCGACGCTGCCAACGTATGGTTCCAAAAGGCGATCTATGCAACGATCCGAGCTTTTCGATTCCTGCGTAGACCCCGTATCCTTTTCCTTGATGAAAAGCGCGACGTCCTCGCTCCCAGTATGTCGGCGCTGTACGACAGGATGCACGGGCGTGTACTCGACAAGCGCTATGTCATCAAGTGCTCGCTCCGCAACACGGAGAGCAATTCTTACTCAAAATTCTCTACCGCCGCGGTGATCGCGAGGATCGCAATGGCGGATATCATCATCGTCGATGACTATGTCCCCGCGTTCAATACGCTAAAGCTCGCCGACAGCGTCAAGGTTATCCAGCTTTGGCACGCCGGGGCGGGCTTCAAGGGCGTCGGCTACAGCCGATGGGGACACTTCGGCTGTCCCGCTCCCTACTGCGCCCATCGCCGCAGTGACTTCGCGATCGCCGATTCCATGGCGATCAGGCACTTTTTCTCTGAGCCCTTCGGGATATTAGAAGAACAGGTGATCCCCACCGGTATGCCCCGCATGGATCCCTACCTCGATGAAGAACACCGCCGCAGGGTCGAGCACGAGCTCTATGAAAGCTACCCCGCTTTCAAGGGCAGGCGCGTCATCCTCTTTGCGCCGACCTACCGTGGGCGCAACCGCAAGACTGCCTATTATCCCTATGAGCTGATCGACTTCGAGCGCCTTTACCACTATTGTGAGAACACGGATTCCGTCGTGCTCTTCAAAATGCACCCGTGGGTGCCCGGCGAGGTCGAGATTGAGGAACGGTTCCGTGACCGCTTCTTCTCGATGAACGCTTACCCCGATATCAATGAGCTGTTCTATATCACCGACCTGCTGATCACCGACTACTCCTCCTGCATCTATGAGTTCATGCTGATGAAGAAGCCGATGCTTTTCTTCGCGTATGACCATGACCGCTATGCGGTGTCCCGCGGATTTCACCGCGACTATGCCTCCAATGTGCCCGGCAAGATCTGCCTGACCTTTGACGAGCTGCTTTCTGCGATGCGTGAGGAGGATTATGAATTCGAAAAGGTCGAGCGGATGCTGCCCGAGTATTTCGATCATGTCGATACCGGCAGCTGTGACCGCGTGATCGACTGGCTGGTACTCGGCGATCTGCCCGAGGAATACGCGTCCGCTTTGCAATCGCGCCGCGATGCAGTCGCCCGCGCAAGGACGCTTAAATTCCCGCCCGCTTCGTCCGCGGACTGACGCAATAGGATAACAATATGAACAGTATCATCAAAAGAACAGCATTATTGTTGACGGCGATATTGTTTTTGACAGCCGTGCTGTGCGGCTGTACCGCTCGGGAACAGTCCGCTCCCGATTCGGCGGCTCCGTCCGTGGCAGTGAGGGAGAGCGCTTCCTATACGCAGATCGATACAGCGCAGGCGGCTCGTCTGATAGAAACCGAAAAGGACTATATCATCCTCGACGTGCGTACCGAACAGGAGTATAAGGCGGGTCACATTCCGAACGCGGTCTGTATTCCCAACGAGACGATTACCGATAAGGAGCCTCCCGAGCTGTCCGATAAGGATCAGCTGATCCTCGTCTATTGCCGCAGCGGCAGGCGCAGTAAAGAAGCCGCACAGAAGCTCGCCGACCTCGGCTATACCAACGTCAAGGAGTTCGGCGGCATCATCGACTGGACGGGCGAGACCGTCACCGAGCCCGAATAACAGAGAGGTTTTTGACATGAAAAAACGTTTGATCCCGATCATTCTGATCGTCGCATTGCTGCTCAGTGTTTTTCTGACAGCGTGCGGCAATAAAAACAACGGCGCTACGCCCGATTCGGCTTCCGCCGATCAGAGCGCGACCGCCGATTCCCGCGAGACGTCCTCCGCGGCGTCAGCCGACAAGAAGGATGAGGGTGCTGACGACAAGAGCGATTCGCCCGCGGCTTCTAAAAACGCGGACGCAGCTCCCGCGGCGCCTGTGCAGGAGAATGTGCAGAACAATGCCGACAACGGCAGTGAGGAACAGGCGGCAGAAACTCCTGCACCCGAGAAGCAGGAGCAAAGCACGCCGAAGAAGAGCGCGGGCAATACCCCTGCCTCTTCCGTATCGCCGAACCCCGCTTATGACGACGACCACCGTCCGCAGTTCACGATTGTGATGACCGACAAATCGAGTAAAAAGGAATACTCCGCCGCCTGCAGCTACACCACGGATAAAAAGGAAGAAGCCTACGCCTCGTTCTTCCTGCCCGCGGGCAACTATGATATCGCGGTGTACGAGTACGCCGACAAGATCGACAAGGAGCATCCGCTCGCTGAATCCGCCTATAATAACGCCAAGGCGACCAAGCGCAAGTCGATCCGCATCTATTACACCCCCAAGGATAACAGGATCGAGGTCAAAGAGAGCGCCTCGAGCAGAACACAGTAATTCAAAGGGGCTGTCGCGCTAAGAAACGCGATAGCCCCTTTTAGTGTCATTCTGAGCTTGTCGAAGAATCTTACAGTGCAATCTATCCAACTTCATTACACCTTTCAT
>OCVV011353098.1_pt1 | contig 16298 bp, 18 predicted proteins | sample 1539721 | NCBI WGS metagenome assembly OCVV01 (sample SAMN02144230, study PRJEB22623) | gut metagenome | biome: sheep rumen | host: Ovis aries | place: New Zealand
ATAATGTAGCGACCTTAGATGTGCCGGAAGGCAGCAAGTAAAACCTTAAAAGACAGACAATTATGACACGCAAAGAAACCCTCCTCGCCCAGAAGTACGAACTTCAGAACACCCTCCGCACCCTTCGCGGGGAAGAGCCCAGAGACATCACCCTCCTTACCACCGGATGGAAGTTCCAGCAGGCAGTAAGAGATGCACGCGAATACAGCCTCAAGCAGGAAATCGCGCAGCTCGAAACTGCCATCGCCAACCAGAAAGCCGAGAACGAGAAGAAGGCCAAGGCCGAGGCCTACTACGCCACCGAAGAGGGCAAGGCTCACAAAGCCCAGCTGGAGAACGAGAAGAACATCCAGATCGGAGCCTACAACGAGTACAGCAACAACACCCTCGAAGAGATGAAGAGCTGGATCAAGGACTTCCTCGGAGAGCACTGGACGGTGAAGTTCATGAATGACACCAGCATCGAGTTCGCGGTTTGGAATGCCGAAACGGGCAAGTTCGCCTTCGGACAAGAGATCGAGGTCAGGGCCGAACAGAACTACTACCTCAATGATAACAAGGAACTCTTCGAAACGAATGTCGGCAGCACCGGATCCTTCAACATCGAGGAGCAGGAGATTGGCGACCGGGCTCGCTTCTACATCGACCTTGGGAAGTTCCTCAGCGACCCCGCAAAGCTCGCCCGCCTCAAGAACCGGATGTTCCTTTTTGCGGAGACTCTTGAGGATATCAGAGACTGCGTCCGCAGGATCAACGCAGAGCTCGATAATCCCCTCGGACTCTAATAAAAAAAGCCCCTGCAGCGGCCACCCGGAGAGGGTGGTTTCGCTCGTTCATTCAGTCTGTCTAAGTGCTTGAAAATAAGTGCAATAAATGTTGAAAATAAAGTCGAATTAACTTGATATATCCAAATAATGTAGCGACCTTAGATGTGCCGGAAGGCAGCAAGTAAAACCTTAATATACAGACGATTATGAGCACAAACACAACAAGCCGCTACACTTACACAATCGAAGACATCTACGATACCCTTAAGACCGCAACCAGCAAGAAGGAAGCAGTCGAGGCCGCAAAGGAAATCTGCAACCGCCGACGCATAAACATTTACGTCTACCGTGTTGATCAGTTTGGTGCCACCTCCAGCATTGGCCACGCCGAATACGTAGGCTACCTGAAAGAAGTACGCTTTTATAACGACTAACCCAGCATAAGAAATCATTCTAAAGCCAAACGCCATGAACACCAACACAGCAAATACCATCAAGGCCATCACCAAGAAAATGAACGCAGCAAAAGCCGAGCTGCAGAAAGAACGCGCTAACAAGGATCGCATCCTTCGCCCCTTTGCCCACAAGGGCCTTGATGACAGCTTCGACTTCCCGGAAGAATACTACCAGAGTGCAAAGCGCATCCGCTCCCTGCTTGAGTTCGGAGGAAAGTGCCAGAAGGCCATCGAACTCCTCAAGGAGATCGACGACAATGAGTTCAACTTCTAATCTGGAGGACAAGACCATGACCGCAGCAGAAACCGCACTTCGCAACTACCTGGAGAACAATACCGAGGACTGCAGCATTTGCCTCGCAGACGAATATGCACATGGCCACATCGCTTTCTGCATCCGGGGCGGACGCCCGATCCATACCGTTTTCATCAACGCCGAAGGCGATCTCTACTTCTACTCCCGCAGGCCGGGTCACCTGCAGGCCAAGGGTTATATGAAGCCAACGGAGCAGGAGATCATCGCCCTTATCCGATATATTAACAATGAGCTTGTAGGATGGGAAATGATTAAATAATAAAGAAATGCCACAGAGAAGATTACCACACGGTGTCAAGGTTGGAGACACCATCAGAATCACAAAATTAGACGATCCCTATGACAAGTCCTACGTGGGCCGGGAAGGGGTCGTGGAATTCATCGACAGCATGGACCAGATCCACGGAACGTGGGGTGGCCTGGCTATAATTCCCGGAGAGGACGACTTCATCGTCATCAAGCGGGCCGCATCTTAGACCCGCAGGTTTTACTTGCTTTACTTCTCTGGGAACAACAAGGGCCGCAGCGATTGCGGCCCTTCATCTCATAAATATGGAGCCTTAGGCTCCGTTAAAACATGGTTATAATCAGTCGATTGTGATACTTGCATCTTCATTGTCCCACATTTGAATAGTCGCATAAGCGGAACAATATGAAGGGGCAAATGTTATAAATAGTCCATATCTTTTCTGTGCATCAAACGCACTAAGATTCAAGGTATTTAGTTTTTTAGAAAACACATTGGAGGAGACTATCGATCCGGGTACAACAAAGTCGTAAGTCACGACCAAACTTGCATCGTTTGAAAAAGGCTGAGGTATAATCGAAATTGTATTCTCATCATCGGTCGATGTAAGTTTCACATAAGACTCTGACGTGATTTCTTGCTCTCCTTCGAATAAAACGACCTCATTTTCATTGGAATAGTCCTGCCATGACATGGTTGTGTTTCCATACGAATACCCAATGCGGAGATTAGCGGAGGTTAAAAGATTCGTAATGCTGATTCTCTTTATTACTATCTTTGCGCCATTGATACTTGCAAGATCGGCCCCTGCATTGGCAGATAAAACAATTTGGGCCATCGGATGACTGAATGACAGGTAGATAATATTGTCCGGGGTATTGCTCCTTTCCTTGTCGGCTACAATAGACGACATTTTGAGTGCCTTGGGATAATACCCTTTTGCGAGGTCTACTTTATAAGAAGCGAGATAGTTTTGTTTCCCATAATCATTAAGGCTAATCCCTTCTTCCAATTTCGAATGAGCCAGGAAATTATAAAAGAGTTGCTGCTGAAGACCGGAGCCCTCATATGTGGGCCAGTAAATCAGAGGGCCGTAATCGATCGATGGCTGGTTGTCAAGTAAATTAACATCAAACATTCCAGCAAACATGACATTTGTATATACCTGATCTTCCAATTTGTTTCCTTTTCCAACATAGAACTCTACAGATGGCGTCCATGTGTATCCAGCTGATGATTTTGTGGAGACATTGTTCTTTTCTTGGAACGCTATGGGCTGAGGACGCTCGATAATTGATACATTACATGATGCAGAAATACCATCAGCCTTTGCAACGATTACTGTTGTTCCTATGTTAACCGGGGTTATAACACCTTCGTTTACTGTGGCAACCTCCGGAGAAGAAGAAGACCATTCGATTGTCTTATAGGTAGCATTATCCGGAGTAACCTCAGCTGTCAGAGTATGTGTTTCGTCCGGATATAGCTTGACCTCCGTTTCACTGAGGACGACACTTGTCACATGAATAACCTTAGGCACTACGGTTACCTCACAACTCGCTTCATGACCAGCAATTTTTGCGTGGATTGTGGTCTTTCCTTCAGAAATGCCGGTTACCGTCCCTTCATCAGAGACACTCGCTGCCGATGTATTGTCGGAAGTCCAAATAACCGTCTTGTCTGCGGCATTGTCGGGGAGTACCGTTGCAATAAGGGTATAAACACCCTCCACTTCTATTTCTAAGCTGGTTCGATCAAGAGAAATGCTCTCGGCTTTGATGGCGGCTTTGGTAACCGTTACAGAACAAGTGCTCTGCTTGCCACCAGCAGTGGCGGTTACAGTAGCGCTACCCTCAGCGACTCCCTTTACAAGACCCGCCTCGCTCACTGTAACGACCTTGACATTGGAGGATCCCCATATGACCTTTTTGTCAGATGCATTTGACGGGGAAATAATGGCTGTCAGTTGGGACTCCTCGCCAATTTCCAACTCGAGAGTGGGAGTATTAAGATTCACTGATGTTACTTCAATGACAGATTCTTGCTCATTTCCGTTCTCGTTACCACCCGCCTTTTCGCATCCGAAAGGGAGCATCGCAATTACGAGCATAGATAATAAAGTTGCTATCTTTTTCATAGAAGGTACTTTTTGTAGAGTTTACAAAATTACGAAATTTCTAAGACTGCAACAATGTTTCACTTGGGAACGTGCTCTGCCATCTACCTTTACACCCGCAAAAGGAATGTACGATGGCTGTTTTCGGACTCAAATATTGGGCGGAGATGCGCTCCAAATACCAGGGCATCGCATGGAAGTGCGAGATTGCCCAGCGGGGTTACACAGGGCCATCGGAGCAGATGACCTTCTCCGGAGTATCGCCCATCAAGATCACGTGGGAGCGAAGGGGTGATGACTTCTACACCCCGGTCAAGGCATCCGAAGCCAGCATCAATATCAACTGCACGCACAATTTCCACTACCTAAGCCTCTTCACTTCGGATCCCCGCGAGTACCGGATGTCCCTCTACCGGAACGGATCCCTCTTCTGGCGGGGATTTATTGTGGCAGACCTCTACTCCGAGAAATTCGCGGCCCCTCCCTACGATGTTACGATCAAGGCGGTGGACGGATTCAATATCCTCTCCAACATCGATTTCAAAGACATCCTTGGGATGGGCACTACCGGAACAAAGTCCCTGTTCAACCTCCTAAACACCTGTATCAGCGTGCTGGAGCTGGACATGAGCACCAGCATCTGGGTTGACCTTATCCCGCAGGGCCTTGCCGACACCACCAGTCCGCTGCAGTATGTCTATCTGGATCTGGAGCGCCTATTCTATGTGTATGAAGATCCGACCTACCGAGATATCCTCGAACTCTGCCTCGCTCCCTTCGGAGCGCAGATCTTCCAGAGTGGCGGAGCCATCCATATCCGGAGGGTGGTGTCGCTCTTCGAAGAATATCGCCCTTGGTACTTCAGCAATCTTGTCAAGCAGCGCAAGAAGCTGCCCCGCGAGGTGGCCAGCGATGATGAGCGAATCACCCAGCGAGGCCGGATCCGCATCGTCAATACCAATACCTCCCGTCTGGTGCAGGATAACCTCTGGGAGGATGGATTCTACATGATTGGTGAAAATACCACCCTCGACATCGTCCCGGCCCTGAGGAACATCAGCGTGACCGTCCGGAACAAGGCTCTCGACAACCTCCTCAAGCAGCTGGGATTCTACGTTCCAACCAGGTGGATGAACAACGATGGAGACCTGACCTTCGGAGATGATGGCAGCATCACCCTCACCGGGAACAGCGCTCATACCGGAAATGTCCTCCAGACAAACGGATGCCCCGTCCAGCAGTGCAATTTCGACATCACGTGGGAGATGATGCTAAAGGCCCGGTACTCCAATTACAACCGTACCAATGGAGGCTCCGGCAGCAGCTCCAGCACTCCGCAGTCTGGCAGAACTCATACCGTCAGTCTCACCTTCGGTGTCAAGATCGTAGGAGACAACGGTACGACCTATTGGCTGGATGGAGATGGCGGCTGGAACGAATACGAGACGAATCTGGAGGTGGATGTAACCACCGGAACGGATGAGAGCTATAAGCTGGAGATCGCAGGCATCCCGGCCGATGGCCATTGGTTCTTCTACATCAAACAGACCCTCGTGGGCCAAAGCCATACCTCCGGTCATACATACTACAGCACCTATGAGTTCATGATCTTCTACGATATGCGGATGTCCATCGATGCCGGAGACCTCTACGATCAGGGCCTCGTGTACAAGACCCTCGTCAATCCGGCAAATAATGTGGACATGGATATCGAACTCCCGGTGAGCGACATCCCCAGCATCCCCAATGACCTGCTGCTGTATTCTCTATATTTTGAGAAGTATAACGGAGTGGTTACCCGGCTCTGGCGCACCAAGGGAAAGGAGGACTATGCTACGCTGGTGCAGCACATGGCCATCTCCGCTCTGAAGATGCGCCAAGTTCCTGCAAAGCGACTCTCCGGAGAAATCTTTACCTCGCTGCACATCGATCTCAACACCGTTATTCTGGACGACAAATACCTCCATGCAGGATTCTATGTAAACTCGCTGGAGGTGGACGGCCTTGGGGACTCCTACAATGCGGAACTCGTCGAGCTGCCCAGGCTCATCAATCCGGACATCCCTCCGGAGGGAGACGACTGCGTATTGGTCACTCTGGTAGACACAACAGAAAAACACATCACCAACGCCATCCGCTGCCTTGATTTCATCCTTCTCCAGACCGATCGGGACGAGATCCTGCGCTTTGATACCGTCACCCGGCAGGCTGTGTTGCTGTATTCCTCCGTATACTCCTTCACACTTTTCGAGGCCCAGAATGGTTTTGTCCGGGTGGAGCAGGGAGTGGCCTACTTCTGCGACTACCGGGGTGTGGTGCGAAGGCAACTCACTCTGCCGGAGAACTACGGAGGATTTATCACTTTCCGGGAGGACTACTTCTGGATGCTGACTCAATACACCAATGTCATGCAGCTTACTCGCCCGGAGGTGCCGATGCACTACACCCACACCTCAGGCACATCGCATGGCCAGCCGCTGGTCTATATGTATGGCACGTTCAATGGTGCAGTGGTTTCAAAAAACCAGATCGTCATCAACACAACAAGGGGGGTCTATGTGTACGACTGTCGCTACCATACGGCTCCGAACGTATTCTTTCTCAAGGAGTACAGCAAATGCTTTGCGGTGACAGATGATTATCTGGCGATGAGCGATGCCGATATCGACTTGGTCTTGCTCTACAAGAGAGACTCCATCACCACCTACTCGGAACTCTTCAGACTCAACCGCACCTGCAACCACTGCGCCATCTCCCAGACAAAGGTCTGCTGTGAGTGGGATGCCGTCCCAATCATCGACATCAATACCCAGACGCGTTTTCTCCTAAAGAACTACGCAGCCGATGAGAGTTATATCCGAGGTGTATTTTTCATCTACGGAGACCTCTACATCGTCCGAGAGCAAGGGGTTTATAAGTTTATTCCTGAATACGGATCATAATATCATGGAAGGAAACATTACAATACAGATTATCAGCCTCGTTCTGAACTTCATCCTTGCCAGCGGCCTGGTGGGGACGATCCTCTTTTTTAAACCAAAGAAGCGAAAGGAGAATGCCGAGGCCCAGAGCTCGGAGCTCAAAAACACCGAGCAGATTGTCACTCTCCAGAGCCAGCAGATCCAGCGTCTGGATGGCCGAGTGGAAACGCTCGAAAAGAAGGTGGACAAGCTCTCCATCATCATCGAGCACAAGGATGTCGAAATCAGCGAAAACCGTCACGTCATCCGGCAGGCTTTCAAGTGCGAATATGTCGATGAGCCAAGCGACTGCCCGGTGCTCACTCTCAAGGCCGAATACGACAGAAAGAAGAAGCTACAACTTGAAAAGGAGGCCGAGGAAGCTCGACTCCGTGCGGAGGAGGCACAAAACGAAGATGGCAAATAAACTCTCTCGCGGGTATCGCAATTGCAATCCCGGTAACATTCGCATCTCAAAGACCACCTACAAGGGCGAGATCGTTCCCTCGCAGGATACCGCATTTAAGCAGTTCCAGAGCATGGAATATGGCTACCGGGCGATGTTTGTGCTCATCCACTACTATGTCCGGAGCCTGGGCCTCAAGACCGTCCGGCAGATCATCTCCCGCTATGCTCCTCCCTCTGAGAACCATACGGAATCCTACATCCAGCACGTTGCCGATGCCATCCTCCGGGGGCCGGACTCGCCGATAGACATCACCAGCATGGATGAGATGGTGCTGATGGTTGCCGCCATGTCCAAGGTGGAAAACGGTGTCCCGGCAAACATCGATGAAGTCATTGCTGGCTGGAAACTCTATCGTCAAGACCGCAGTTAGTTATGTCAAGAAGGATAGCAGATCTGCTCATAAAGATTGGTGCGGACTCTTACGAGTTCCAGCAGAAAGCAAACCAGGTGGAAAAGGGCCTCGGCCAGCTGGAGAAGCGGCTCTCTTCCATCGGCAAGTCGTTGTCGCTGAAGGTGACGGCTCCGCTCACTGCGCTGGGGGTGGTCGCCCTCCAGAATGCGGATACGCAGGCCAAAGCAGAGACGAAAGTGGCCACTGCTCTCAAGTCTACCGGGAATCAAGTCGGGTACAATCTCGACCAGCTTAAGGCCTATGCGTCTGAGCTCCAGAGCAAGACCATCTTCGGTGACGAGACCATCCTCAATGACGTAACGACCAGGCTTCTGGCCTTTACCAACATCACCGGGGATAACTTCAAGCGCACCCAGCAGATGGCGCTCGACATGTCGACTGCCCTTGAGATGGATCTGGGCAGTGCCGCTACCATGCTGGGCAAGGCCCTCGATGACCCTATTGGCAAGATGTCGGCACTGTCTCGTGCCGGGATCAACTTCACCGATGAGCAGAAGGCTATGGTTAAGCAGTTGGTGGAGACCGGGGACACCGCCAAGGCCCAAGGAGTTATTCTGGATGCGCTGGAGCAGAAGTTCGGTGGGCAGGCCGAGGCTGCGGCCAAAGTGGGCATGGGAGCACTCAAGCAGCTCAAAAACTCGTGGGGTGACTTCCTTGAGCAGATCGGAAATACTCTCACTCCTTTCATCAATAAGATTGCCGCATTCCTTGGCCGCATCGTCTCGATGCTCCAAGGGATGTCGCCCACGATGCAAAAGGTCATCGTTGTGATTGGTGGCATAGCTGCCGCCATCGGCCCGCTCCTCATAGGCATCTCCGGAGTAATAAAACTCATCCCGATGCTGTCGGCCGGGTTTACCGCATTGCTCTCTCCAGTTGGTATCATAACGGCAGCGGTGCTGGCGCTGGCTGCGGCCTTTGCCTATGCCAAGATAAAGAAGCAGGAACTCATCAACGAGACGGCCGAGAACTCATCTCTGGAGGATCTGCAAACCCAGCTGGCCGAGACCAGGAGGCAGATGGAGGATGTCAAAACGAACACCGTCAAATGGCGTTTCCTTCCAAACATGGGTGGAATGATAGCTGGGGCTACCGTTCAGAAAACCTATGACATTGGAGAATACGGCAAGCTCCAAAGACAGGAAGAGCTGCTCACCGCTGCCATTGAAGTCAAGAACAAGAAACTGCAGGAAGAAGCAAGGATCCAAGCCGATGCTACGAGAATGCAGGAGGAGGCTGTTGAGCAGACCAGAAAGATGATGGAGGAGCTCCAAAATCAGAACTTCTCTGTGGAAACGGCAACCGGGCTTATCGGCACACTGCAGCAGCAGATTTCTGATCTGGAAAAGAAAAAGCTGGTGGCTCAGAGTCCAGAGGAGCTGGCCACCATCAATGCCCAGCTGGAGGAGATGCGAGAAAACCTCTCGTACCTGCAGAACATCACTCCGGAGCAAGCGGCCCGGATGAAGAATCGGGGAAACGAGCCTACCCTCGCTCCGATAAAACCGATGGCCATTCCCATGCCGCAGCTGGAGTACAAGATGCCGGACATCCAGCCTGTCATCAGCAAGTACCAGCAGCAGGCAAAGGAGATCTTCACCTCAGTTCGGAATGGCATCTTCGATTGGGCAGACGACACATCGGAGCATCTTCAGGATAATTTCAAAGGGGTCTACGATGCCGTCCAGAACTACACTCAGTCTCTTGTTGAACGAGGATGGAAGTTTTCGGAGGCCCTCGACTACGTATCGAACCAGGTGGCCAGCACCATGAAGAACTTCGACCAGCAGGTGTCGCAATTCCTCGCAGAGAGCATTACCGCAGCTGCAGAAGCCATCGGGCAGATGCTTGCCGGAGACCTTGGCTTCGGAGGACTGATGACGGCCATCCTGAAGCAATTTGCATCGTTCCTGAAGAACATCGGTTCGCAGCTCATCGAGTTCGGTGTCATGGTGGTCGCCTTCAAGAGCGCCCTCAAATCTGTGCTGGCCAATCCGTGGGTAGCCATCGGTGTGGGTGCTGCGATGGTCGCGGCCGCTGCCCTTATGACAGCGCTCATCAACAAGAATGCACAGGCGCAAGTTCCTGCTCTGGCCGGAGGCGGTCTGGCATACGGAAAGACCTACGCAGTGGTCGGAGACAACCCTAATGCCGGAGTGGATCCGGAGGTAATTGCACCACTTTCCCGGCTACAGCAGATGCTCCCGGCCGCAGGCGCAGCGCAGAATGTAAACATCACCCTTGGGGGTGAGCTGACGGCCAAGGGACGAGACCTTGTCTATGTCCTTGGGAAGGAGAACTTTAAAACCAGCATTTTAGGAGGATAATTATGGCAGACGGAGTAATGATCTCCCAGCTTGGAAGGGCTACGGAGATCCTTGGAACGGACAAAATCGAAATCGAACGTGACGGGGCTTCCTATCACGCTACCATCGATGAACTCATCACTTATCTTGGCCTTGAGGAGTTTGCCGAGGCCATGCAAGTAATACTCGGATAGACTATGAGAGAAGAATTCCAACAAATCATCAATCGGCTCAATTGGATCCGGGGCCGGATGGAAGAGTACATCTACGATAAGGGTGGCGAGACAGAGGATTGCCAGACGTTGATGGACTACACCAACGCCATCTGCAGCATTCCAGATCTGGGGAACATCCGGAACGGATACGAGGTATTTGCCGGGAATACAATGCTGGAGAAGATTCCGGAGTGTCTTGCCGATGCAACGCAGAACTTTACATCCATGTATAAGTTTGCTATGGGCTGTACTGCACTCAAGTCTGTGCCCAGGCTCTACACCGACAATGTCACAAACTTTGTGTACGCCTTCTACGGCTGCACTGCATTGCAGGAGATCGACGGCCTCATAACAAATGCGGCCACCACCCTGGGTGAGTGCTTCCACAACTGCTCCTCGCTGGTGGCCATCCACAACCCTCTGAATGTATCCAGCCTCACTTCACAAATGGACAGCACCTTCACCGGGTGCGCCAATTTGGAGTACCTCCGGTTCTCTGGAACACTCCGGGTGGACACTTGGCTCTCCGGAGCCCCGAAGCTCACGGTCGAAAGCCTGCTGTCCGTCATCGACTCGCTGGCCGACCTCAATCAGGAAGCGGTCCCTATTACCAAGAAGATCACCTTCGGAGCAAGAAACAAGGCCAAACTGAGTGCTGCTCAGCTGGCCTTGGTAACCGATAAGGGGTGGATATTGGGATAGACTACATTGTTCCAAGCCCCATGAGCATATCCCTCAGGGCTTCGCTTTCATCGGCCACATAGGGCTTGCTGGACAGGACCATGCGGGCAATCTTGACACCATCTTCCGCCTTTGTAATCTGCTGGAAGAAGGGCTTGCCGTACTCCGGCCAGACGAGTTCCGCCTTGTCGCCTTCGTTGACCAGATCCACATATACGACAACCACCCAGCCGTGGTCGGTATCGTATTTCTTGCAGCCGTTGACCTTAATCTTCATCTCGATTTCTTTGGCGGTTACGATGCCTTTTTCAAAGTCCATGTCAATCTTGGTGATTTCGACTGAGGGAATTCGCATCTGCTGAGATAGGATGGCGTGGTCCTCGTAGGAGACGTATCGAGGCGTAGCGATGATCTCTATGGCCTCGACATACATACGGCCGCTATAGTTTAGCGGGTTGGTGCTTTGGGCTGCTGCAGCAAATGATACCAGCAGCGCGATAACGATTGTAACAATGGTCTTCTTCATAACGATGGTGAGTTTTTTCGTTGAATTCTAATCTTGTTTTCCAATAGTGTCCTCGGTTTGATTTCCTTACGGCATTCCGGGCAGAGGGTGAACCTGTAACCTTCCAGGTTGGTGGCGACACCTTCCGTGGCGCCGCAGCGTTCGCAGGTGTGCCAGGAGGCCTCGATGGCCTGGTCAATGAGCTGTCTGATATCCTCTGGTGCGTTGTAGTGATAGATTCGAAGCCCGCCAAACTTCTGTTTGATCTGGCTGACTTCGACAGGAGCGTCTGGGTGTGTTGCGTTGAAGGAATCGATGGCCGCTGCGACTTTCTCGATCAGCGGCCACCATCCTTTTCCGCACTCCCAGGGGAGGTTGATGACTATGTTTGTCATCGCAGTGAGGTTTTGAACCGGCGGGGCCACAGAGCCTCGACAGAGAGCATGGTTCGGGCGACTTCATGGCCTTTAAGCGCCAAATCTTTGTAAGGAATCATTACTGGAGAGAGACCCTTTTGTCGCACTTGATTTAGCCATCTATCCATATCATCATTGGGATTGGCGGTCAAGACATCTGCATTAGCGAGCTGAATGGCCTGTTCTTGGTAGACCAGGATACCATAGGTGTCGCGAAGGATGAGGTCGGCTTCGAGATTCCCGGTGGATGGAATATCATCGGGATGTTGCTTCCGGCGGAGAATCTCCGGGAAGAGGTTGATTCGCCCAGGATAGTACAAGGCTCGCAGAAGGACCAGGTCTGACATCGACTCCGGTCCGAAGTCCGTGAGCCATTCCCGCATCTTGTCAGACTCAAACCAAATAGAACCATCCGTGTCACCTCGGCCAAAGAGCCGAAGGGTGGCTTCATCCAGTGGATGCCAACCATCTTTGATAGTGCGACGGAAGCGATCCAGCTCGGCATATTCGATGATGTGGAGTATGAGAGGAGTTTGCACGTTTCCTTCAAGGAAGGTTATTTGAAAGGTGCCGGGCTCAGTTTCAATAATGAGCTCGTCCCTGTTTCGCAGTACTTTCTCAGCGACCGCTATTCCACCGGTTCCGGTTTCCAGATATAAATCATGGCGATAGATAAATGGGAGAAGGAAACGGCTGATGGGTAAGTCCCAGTCAACGGGATTGACCCGTGTCACACCCGCCAGATAGAGAAGAAAGAAGCTCGTAAGGTGACCATAGCCCGGGCTGGTTACGACGCCGGCAGAGCGGACTTTTTCCACGACATCGGTGAGCAGTTTAATGAACGGCCAAAGACCATATTCCGAATCGGCCCACTCCAGTTCAGTACTGAGGCGCTCCTGGAGGGCTTCTTTTGTGGCTGGTGCCATGCCGGCGGCCTTGGTGTTCTCAAGGGCGCGGTTGATTTTTGCAAGGAGTTTTTTATTCATATTGATTTCTGAAACTTTGTTATCTTTGTGCTCGTATTTATTGGCGGCCTTGGTACCGGAGGCCGCGATTTTTCAGAGGATATCAGACTTGTCAAAGACTCTTAGGCAACCTCCTCGTCAGGAAAAGTTACAATTATTTAATACGAAGTCGTTTTGCAGAGAGGCCTGTTTTTTGACGAAAATCGAGGCTTTTCAAGAAATAATTTTTCAAAAATGGCGTTTGATGGCATTCCGAGGCGCTTGCAAAAATGCCAGCGATATTATATCTTTGTAAAAACCCACTTTTATGCCCCTGAAACTCTATCTTGACAAGCGCCAAAACAAGCACAACGAGGCCCCTATACGGGTTGTCTGGTCCTTTAACGGTGATCGGTATCAGACCACGATGGGCTTCAGCATTCCTCCTCAGGCATGGGATTCACAAAAGTGTAGAGTAACTCCTGCGGCATATAACCACAAGAATACGGCATCAACCACTATAAATGCTTTCCTTGATTCAATGGAAAGGGCTGTAAATCGACTGGAAAACTTTGCTCGCACACAGAATGCCTCCCTTACCAAGCCACTGGTTAAGCAGGTTGTGGCCGATGTTATTGCTGCAGGCGGTGAGTATCCTTTCGAGAAAGAGAAAACATGGAAGAAAGCCCTCACAGAACGTCGATTGACTAAAAACCGTTATTTCCAACATTTCCGTGGTGGTAAGTACAAACTCATCGGCTTTGGCAAAGACTCTGAGACGCTGGAGGATGTTGTCGTGTATCAGGCGCTTTATGGCGCAGGACAAATATGGGTGCGCCCGCAAGATATCTTTTTCAGTAAAGTCGTCCTTCCCGACGGAACAGAAGTAGACAGGTTTAGTGAAATCAATTTATAAGACCATGAAAACGTATTCCTCGTATGATCTATTTGTCAAAGATGTCCAAACCCACCTGGAACAATATAATGAATGGGGCATTGGAGATTTTAAAGGACATCCTAAAAAACACATTGCTAAACTGAATGGGAAGCCTCAATTGGATATCATAAATGAGATTATAATGTCCGATAATGTTGATCCCGATCTGTTCGTAAGCCCGCAGCAATTCGCTCATCACTTAAACTCATCACAAATTGTTTGCTATGAGTTTTTCCGACCGATGTTGAGCCCAGACAAAGAAAAAACTATTACCAGTTCCATGCTGAAGTGCCTTAACAAAATGGGGCTTCCCTTTAACGAATTTAACGATGGACATGCTGAATTCGAGTGGATTCCTGATAGCGAAGAAAATACGAATTTTGACTTCTATATATCTGGCCAGAATCAATTAAAACGAATTTACTTTGAGATAAAATACACAGAGAGATACTTTGGTAATTGTAAAGACGATGATAATCATCGAAATAAATTCGCATCGATTTATTCCGAAATGATTGATAATTGCGCATGTCTCTCAAAAAAACCATCTTTCGAGGAATTCAAAAGGCACTATCAATTATTTAGGAATGCGCTACGAGTTACCCAGGCTAACTGGCAGAATGAGTATGTCGTTTTCCTGTTTCCTCGCGAGAATTGCAGCGCTCTAAATCACTATAATGCCTTTGTTAATGAGTTCCTGGACAAAGATTATTTAAGTCGTGTTAAGAGCGTGTTTTGGGAGGATCTGACTGAATTTATGTCAGACAGGTTTAGAGAGAAGTTCTTCTTTTATACTATATAAAGGCCAAGGGCCATCCGGGAAGGACGGCCCTTTTCGCTTTGTTGGCCTTTTCTCTGGCCGTAGGATTGAAAACTAACTTCTGACGGGGACTCCGTTCGATAGGGCGAATTCTTGCAGTTCCTGGCGGAGTTTTCTGGCCTTGCGAGCCCGGTACTCTGACTCTGGCATTATGTAGACTCCGGCCTGGGGATCCAGCTTCTTGGAAAGCACCTCCATATCCTGATTGATTTTGCGCTCGGTGATGCGGGCATAAATCTGGGTGGTCTGCACGTTGGTGTGGCCGAGCATCTTGGAAACGGACTCAATAGGCACTCCATTCTCCAAAGTAATGGTGGTGGCGAAGGTGTGCCGGGCAACGTGGAAGGTCACGTCCTTGTGGATGTCGCAGAGGGCTGCGATCTCTTTGAGGTAGTCGTTTGACTTCTGATTGGAATAGACCGGGAATACCAGGTTGCCTTTCCGGAGCGGCTCGTACTTCTTGATAAGGCGCATGGGGATTTCCAGCAGCGGTACGTTCACCGGGACCTCGGTCTTGGTACGCTTGGTGACGATCCACCATTTTCCGTCGGCCTTTTGAACGAGGTTGTCGGTAGTGAGAGTCTTCACATCGATGTAGGCAAGCCCGGTGTAGCAGCTGAAGAGGAAGATATCCCTCATGCGCTCAAGCCGCTCTGAGGAGAATTCCTTGTTGGCCAGCCTCTCCAGTTCGTCGATGGTCAGGTAGGCACGCTCAGTCCTGTCCTTGCGGAGGTTAAGCATATGGAAGGGGTTTCCGGTCACCCAGCCGTAGTCCCACGCCATCTTGTAGACCGTCGAGAACTTGTGCATGAAGTGGATGGCAGTGTTGTTGCCAATCTTATAGGTCTTGCGATTCCAAAGGTAGAACTTATCGAGCAAGCGCTTATTGATAGCGTCGATGGAAATGTCGTTTGCATGCATCTCATCCTTGAGGAATTCCTGAACTCTGTTCTTGCAGATTTTATATCGAATTAGAGCCTCTTTGCCGTAGCCTCTTGCCTTTACGAGTTCGGCATATTCAGTGATGAACTTATCGAAAAGATCCATCGTAGACTTGATGGGCTTTTCGTCAGTGGAGCATAACTTGTTCTTCAGTTTGAGGGCCGAGATACTCTCGCCGGATGCCTGGAGATCGTAATAGTGTCTGCTCAAGGATGCCTTGATCTCATCAAGGAATGTGTTGATGGTTTTTTCATCATTTGTCTGACCAAGAGTTCGATTCCCCCTGGAGTCCCAGCGGTCTGGTTCGATTTCCTGTTGAGTGGAGAAGTGAGCCATCTCTCCGTTGACAATGATTCGGGTTACAATCGGGGCCTTCCCGTTTGCCTTGAGCTTAGTTCTCTGAATGAGAAACGTTACTTTAAATGTCGCTTTCATCTCTTTATATGCTATTGTTTTACAAAAGTATTTCGCATTAAAGAGTGAAGGAATATCACACAGGAGTGTAACCGCTACGGATGGAATCGTAACCGGAACAAGCTGGGCGTAAGTGGGTTCAATTCACCTGTTTCGCATAGAAACGAAATCGGAAAAATTTCAAGTACCAATCTGTAACCTATCGAGGTTCGATTCCCAAAATATCCACCGTAACTATTTGATAATCAGCATTTGCGTGGCGGAGCCTCTTCCTCCGCGAGCTTGATCCTATGCTCCACTCCAAGAGGTTTTTCTTTAACGAAGGTTAACAGAGAAACCTCTTATTTTATTGATAATTAGCGAATTCTTAACAAAG
>OCVV012825848.1_pt1 | contig 16297 bp, 1 predicted proteins | sample 1539721 | NCBI WGS metagenome assembly OCVV01 (sample SAMN02144230, study PRJEB22623) | gut metagenome | biome: sheep rumen | host: Ovis aries | place: New Zealand
TTATTACTAATGATAATTTATATGATGATTTTAAAATAGAAATGAAAAATCCTATTCATAAATTAACAAATCATTCATCATATATATATAGTTTATGTCTTTTAAATGATGGAAGATTAGCATCAGGTTCTGGTGATAAATCAATAATAATATATAATAAAAATACATTCCAACCTGATTTAATAATTAAAGAACATAATAGTTATATAAGTTGTATTATTCAATTAAGTTCTGGAGAATTAGTGTCATAATCCCCAATCCCCAATCCCCAATCCCCAAATATTATTTTTATTAAATCAAATATTAAATCAAATAAAAATAAACTAATTATTAAATTTAGTTAATTAACTATTTTTTTAACTAATTTTTTACCTAATTTTTTTCCTAATTTTTTATAAATATAATAATTTTTGTGGATTATTGATTCTTTATTTTTATTCATCCTTAACTATTTTTAATTATTTTTAATATATACTTTCCAAAAAAATATTTTCATATAATGAGTGAAGCAAACCAAATTAACGCAAGTTCTTCAAAAGAAGAAGTTGCTGAATATCTATTCAAGAAATTAAACCTAAAAGAAGAAGTGAAAAAAAAAATTATTGAGGAAGATATTTCTGCTGATGTTTTATATGATTTAGATGACAAAGATTTCAAAAAATTAGGATTTAAACTAGGACCATTAAAAAACCTAAAAAGTTTATTAACAGAAATTAAAGAAAATTTTGGAGAAAAGCAAATTGATGCAAAAATCACAAAAAATTCAAGTCCTCAAGAAGTTGTAGATTTCTTTAGGAATAGTCTCAATTATACTGGAGATTTGAATAATTTGGATGGAAAAGGATTATTAGAAATGAGTGATGAAGACATTAAGAAACTTAAGTTTAATTTAGGCCAAAGCAAGAAAATAATAAAATATATTGAATATTTTAAAACCTTAAAAATTGAAGAGCCTGAAGAAACAGATGTTGTTATTACTAAAGAAAGCAATCAAAGTGATGTCGCAGATTTTTTAAGAAAAAAATTAAAATTTTCAGAAACTGCGATTGAAGCATTGGAATTAAATGGTAATGGTTTATTTTTATTGGAAGAAACAGATATTGATGAAGTCGAAGAATTAACGGAAGAAGAAAAAACCAATTTAAAAAATTATTTAAAAGAATTGAAAGAACCGAAAGAAGAACCAAAAGAAGAACCTAAAGAAGAAGAATTAAAAATTACTAAAGAGAGCACTAAAGATGAAGTGATAGATTTCCTGAAAAAAAAATTAAAACTTTCAGATAAAGCAATTGAGGCTTTAGATCCTGATGCTAATAGTTTATTTTTATTAGAAGATGCAGATATTGATGGAGAAGATGAATTAACAGAAGAAGAAAAGGCAAACCTGAAAAATTACCTAAAAGAACAAAATATATTGAATAACAATGAAGAAGAAAAAATTGAACAAGAAGATGCAAAAGAAAAAGAAAAGGAAAAAGAAAAAGAAAAGGAAAGAGAACAAGATAGAGAACAAGAAAGTGAAAAGGAAGATAAAAAACAAAAAGAAAATGAAAAGGAAAATGGAAAAGCTCAAAATATTGCAAATGAAGAGCACGAAAATATTGATGAAAACCAGAATAAAATAGAGGATAATATTCAAAAAGAAGAACCTAAAAAAGAAGAACCTAAAAAAGAAGAACCTAAAAAAGAAGATGATAAAAAGAAAAATGACAAAAAAGACAAAACCAAAAATAGTAAAGCTGAAAAAATTAAAGATCCATTAGCAAACGACAATCTTGAATTATTAGAAAAAAAATTAAAGCCCGAAAATCCCAATGAAAATCCAAAAGAAAAACCGAATGTTGGAAATAAAAAGGATAAGAAAGAATTGATCAATAAAGAATATGATGGAATAAAAGGAAAAGAAAAAATTTTTCAATTATTAATAAATTATAAAATTAATCCTTTAATTACTGATTCAAAATATAATATCTTTTTCATTCTTCCATTTTTGGAAAAAAATTTGAAAAATATTAGTTTCTCTACTTATGTTGACGAAAGTTCTTTTTACTCAAATTCATATGTTGTATATAATCATTACTATATATTCGAAGATTCTTACATGAATATTTATAACGAAAAAATAAAATGTTTTATTATTCAAATTCCTTCAAATAAAAAAATAAGTAAATTATCCATTGATTTAGAAATTAATGACAAAAATTATCACAGTAATATTGCTATAAAGAGCGGAATAGATTGCTATTTCTATCTTCAAAATATACAAAATGAATTTTATATTACTGACAATAGAATATTTACTGATTTTTTAAATTTCTTTTTTAATGATAAAATAAAAGTAGAAAAAGAAAAAGGAGAAAGTTTACTTAAAGGATGTATAAATAGAATATCAAATAAACAAATTGAATTGAGTGTCCAAAATATTATTAAATTTTTTAAGCTATGTGTTAAATTAAAAATTGATCCAAAAAACATAGATTATATAGAACCAAGAATAGAAGAAAAAAAATATAGAACACCTTTAAGTGATGAATTATTTTTATCAAGTGATGAAATAGATCTTTTAACTATAAAAAAAGAAAAAGAAAAACCAAAACTCTTCAGATTAATCGTTAACATTTATTCACATTATAATAGAAAATTTTTAATTAAATTAATTCAAACAAAAAATGGAAAAGATTGTAGTAGAATACTCTTAGATTTATTAACTAGTAAAGAATTAAAATTCGATGAATTATCTTTTGATACTCTAGAAGAGCTTAATACACTTCAAGAAAATTTATTACACATAACAAAGAATAAAGAAGAAATAAATTATGTTATAAAAATTTCACAAGGTTTAACAAACATCTTAAAATTTATTTCAAAAAATAATAAAGAGATTAATGATTTGATGGAAAAAAATGCTAGCTATTTTCAGTATAGTAAAAATAATTTTTTATCTCTTGATAAACCAAAAATAAATGATAATATAGAAGAATTATATTCTTTATTATCTGATATTATTGCATTAACAAAAGATAGAAAATATGTAATTATTAATTATGAAGAAATCTTTGAAAATTTAGTTAATTTATATAAAAATGAGTCTTTGGGTGAATTATGTAAATTGGATAAACTAGCAAATCTTTTTAAAGCTCAAAATATAAATTATAAATATCTAGACAATTTTTATTTTGCTATTCATAACAAAGGAATTATCCTTATTAAAGAAGGAAAAATGAATGTAGAAGATATTGTAAATTTTATGGTGGCTCAAGATATTTATTATTATAATCCAACATATAAAAACAATGAAAATAGAGATCCAATAATTTTCAATTATATACCAATAACTGATGAAGATAATGATTATTTACAAAATATTGAATTAATTAAAAAATATCGATTATGTAATATCTTTTTAGATTCAACACAAAAAATAATAAAGGATAATTTTTATAAAAATCTTTTGAATCAAATAAAAAATATAAGAGGTTTTAATAGTATATTTGAAATATTAGAAATGAAATCAATTGATAAGGAATTTAATTTTTTAATTAATGGAAAACTTAGGGATTTAATAGGGACAGTCTTAGATGAAAAAGAGGAAAATTACGATATTATTTTCCAAATTTTAGATAAAATACTTATTTGTAATCATAAAAATGATTTAAATTTAAATTTCATAGTTGAAGTGCTTCAAATAAACTATCAATTTCCTTCTAAATATTATTTTTATTTATTTAAAAGTGAAAAATTAGTCTATATTGTTTCAAAAATAAAAGACCCAATTATTAAATTTTTCTTCGAACAAATAAAAGCAGGTAAAGCTAACGCAGAATCCTTGATTTCATTATTGTTATTATCACAGAACAATGACCTTACTTTATACCTTTTAAATCAAATGGATAATATGATAGTAAAAGAGTATGATTTTTACCAAAAGGAAGAAACTCAGAATTTTTTACTATTTAAACTATTTTTTGAAAAATGCCAAGAATTATTAAAAAATAAAGAAGTCTCTCAAGGAAAGTATCTTGAACAATCTCTTTTAATAAAATCAAAAGTAGAAGATGATTTGCAAAATTTGAGAGTAAAATATGAGGTTTGTACAAATTTAATCGATGAAAATAATTCTTTTTTTGAAAGGATTCTTGTTGTTTTTGATAGAAGTGAAAAAAAAGCAAAAGAAATTTATGAAAAAATAAAAGAAAATATGAATATTTGCAAAAATAAATTTGATAAATTTGAACAAATAGAAAATTTTTATAATACTTTTTATAATAATTCGAAGAGAGCTATAATAAATATTATAAAAGATAAACTGAAAATAAGCAAACAAAAAACTATTGAAGAAATAATTAAATTAGATGAAGGGAATTTTATAAATAATAAAGAATTTAATTATCAAGAAGCTTTAGAAGCTTCTAAAAATATAAAATATAAAAATTCATCATTTTTCATGTCTATATATAGAAAAAAGTACGAAAATGAGATTACAGAAAAATCAGAGGAAGATATATTTAAAGAATCTTTAGATAATTTTAAAGACACCTTAAAAAGAATAATATTACAAAAAGAATCAAAGGAACCATTTTTTGGAATTAATAATATTAAAGAAATATTAGAAGTTGTTCAAAATCCTAATAATAATTTGGAAGCAGAAATAAAATTTGTTGAAATAGAATTCCAAAGTTTAGGAAAAGCGGATTACATTAAAAAAGAACTAATAAACGATTTAATTAATTTTTCTACAAAAGAAAAGCTAATCAGATTATTAAATGGTATTATATATTTTATTGATTCTTTTAATCTAATTAGGCCTATAGAGATAACCGATTTTATAAATAATTTAAAAACTTCTTTTGAAATTGTAAAATCAGATGAAGTAAACGGAGAAGAAATTAAGAAAGCTATAGATTTATTATTAAAATACGATTATGATATCAAAAAAGAAACTTCTCTAATAAGATTTTATGAACTCTTATTAGGAAAACAAGAAGCAATACTATTTATAAAAAAATTAAAAGACTCTAATTTAGAAATAAGAAATTTAAATGAATTTATAGACGAGACTGAAAATTCCCAACTTCAAACAACAGATATAGACAATTTATTAGATGTTTTTACATTTTTCAAAAATTTGATGGAAAATGAAAAAATAAAAACAGATGAAGATCTTCTTTTAAATTTCAGAAAACTTTTTGATAGTGATGATAAAATAGTAATTAAATTACAAGGATATTTAAATACATATGGAGAAATAATCCAATTATATCAAACTTATGATGAAAATCCAGAAATGACAATTCAAAAAATTGATAAATTGCTAAAAGATTCTACTGTTTATATATACAAGGATGAGAACTTAGATATATTTATATATAAAATTAATTATAAAAATCAAAATGGAGAAAATGTCGAAACAGGCTTAAAAGAATTAGAAGAATTGAGAAATAAAATAATGATGTCAAGTACTAATTCAAATGCAATAAATGATAATAATAAAGATATGGAAGGAAAAAAAAGCAAAGAAAAATTAACAAATGAATTTAAAAATATTATTAATAATATAATGCAATTAACAAATACATTAAATGTTTTGCAAAAATCAGGATATCCAAACGTGATAAATCTTACTTTAAAAATAAATAAATCTAAAGCTTTCGAAGAAAATGATGAAGATGAGGAAAATATTATAAGAAAAGATTTAGAGGAAATTATTGAAGATTATAATGAAGCAAATACAAAGTTTAAAAAATCGATTAAAAAAGGCTATGAAAATTGTCCCTATCTGAGATTATTTTTCGGAAAACAATTGATAAGATTACATGAAAATGCGACACATAAAGGAACAAATATTTCACATTTGATGAATTCGGTCTCTATGAATAAAGTAAAAAATTATAATATTGATTATTTATATAATTATGAAATAGATAGTATACAAAATATTAATAATTTTTTGGTTAAATTATTTAAAAAAAATGGAATCAATTTAGACGATATTTACAATAAAAATAAAGTTAAAGAAGAAGCAGGATTAAATCCTGGCTTATATAGAAAAATTAAATCAGGAGATAATTCAGATTTAATAAACAATATTTTGAATATCTATTTAAACTTAACTGGAAATCCTCCTATAATAAATACTTTATTAATTTGTAATGAAGAAACAAATTTAGAACAAATAAAAGCATTTTTATATAGGGCAGTATTTTGCAATAAGCCAGCACTATTTTTAATAACAAATATGGAATGCTTAGAGTTAACTGTTACCACTAGTATCATTAAAACTTTAAAAATGTTATATAAATCAAAAAATAGTATTATTAATTCATATATATTATTCTTTTATGAAAAAGTTGATTCTGGTTTAGTTAGAGATATAGAAAAATTAATTCCAGAAAAAAATATTTTGGATAGTTCATTTTTGGACCCATCAAAAGAAAAATTTGAAGAATTTGAAAAAGTGGAATTATATTCATCTAAGTATTCAGGATATGGAAAAACTACTGAAATAATTTATAAAGTAAAAAATTTAAAAGGAGAATATCATTATCTACCTTTAGGCGGATCATTTTCAAGAAATTATGTTTTGAATAATTTAAAAAATCTTAAATTGGATTTAAATAAAGGAAGTTCAACATATTTGCATATTGATTTATCCGAAACTGATAATGATGATTTAATGAATGAAATATTATTTAAATTAATAATATTAAGATATCTAGATTCAAAAGATGAAATATTTTATTTGGGAAATGAAATTCACATAATTATAGAAATACCCAAAGGTTTTATTGAATTCGATAAAAAATATAAAATATTAAATTTATTTAAAAAAATATATATTGATCAATTAAAGCCATTGAGATTAGAAGAAAATATTAAATTAATTAAGGATTCGCCAATATCAATAGTAGCTGAGGTTTTATCTTTATATGATAGCAAACAAATAGCAACTAAAAATATTGATTTAGATTCGCCAATTACAAAAAGTGCTAAAGAGTGTGAAGAAATAATAAATAAGCATTTTACTGTAGAAAATCAAAGTTATTATCAGAAAATGAATTTTGTAAAAATATTATCTGTTCAATTTAAAAAATTCTCTAAAAGTTCATATTTTAATTATGAATATGCAAATGAAAATGGATTAGGAGAAATGATGAAAAAATCAAGAATAACAGTCATAAAAAATTTCATAGAATTAACAAAATTATTTACCCGTTCTCCATTTGATACTGTATTATTAAAACAAAAAAAATCTATGGATTTATTCGGAAAATATGATGAAAATCAGGCAATAGAAGAAGGAGTTAAAGCTCTAGCGAATGAAAAACAAGAAATATTCTCTTTTGAACAAATAAAGCCAAGTTTAGTATTTTTTAATCAAGATGGTGAATCTTTCAGTATAATATCAAATAATGATAAAAATGACCCAGAATATAAAAATCTAAAATCATTATGGAATTCTCAAAATCCTAATCAAAATAATTGGAATGAATTAGAAGACTATAAAAATATGAAACATGAAAAATTCCTTGAACAAATAAAAAATCTATTTGCTTTAGATAAAATGAGTATTGAAGAGTTAAAGCAATTATGTTTAAATTTAGGAAATTATATTTTTGTATCTGATAATTTTATTAAGATGGTTCGAATTTTGTTAAATATTGAGGCAAAAATACCAGTTATATTAATGGGAGAAACAGGAGTAGGAAAAACTAAATTATTGGAAATGCTTACAACTTTATATAATAAAGGAATTTCGAGAATGAAAAGATTACAAATTCATGCTGGCACAACAGATCAAAAAATTGTTGAATTTATAGAGCAAGTTAATAAAGAAGTAAAAGAAGAAGGAAAAGAAAATGAATTAACTTGGATTTTCTTTGATGAAATAAATACATGTAATTCTCTTGGCTTAATTACTGAAATAATGTGTAATCATACTTATTTAGGAAAAAAAATAAATGAAAATTTCATATTTTTAGGAGCTTGTAATCCTTATAGAATATTAACAAAAAAAATGAGAGAAAGCGGCCTTGTATATTATAATATGAAAGAAACAGGAAATAAATTAAACAATTTAGTTTACACAGTAAATCCTTTACCACATGCTTTACTCAATTTTGTCTTTGATTTCGCTTCTTTGCAACCAAAGGATGAAAAAAAATATATAACAAACACAGTTATTTCAATAATTGATAAAATTGAAAAAGAAGGAAAAATAAATAATATAAATCAAAATGACAAAAATAAGTTGGTTGATGAAATTATTGAAAGTATTTCTATATGTCACGATTTTATAAGAAAGAAATATGATAAATCATCAGTAAGTATGAGAGAAATAAGAAGATTTGGAATATTCTTCGAATATTTTTTAAATTATTTTAAAACAAAATATGAATCAACTTATAGAAAAATGAAATCAAGTTTAAATTTAACTTTATATTTATGCTATTTCCTAAGACTAAATGATAAAGAATATAGAAAAGAATTAGCAGAGGAATTAGGCAAATTTTATCCTAATAGTAGCTTTATAAATGCTCCAGAAAATGAAATTAAAATAATAACTAAAGAAATGTCAATAGAAAAGGGAAAAGGAATTGCTTTGAATAGAGCCTTAAGAGAAAATTTATTTACTTGTTTTGTCTGTATTGATAATAATGTTCCTTTAATTATAATAGGAAAACCTGGTACAGGAAAATCATTGAGTTTCCAAATATTATATAACACTTTAAAAGGAGAATACTCTGATAGTAAAATGTTTAAAGAAAAAGGAAAGTTATATAGATATTATTACCAAGGTTCAGAAACAAGTACTGCAGAAGGAATTGAACAAGTCTTCGCCAAAGCTGTTAAATCTCAGATAAAAAATAAAGGAAAACAAATAATAAGTTTGGTCTTTTTTGATGAGATGGGTTTGGCTGAAAGATCAAGTAATAATCCTTTAAAAGTTATCCATTATTTACTTGAAAGAGATAGCAAAAATTCTGTACCATTTTTAGGAATATCTAATTGGAGATTAGATGCCGCTAAAATAAATAGAGCACTTAGTTTAACTATTACTGACTATGATATTGAGGATTTAGAAGAAACAGCTATTGCAATAGCTGAAGCATTAGATGTTGAATTAGCAAATAAATATAAAGAATTTTTCCAAATTTTAGCAAAAACTTATAATGAATATATTATATTTAATCAAAATAGTATTAAAGAAAATAAAGACTTTCATGGAAATAGAGATTTTTATACTTTGATTAAAACAGCTATGAGGGAATTAATAAACAAAAGAAATGATTTGCCTCTTAATGAAAAAAAAATATTAACTGAAACTGCTATTTTATGTTTAAATAGAAACTTCGGAGGTTTAGAAAATTCTTCCACCAAAATAAAAGAAATATTTAAAAAGGAATATGGTTATAAATATGATGAAGAAGTTGAAGTCAATGGAAACTTTTCTGTTTTAGATGCTATAAAAAAAAATATTTTAGATCCAAATAGTAGATATTTAATGCTTATATCTGAAGGAAATGACGGAAGTGAAATTGTTAAATATCTTTTGGATTCAATAGGAAAAAAATATATCGAATTAGTCGGAAGTAAATATAGAAAAGATTTAAAAACTGGTGTATATAGTGAAGAAATTCTTAATAGAATAAAATATATAATGGAAACAGATAATGTTTTAATTTTAAGAGATTTAGATATGATTTATCCTTCATTATATGATTTATTTAATCAAAATTTCACTATTATGGGAGAAAAAAGATTCGCTAGAATTGCCTTTGAATATGCTAAAATATCCTCAGAAGTTAATAAAGATTTTCATTGCATTGTTATTGTTAATAATAATCAAATTAAAGATTTGAAATTGGATCCACCATTTTTAAATAGATTTGAAAAGCATATAGTTAATTTTAGAATGCTATTAGAGGAAAAAGACGTTGAAATTGCAAAAAATATTTCGGAATATATTGAACAAATTGCTTCTTTTAATCATGAAGAAAAATTAAAAATAGATTTGGAAAAATTATTAATAAATGGAAAACAACATAATATAGAAGGATTAATATTTAAAATAAAAAATGATCTTTTGAAAAATAAAAATGAAGAATATGAAAATTTATTAATAAAAGAAGTTTTTAAAAAATTAGTTCCTACATTTTGCCAAGATATAATGGCTTCTATGATATATTTCAAAAATATATTAGACCAAAATTATAAAGAATTCAATGAAATAGTAAAAGATATTTATCAAGAATCTAATTATCATAATTTCGAAGGATTTTTCAAAAATTTACCATCAAAGAAAAATATAGTTTATACATTTAGTAAAGTTACAGAAAATTTATTCGAAAATGAGGGTGAAATAGAAAATAAATTTGGAATATTCAATAAACAAGAAGATATCATTGAAAATAATATTCAATCAATAAAAGAAGAAAAAGAATTAATTACTACTTTAAAATCTTTCGTTGAAAAAGATAATCAAAAAGTAATGGTTATAAAATTTTCAGAAAATGATTTAAATAAAATTAATTCCACTAATTATATTATTGAAAATTTCCAAAAAGATCATCCTAAATTGGGAGAAAAAATTATAATATTTATAATTCATAAACAAAGACAATCAAAAGGAGCTAAAATAAAAAGAGTTATTCCAGATTTAATTTCATTTATCAATGAAGAATTTTATCAAATATTTATCGACAATTTACAAGGAAAAGAAAATTCAAATATTTTCAGATTGGGGCAAAAGAAAAATGAAGAAGAATTAGCAAAGGAATATCTAGAAAATTCTAATTTTATAGATAATAAAATATTCACTATTTTGAATTATATGAAATATACTTTATATTTTGAGACAAATGAAATTACTATAAAAAATTATACAACAAAAATTACTGAAGAACTTATCAAAAATGAAAAAATTAAAGCATTAATCAAAAAAAATTTAAAAGCCCAAGGAAAAAATATTAAAGGTATTATAAAGGATGCTTTTACCACAGAATTAACAGAAGTTAATGATGTTGATTTCTTTGAAGTTATAAATACTAAATTAAGTACATATTTTTGTTTATATTTATTAAGGATAATTTATTACGGCTTAAAAGAAAATGTTTTCAATCAAATAATTATTACAAAGCATTTGGATATTCTAATGCAAATTGACTTTTTCAATAATATGATAAATTCAATTTTTGAGAAAACCAAATTTAACTTTGTTCCTCCAATAAAAATGAATATTAATGCGAATAAAATTACAATCTATAATGGATTAGAAATACCTAAAAGTAAATTATTTTTAGATAAATTAATTCAATACATTTTAGAAGAAATTTGTAAAAGATATAGTGATAATGAAGGAATATTAAGAAAAAATTATACTAAAGAAGATAAAATAACAGATGCTTTAAAAAAATATAATGAAGAGCAAGACAGACTTGAGGAGAATGTAAAAATTGAAATAAATAAATATGAATTTTTTAAGGTCATTTATAGTCAAAATAGTGAAGATTTAAAAAAATTATTACTAGAAGAATATTTAAAATATTATGTGATAAATTATATTGAAAAAAAAAATTTTGATTATAAAACAAATGAAAAAATATTAAGTTTCCTTAAATTAATATTAAAAGTTAAATTAAACGACAAACATAGTCCAAATTTTGAATTTGAAAATTCACTTGAAGAATTCATTAAAATAATTATTTTTACTCAAGGATATAAAGACGATATAAAAAATCTTTTCGATACATTTACTGATGTTCAAAAGTATTGTCAAAATATTGAAGAATATATGATTAAAATAATGAACGAGGAAAGAATAAAATACGAAATATCCGAAAGAAATAAAAAATATACAAAGATAGTAAATATAAATTTCTTTAATATCATTGAATCATTATTAAGAGGAATGTTTTTATATAGTATAGAACTAATGAAAAAAGATAATGTTCAAGGTTTAGAGTTTTTGCATACCTTTGCTTCTATAGAAGCAAATCTACAAAAGCTTAATAAAAAATTTTATTTGTTTAGCAAAGAAATTTTCAATATAAGAGCAATAATAAAAATTGAAGAAGGATATAGAAATAACCATGATGCTTTCGAAAAATCTTTCGAAAAAATAATGAATAATTTATTGCAGCAATCAATTCTTTTATATGATGATAATTACGAAAATTTATATAATACTATTCTAGAATTGAATAAAATATTTGATCAAACTATAAAAGAAAAGGGAGATGATTATTCTAATTTACTCTTTTATATATTCAGACAAGAATATAAAAACATTAATAATGAAGATGTAAAAATTAAATTAATTGAAAACTTTTTCCAAAATAAAGCTTTGATCAAAAAGTCAAAAATATTTTTATCAGAAACTCTCAAAGATTTAAAACCTGAAGTTTACAATGAAAAAAATAAGAAAAAAGAATCACCTGAAATTTATATTAACAACTTTATGAATTTATCTAATAAAAAATTATCAAAATATGAAAATTTAATAAAAATATTTATTAATATAAATTCAGAAGAGTTTAATGAAATATTATTATTCTTTTTGGAAGAACAATGCCAATCATATTTTAATGATATTTTAACTAAAAATAAAAATGAATTTTCAGCAAAATGTTGTGAAGAATTATTATTAAAAGTTTCTTTGGAATATTTGAAAAAAGCTATACAATATTTATATGAGCATAAAAATAAAAATGATAATAATTTATTAAAATTATATGCTATTGCTTATTTAAAAACTTATTGTTATTATTATGTAGAAATTAATTATAGCCACTTTGATAAATGCAATTTTGAAGAAATAAATAAATTATTCAATGATAAAGATGAAAATAATGAAGAAATAAGAAATATGAGAAATATTTATATTTGGAGATTATATTATAAAAAATTTGAAAACTTTGATCAATTCAAGAATTTTGAATTTCATAAAAAGAATATACCAATATATAAAGAACTGGAAGAAAAAATAAAAGCAGAAGAGGAAATACAAAATAATAATTATATATTCAAAGAGAGCTTTATTACCAAAAAAAATAATGATTATTATCAAATTCTTCTTCCTGAAATTAATAAGTTTATTTTACAGCAAAATTATAAACTTAAAATTAATTATGATGACATAAACAAAAATTTCGATTCATTTTATTCCATTTTAGTAAATAAACTTTTGTCTTATCTGAGAAGTAATGAAAAAGCACTCTATGCTGATAAATTAAAGCAAATGTATGAAATAAGTAATAATAAATTAAGTTTTGGAGATGAGGGAAAAACTTTATATAAATTATTACTAAATGAAGGTTCACTCCAAAATGAAATATTTAAAAAAATATCAGATGATCCTATAACACAAGATGATTTCGAAATATTATTATATTCTTTCAGGTTCGTTTTAAATACTCAAATTAATAAAAATCAATTATTTTATAATAATATATTAAAAAAAACTACTAATAATTTCATAAAGAATAATTTTATACCAGGATCTTTCCCTTTTATGAATGAATATATCAGATCATATAATGATTTACTAGAAAAATTACCAAAAAAATTAGATATGGGATATTATATATGTAAAGATTGCGGATTTTTATATGAAGTACAACCATGTACATATCCAATGATGACAAATACATGTCCTAATAATCATACTATAGGAGGAACTGAGCATGTTTGCTATAAGAAAGACATAAGAGTATTTTTAGATAAAAAATCTAATGAAGATTTCAAGAAATATTGGGATGATTTATATCCAAGGTGTAGATGGCATAATTATAAGGATTGGCAACCTTCTTTTATTCATAAAACATTAGAGGAATTTAAAAGAGATTATATAGATCAATATTTAGTAAAAAAACAAAAGGGTATTATTAGTGATTTCAGATATAATGATTTTGAAAATAACATTCAAGTAAGAAGTTTAAGTAATATTGCTTATCGTTTATTGAATTTTATTTTATATTCATATCTCTTAGGTGCTTTTATTTTAAATAATTTAAGTATAGAAGAAGCAAGAAATTTCCTTGTTGAAAATTTATTTCCTCATACTCTATTTGGAGTAATAAAAAATGGATGGAGAGCATTAAATAAAAGTGTAAAAGAAATTGGGATAAATAATGCACAAACTTTTATTAATATAGTATTCGATAAAGTAATAGAATTAATGAATAAATTAGATTCGGTTGATACCCAAGAAAAATTTGATAATTTCGAAAAGGAGATAAATTCATATATTAATGAAATAATATCAAATAAAGAAAAAATAGAAGAATTTAATAATGAATATCATCGATTAAATAATGATTTATTAAATTTCAAACCTCAAAGTATTAAAGAAATCATAAAAGGTGATTTTAAGCCTTCAACTTATGATAAAAATGATTACCCTGATATAGAATATTATTCAGTATCAAATATTGTAAATATCAATACATTTATAGAAAAATTCAAATCATCTGAAATAAATATAAAAACATATGCTTTAATTAATATTTTAATTAATAAAGAATCAGAATTAACAAAAGATGCCATAAATATGAAAAATCTCGTTAATATCAATAATTTAGTAAAACTTTTATTAAATATATATTCATTTAAAATTAGTAGAGAAGATGGTAAAAAAAAAATTTTAAAAGAAGAATTGGATAATATAATGGAAAAATATAACGAAATAAATCCTGTAAACATAGAAGATGAAGATGCTATTGTAAAAAAATATATTAATCCATTTATTGAAAGTTGGGACAAAATTAAAGAAAAATCAATACAATATAAATGTAGAGTTTTGCGTCAACTTGAAAAGGGTGAAAATCCATTAGAAATGAAAATTGATAATAAGCTTTGCTATTTCTTAGTTGATGATGGAGATAAAGAAGGAGGAATGTTTTTAGCTTCAGCTTATGAACATTTTATCAAATGGCAAAATCTTTTTATTAATGAAATAATTAATAAAAATGGAATTAAAGGAATACTTAATAGTTATATATCTCAATTGGAGCAAGAAATTGATATCGAAGAAGCAACTAAAGAAGAAATCCTAAATATAAATGAAGACACTTTTAAAAAATTTTATGAATTTATTTCAATGAGTTCAATGCGAAATATTTTTGAAGAAAAAAATCAGATAAATTATCAAAATTACAATGATATAATATATAATTATGATTTCATTGAAGAAGAACTAGGAAAATTAATTTTACCTGGAATAAAGAAATTCAAAGCTGATAAAATAAAATTCATAACTTATTTATTCGAAGGATTTAGAGGAGGAAATAGTACAATTTTAGTTGATTTCAATGCTAAATATATTCAAAGAGAATTAACTCAAGATGAAAAGGAGTCTTTATATGAACTATTAAAAGAAAATAATAATAGTAAATTTTATAATGATGTTTTTGCTTCTCTTCAAATTATTATGAATGAAGTAATAAAAGAAAATTATGACCAAACACATTTAATTTATAGAATAATTGAAAAACTTCCAAATTATATTATTTTAAATGAAAAATTAGTTAAATTATTGAAAAATAAACATGACTATAATCCGGAAGAAAAATCTTTTACTATAAATTCACTTGTATCAATTTTTGAATATTTCGAGGCTTTATGTTGGAAAGAAATCAGAAAAAATATACTTATTGATTATAAGCTTGAATTATCCGATGAAGTTAAAAAGAAAACAATTGATTATTTCAACGAGAAAAATGAAGGAAAAATCATAAATAAAAAAAATTTCACTACTGCTTTAAGAAGATTAATATCAAGATCAATTGCTGGATCAAGACAAGAAATTGATATAAAATCAGATTCAGAATTAAAATTATATATAAATCGATATGATTTATGGAGTAAGGAAATAGTTGAAAATGAATTATTTGATCTTGAAGTTGATCAAATATGCGTTGACGAAATTAAAATAGGCCATTGCTTTAATTTATTTAATATCTTAGATGGAGATAGTATATTAAGTGAAGAAATTAATAAAGATAAAAATAAGGAAAAAATAAGACAAAGGGAAATTAGAAATGAAAATATTATTGAGAATCCCGCTGAGGAAAATAATCAGAATGCAAATGACGAAAATAAAGGAGTAAATGATGGAAATGAAAATGAAAAGGATGAAGAACAAAATGAAAATGAGGAAGAAGAAGAAGATGAGAGAAGAGATGATAATGATCTATAACATATTCAATAAATAATTAATTTAGTTAAAAATTAAATAAAAATAAAAATTAAAATTAAATAAATTAATTATTGGGTATTAATTGATTTCAATTAAATTATT
>OCVV011015482.1_pt1 | contig 16293 bp, 21 predicted proteins | sample 1539721 | NCBI WGS metagenome assembly OCVV01 (sample SAMN02144230, study PRJEB22623) | gut metagenome | biome: sheep rumen | host: Ovis aries | place: New Zealand
GGCTGGAATGACATTAGTTGCTGGTATTGTTGGCTTGTTAGTTAAATCATTATAATTTCCGCTAAATGAAGACGTTCCAGCACCTATATTACTTCTTGCTTGTGTTTTTTGAGCATCTGTTAAAGTTTGAGAAACATATCTAACTGCACTTAAAGCAACATTACCACTAGAAGGAGATACTGAATCTACACTTGTGACAGTACCAGCATTTTTAGTAAAGCCCCAACCACTAACTGTTGATTCTGTAACTGATGTATATCCATTTGGATTACTTGCTAGATAGTATGTTTCTGCTAAATCACTTGCTGGGATTCCACCACTTGGTTTTGAATATGTTCCAGCACCAAGAATAGTTCTAGCATTAGCACTAGTTGCTCTTTGAATTTTATTATTAGAGTCATATACTAAGAATCCTGTAGCACTTGTAACTGCAGTAGATGTTATAGTACCAGTGTTTGTAATGTTACCATGAGCATGGTTACCTGCTGCTGCATCTGTTGCACCTGTTCCTACTGGTCTCCAAGTATTAGTGTCTACTAATGTGATTGTAGTAGCACTACCATTTAAAGTGAATGTTTGGTCACTAATTCCTGTTTGTTTAATTGTTATTGTTGCATTAGATACACTTGGAATATCACTAGTTAATGCTAAAGTACCAGATGTTTCAGGGAAGTGATAAATTAATGCTGGAGGATTATTTACTGGGCCCTTACCAATATAAGTAAGACCATATGTGACTGCACTTTGTGCATCTGCTACTTTTATACCATCTGAAGAAGTGAATGTTTTTGTTCCAGTAATTGTTTCATTATCTGCTTTATGTACAACAGCACTATCAGTTGCTTTACCATTCCATTCAGTAGTGGTTGGAAGTTTATATCCACTAGCAATATTAACAGTTGGGTTTACAGAAGCAGTACCAGAAATAGATAAACCAGTTCCAGCACCTACTGAAGTAACAGTACCAGTGTTAGAAGTATAACCTAAACCAGTAACATAACTAGAAATTGCTTTCATTGTAGGAACATTGACATCACTTGTTGTTGACCAAGTAGTAGAGGATGTTGTTGGCTTCATGGTAGAAGTTTTAACATTAACTGTTCCATTTCCTACTACAAAAGTATCTGCAGTTAATCCACTACCAATTACTGTACCTGTATTGTTTGTGTATCCATTAGGATTGCTTGCTGGATAAAAATATGATGAATCATTTCCATCTAATTTATCACTATCTGTTGCTTTAGAAGAAATTCCTAAGTATTTAGAAGATAAAGCAGTACCATTTTCGTATATAGTAGTAGCATTGGCTGTACCATTTACATCTAAATTATATGAAGCACCTACTTTACTTCCTAACAATTTATTAATAACAACACTATCGCCTTTAATTTGCATTGCTGGTGTTAATCCAGTCCATGCTGGTCTTTCTGATGGCGTTCCATAAGCAAAAATCCAAGATGTTGTATAATTAGCAGTTCCATTAGCATCTTTTGCTTTGTTCAAAAACACAACGGCTTCATCAGAAGTAGTATTGTGATATATTCCAGATGCTCACCCCCCATTAGTTCTCAAGAAAAGAGTATTTGCACCATCACCAATAGTTAAATTTCCAGCACCAATTTCGTTGTGAGTATAACTTGGTTTAGTACTAGCTTTAGCCCAAGCATAAACATCAGATGCAGGTAAAGTTGTTGGATAAGCAGGCAAACTAACTACACCACTTGTAGGATTATATGCTGTGGTTCCAACTTTTACTTGAGTGACTGTACCAGTATTCTTTGTGAATCCTCAACCAGAAACTGTAGATTCAGTTACTGATGTCCAGCCAGCCGCGTTGTTAATATAATCAGTAGATAATTTATTGCTTGAGGTGTAACCAGTGAAATTAGAGGTACCAGCGCCAATATTACTTCTTGCTTGTGTTTTTTGCGCGTCAGTTAATGATTGTGCGGCGGTATAATTTACAAAGACATTGTTTAAATCATACCATGTATAAATAAGATTTTTATCAGTATTAAGACTTAAACTAGTTGCGACGACTGTTGATTTATTTCCTGTAACACTAATAACAGAACCAACAAAACCAGTTGGGCCTTGTGGACCAGTCGAACCAGTTCCACCAGTTGCACCAGTAGGACCAGTATTTCCGGTACTACCTTTTTCACCGGTTGGACCTGTGTTTCCAGTATTTCCCTTCGCTCCTGTTGGACCAATAGGACCGGTTGAGCCTGTGCCGCCTGTCGCACCAGTAGGGCCTTGTGGACCAGTATTTCCAGTATTTCCTTTTGCTCCAGTAGGTCCAGTAGGACCTAAAGTAGAAACAAAAACTGCATTACCGCTTGGATTATAAATATATATACCATTATTAGCGCTTTCAATTGAATAAGAAGCAGGTGTCAAACCTGTTGGTCCTATTGGACCAGTACTGCCTGTTCCTCCCGTTGGACCAGTATTTCCAGTGTTACCTTTAGCTCCGGTTGGACCTTGAGGACCAGTTCCGCCTGTTGCACCAGTGGCACCCTTTAAATAATTAAAGGTAAGAGTGGTTTCATTGCCACTAGTAGTGGCGGTGACAGATGGAGTTCCAACGGAACCAATGTTTGGGCCTGCGGCGGTTTTGACGTTGGTAATATAAGTATTAGTATCTTCAATTAAATATACATAATTTTCATTTAAGCCAGTATAAGAACCTACTGTGCCTCCTGCGGCTAAAATATCATATTGTGCTTGTGTTACTTTAACAATCTTTTGTAAATTTGGCATATGTTATTTTACCTCCTCAATATCTTGCACAGTAATTTTATACTGTTCTCAGCCTGGTTGTTGGTCATGGACCATATTAATAATCGCGATTTCTTCATCTGTTAAATCATAACTGTTGTGTTTTAAGATGTAGTAGCCACGCAAAACTTGGTATCATCTTTTTTGATTGCGAATTTTACCAGTATTTAATTTTTCAATAGTTTGTTTTAAAATCTGTATATATTCTACTCTGTTTTGATTGATTACATCAAATTTAAAATCAATATCTTCCCCTATTAACTTTATCATTTGTTTATTTATATAAGAGCCATATGCATGTTCTTCACGTTGTTTTGTGCGAACTTGTATAAAGTCATAATTTTCTGGCAATGCATGTTTCTTTTGATAAAAGAACAAAAGTCGACGAATATGACACATATTGACGGGTTCGTCTGCGAAACAAATAAAGTCTACATCGCCTTTATTTTGAATAAAATCTTGGCAATAAGAACCGCCGAGATAAATAGCGATGCAATATGGTTGTAAGTATTGATATACTTTTTCAGCTTGTTTTATTATTTCAGGTGCTATCATTATGAATTATCCTCTACTACCTTTCATTGATTATTTACTCTTTGTAATGTACAAAGATGCTCTGTGAATTGTTCAGCTGCATCAAAATCTAACTCATGAAAATCATAATCACTAGTATATTGTGAATAATCTTCGCCTTCATAATAAAGGAAAATATAAATGCAATCACCTTCTGCGGCTGGAGTAGGAGCTAATCAGTTGTATGAAGAATGTCTAGTATACTTTCTTTGGCTAGCATCATAATATAATGCTAAACTCGTACGACCACTACTAAGAGTAAAATACAATCCAATGTCATCATATTCTGCCATTTGACCACTAACAAAAATTTCTTCACCAGAATTTAATGTTAAATATTGACCAAGATAATAAGGGTCATCAGTTAATACTCATTCATTGTCTTGTAAAACTAATACGGCATTGCAAATGACTCCTGGATGTGATAAAAATTCATGTTCATTTGAATAACCATTATCTCCTAAATCTTCATAAGAATCACATGCACTTAAATCATAAATGTGTATAATATTACCTTCTTCATATTCAGCGTCAATATCAAAGAAAGTTCCATAAATAGACATTTGAGTGTGTCATGAGTTATTTGGCATTAATAATACTGCCATAAATTCATGTCCACTTGCTAAAGTAAGTTCAATGCCATAACACTCTTCATCACCATAAGGACCGTGAGTCAATAATCCATTTTGTTCATTGATATATAATATATCATTATTTTCTAATACAAAATTTCCTCCATCTTCGACTGAACATGTTTGAGGGATAGAGCCTGTGGAATAATCTTTCATTAATACCCACTTTTGATTAATAATTTTAAAAGTGCATAATAAATTAAATTCTCTTTGTGCAATAGACTCAGGAATTCCATGACTGCTATCTCATTCGTCACCTTCTTGGGGAGTTAAATCGTATCATTCCGTTTCACCCATATGATAAATATGAATTTCATCGTCTTCTTGTAAACGAACTGGGTCAAAATAACCAGTACATCAACTTACATTATAAGAAGTTTGTCTTCAGTTTTCATCAACTTCAGAAATATAATAACCTGCACTATTAGCTCCGCTGGAGCGTACATAATATATCGCTGATTCACCATATACTGGTGGCATAAAACCGCTAATAGTAATACGTTCACCAGATGATAATCTAAAACTTTGACCAGAATAAACATTATTAATAGCTAATTGCCATTTGTTTGATTTTAATATAATTGCACCATAAAACACACTATGTTGCCAAAAATAATTTTTTGCTGCATCTGAGCCTTGGTGCGCCATTTTATCGTAAAATCCAGAAGTGGATATTTGATATAAAGAAAGTACATTTCAATTTTTATATAAACTATTAATGCCATAAAAACAATTATTAATCGTATAATAACTAAGATCATCAATAGACATAACCGCTACAACATTTGTTCCACTTTCTAAAGTAAAACCAATACCATAAGTATTTTGTTCATAATCTAAAGGTCCATTCTTTTCATTAATATGTAAGATATCACCATTTGATAATGTAATGTCTCCTCCAGTATCTACTGAACAAGAGGAGGCATTAGCTGCTTTATACATATTAATTACATAATTATAATCGTCATTGAATAGTTTAACTTTATCTCCCTTATAGTAAATTGTATATTTCATACTAATTAGCTCCAGTCAAATCTACTATTTCAATACTGGGATAATTAGGTAATGTAATTTTTCCACCGCTTTGTGTATAAGTGGTGCCATTTACTTCAATTTGTGTAGTTAAACCTGCGGCACCTGTTGGACCAGTTGGGCCTGTATTACCAGTATTTCCCTTAGCACCTGTTGGACCTTGTGGACCGGTATTTCCAGTGGCACCAGTAGGGCCTTGTGGACCAGTATTACCTGTGCTTCCAGTTGCACCTGTTGGGCCTTGAGGACCAGTATTTCCAGTATTACCCTTGGCACCAGTAGGACCAACTGGACCAGTACTTCCAGTAGCTCCAGTTGGACCAGTATTACCTGTATTTCCCTTTGCTCCTGTTGGACCAGTTGGACCAATCGTACTAACGAAGACTGCTTGTCCGCTAGGATTATATATGTAAATGCCATTATTAGCACTTTCAATACTATATGCATCTGGTGTTAAACCAGTTGGACCAATAGGACCAACGTTACCAGTATTACCTTTTGCACCTGTTGGACCAACATTACCTTGTGCGCCTGTTGAACCGGTTGGACCAACATTACCAGTCTCACCTTTAGCCCCTGTAGAACCAGTTGGACCTACATTGCCAATATCACCTTTTGCACCGGTTGGACCAGTATTTCCAGTATTACCTTTCGCTCCAGTTGGGCCTTGAGAACCTGTTTCACCAGTTGCTCCAGTTGGACCAACAGGACCATTTCCACCAGTGGCTCCGGTTGGACCTTGAAGTCCTGTTTCACCTTTAGCCCCCGTTGGACCAGTATTACCTTGATCACCCTTCGCACCAGTAGGACCGATTGGGCCTACGTTACCCGTGCTACCTTTCTCTCCGGTAGGACCTTGAGGACCAGTACTTCCAGTAGAACCTGTAGGTCCGACGGCGCCAGTGTTTCCCTTAGCTCCGGTTGGGCCTGTTGGACCAAGTGTAGAAACAAACACTGCTTCGCCTAAAGGATTATATATATAAATTCCGTTATTTGCGGTTTCAATTGAGTATGAATCTGGTGTTAAACCCGTTGGACCAATAGGACCTGTGCTTCCAGTTTCACCTTTAGCCCCGGTTGGACCTTGAGGACCAGTTCCACCAGTAGCTCCAGTTGTTCCCGTTGGGCCAATAGGACCAATGGCACCAGTTGGACCAACTTTTCCTTGAATACCTTCTGCACCAGTTGGACCAACAGGACCAGTGTCTCCTTTTGCACCATTTGTAACAGTGAAGGTAGTAGTTGTTCCGTCATTAAAAGTAATTGTATATGTATCAATTAAACCAGATGTGCTGGTTTTTGTAATTGTATTAATGCCTTTGCCATTTTTAACAGTAAAAGTAGTGCTTGTACCGTCGTCAAAACTAATGGTATAAGTATCAGTGAGCCCGCTAGTACTTGTTTTTACAACTGAAATAATGCTAGTTCCGGTTGCACCAGTTGGGCCAATAGGACCAATGTCTCCTTTTGCACCAGTTGGACCAACATTACCTATTTCACCTTTTGCTCCGGTAGGCCCAGTTGGACCTGTTGGACCAATAGTAGATACATAAACCGCATTTCCATTTGGGTCATAAATATAAATGCCGTTATTGCTGGTCTCAATGCTATATGAATCTGGTGTTAAACCGGTTGGACCGACAGGGCCTATATTGCCAGTAGCACCTTTTTCACCTGTTGGACCTTGAAGACCGGTTGCGCCTGTTGAACCAGTGGGGCCGACAGGACCCGTTGCACCAGTAGAGCCAGTTGGACCTACGCTACCTGTTGCTCCAGTAGGACCAATTGAACCAGTTGGACCTATATTACCTTCTTCTCCTTTTGCACCAGTTGGACCTTGCGGACCCACTGCACCAGTAGAACCCGTAGGACCTATATTTCCTTGGTCACCTTTAGCTCCAGTTGGGCCTGTAAGACCGGTCGGACCAATGTCTCCAGTATTACCTTTTTCACCTGTAGGACCGACTGGACCAACGTCTCCAGTTTCGCCCTTCGCGCCTGTTGCACCAGTAGGACCGGTTGGACCAATTGTGCTAACAAAGACAGCGTTTCCACTAGGGTCGTAAATATATATGCCATTATTAGCACTTTCAATACTATATGAATCTGGAGTTAAGCCGGTAGGACCGATGTCTCCAGTATCACCTTTATCGCCTTTATCGCCCTTGTCTCCCTTATCTCCTTTATCACCTTTTGCACCAGTTGGACCGACAGAGCCTGTGGCACCTGTTGGACCAGTTGAACCTGTTGGACCAATATCACCAGTAGCTCCAGTTGGACCGATTGGACCTATTTCTCCTGTGGCGCCAGTGGCTCCGGTAGGGCCGATTAGACCGGTTGATCCAGTTGGGCCGACAGTAGAGACGAAGACCGCGTTACCGCTTGGGTCATAAATGTAAATGCCATTATTACCCGCCTCGATTGAGTAAGCGTCTGGTGTTAAACCAGTGGGGCCTATTGGACCAACTTCACCAGTTGGACCGACTGCACCAGTAGGACCAACTTCACCTTGTGGACCGGTAGGACCAACTGCACCTGTAGGGCCGACTGGACCTGCGAGTAAAGTGACATATCCAGTAATTTCTGAACCATCAGAAAGATGTGCTTTATAAATACCGTTTCCTTGTTCATCGTATTCAATAAACTCTAAACGATTAACATAAGGACCTATTGGACCAGTTGGACCAACAGCTCCAGTAGGACCGGATTGGAAAACATAGTATTCCTCATTAATTTGCATCGAAACCAAATTGGTTGGTCTGACGCCAGTTGGAATCTCTGGATTACCTATAACTGTTGCTGGAAACTTAATTTCATAAATCTTGCCATCTAATTCAATACCATTAAAGGCAGGAGGTGTTACTCCTACTGGTATGTCTGGATTAATGACAATATGTTGTGGTTTGTTTTTATGTAAAGAATGGTATACATACTTATAGTCTTGATAATCCATTGCCATTTCTACTTACCTCCGAAAGCCATTTTGAGCGGCGCACCTTGGTGCATCCTAATCCCATAGCTTCCAATTAAAATTGCTTCTGCGATGTCATCTGATACAATAACACCATACTGTTCTTTAACTTTTCCCACGGAGAGCAATTTTTCTTCGCGGCGAGTCTTACCAGCGGTGCCGGCATATTTTCTTCAAACGTTAGGAGAAACTACTTCATAAGGAACATCATTGTCGCGGCATGCAATTTCACAGATGCCAAGCAACATGGCTAATACCTTAAAAGTCATTAATCCGTTTTGTTGATATTGAATATCCTCCATGACAATGTAATCAGGCCTTCATTGCGCGATTACGATATCACGAACGAACTTATTAATTTGGCTTAAGCGGGCAGTTACGTCGCCGCTGAATTGATACAAACTATAAAAAATTAGTTTGCCGTCTTCATAAATACTTAATCCGAACTTCTCAGTTGCTTGATCAAAGGCAATAAGTCTGTAGCCACGCTTTTGAGGTACGGCCGCGGGATTAATGAAATCCAGGTGTCGATTGCATTGAGGGCAAGCAAAAGAAGGATGGCGCACATCAGCGATACAAGTTTCAAACAGATGTCCTTTATCACATCTGACTAAAATGCGGCTATGAATATTCTCATAGCCTTCATCTGAAACTAGACTAAACTTCCCTTTCGCGGCGATTAGGTCACGTATTTGATTAGTGCTTAAACGCGCCATAGACTATTTTTCCTTTTCTTCGATAAGGGCATCTACTATGGCGATTTTAATTACCACGTCGCTGTCTAAAATCATCTTGGAAAGTTGGTTGTTAAGTTCTTCTTTTTTAGCTTGTAATTCTTCTAATGAAAAATTCATGATTGATTGTTTAAAATCTAAAATGTCTTGTTTAACATCCATAGCATTATTCTCCTTTTTAATTAATATTAGTATAACTGAAGAAAATAGAAATAACAAAAAAAGGCTTCCTTCGATTTGCTTTATTTAAATTTTTCGTCTATGTTATGTATAGATGATGGAGAGTTATAACTCTGTAATTCGGAGCGAGCGTTACTCGCTAGGAGGACAATTAGTATCATGGACTGAAACTGACTACTTAGCATTATAGTAAGCGCGATAGTCTCTGGAATTGTTGGTTACGCAATTAAGCGTAGTTTCGATAATTACTTTCATAAAAAGAAAGAACAAGAAGAAAGTAAAAAAGAACAAATGGATCGTATTGAAAATAAGCTTACTAGTAATAGCGAAGGCACCGTTACTTTACTTCGAGACAGAATGAAATGTCTTAAAGATGAATATGAGGAACGTGGTTATGCTAAAGACGGCGACAAAGCCAACTGAAAAGAACTTTATGACTCATACAAAAATTTAGGTGGTAATCACTTTCGTGAATATGTCGATCAATGGAAATTAACTATTGAAAAACTACCAAAAGTACCACCAGAAAACAATAAATAAGGAGATGATTAAACCATGCCACAAGAATTTTGAACAATTTTCTGGTCAGCCATTGGCACTATCGTTACTGCCCTTACATCTTGGGGCATTAGTAGATTAATCGCTTGGTTAAATACTAAAATTAAAGACGAGAAGATGAGACAAATGGCCGGACAAGTATTAAGCATTATTCAAAGTGCTGTTCAAGCCATTCAACAAATTTTCGTTGATGCGTTAAAGGATGATGGAAAGTTCGATGCAAAAGAACAAGCCGCTGCTAAAGAAAAATGTTTAGCAATCATTAATGAACAACTTACACCTGAATTAACTGCATATATTCAAGAAAACTTTGGAGACGTACAAAAATACTTGTCTACTCAAATTGAAGCTGTGCTTTATAATCTTAAACAAAAATAAAAAGACCTCGAATTGAGGTCTTTTTTAATTGGAATAATTCCAACCGTATAATTGATGAGTAGTATTGTCTTGTACAAGAATTGCAACACAATATTTATTTGTATTGGCTAAAGAAACTGGTAAGATTACTGAAGCATGTAAAGCACTAGTGCTCTTATTGTCTAATGGGAACCAATAAATATCAGGTCCATCAAAAGTATTACTAATGCTTACACTCTTCCAGTAAGTATTTGCTGCACTAGAGGAAGTAAGTCCTGGGTGAAGGAGGACGCCTTTGTATGTAAAGTTATCGCCCAATTGTTGATATACACCTTCGTCTGGAAGGTAAACAGATGGATTAGTAATATCTATAATGGTAGACTCACTAAATGCGACTGTAGATAAAGTGATAGTTGCTGTTGTTAATTTCTTTAAATTAGAGACGCCCTTTGCAGTAAGGACATGATGATTGGTTGACATATCTAATACTGGTTTCCAATCAAACATTTTTGTACCATCAAAACTAATGACAGAGACACCTTTTCCTGTGGTAAGAGCAGATGCAATACTTGCATTATTAACTGGTTGAGTGAAAGTAATTTCGATGTGGTCAAAGTCCATGACAGAGAAGTTGCCTATTGTATTTTCAGTTGCAGAAGTTTTAGTGTCCACTCACGTTTGTAATCGAGAACTACCGCCTGTAAAATAAATGACCCAACGAGCAAAACTTAAAGCAATATTAGACTCCCAGTGAACTTGTACTGGATTTAAGCCTACATTATCACCAGTAATAGTTAATTTACACCATGGTGTTGAAATATCTTTATATTGATATCTATAACGTGCTAAAACTTCTGGACCTAAGTCTTGGAAATCAAAGTCTCTCTTATATTTAACAATGGTTTGAGTTTTGGCATTATATACTTTACCTTCTTGATTGCCACTAGTGTTGGTAAAACTTAGTGTCCCAGTAGGTCCTGTTCATCCTGACATAATTATATCCTCCATAATTAATCTACATTATTATAATATAATATCTAATATTTCTCTGCAAAAAACAAAAATACGGATGATTTTCAAGACTAGGCTGTCTTTTATATCGGTCAAGTACCTTGACCTCGCGGCGAGCCGGCAGAAGTCCCACCATCTAGAAAAATTTGCTTTGGCGTGGCGTCGGCACTAAAATATTAAGGTATAGTGATTATACAAGGAGCATTTACATGAAAATCAAAAATCTTTTTCTTATCGCCGCTGCCACTATGACATTAGTTGGATGCGGAACTCAACACGCCGTTGAAGAACAACCTAATGTTGATGAACCTACTGTTGAGGAACCTGTCGTTGAAGACCCTGTAATTGAAGAACCTGTCGTTGTTGATCCAATTAAACTTACCGCCGCAAATTTATTGGGATATGCAGATAGTAACATCGCCTATAAGGACGGAGAAAGTACTGTTGGAGGCAAAAAGTTCAGCTTTGTTGAATGTGCCGCTTATGGCAATGGCATTCAAATGAGAACTAAAAACGGCAAATCCTCTGCCATTAAAAATGAAGACGCGTTTGACGCAGATGTCAAAAAAGTTAACATCGTCCTCAATGCAGACAAAAAAGTTTATGCTAACGAACACGCGCTTGTCTTTACTTTCAATAAAGAAAGTGAAACTCCAACCGTCATTAATTGGAACACAGAGGCTGATAAATATGAATATAGTTTTAATGTAAGTGGCGCTGCTAAAACATTCGAACTTGTACATAGCATTACATACAGCCTTTACGTTGATAGTATCGAATTGATTTTCCAAGAATAAAAAAGGCCTCCTAGGAGGTCTTTTCTTATGGGTCGCCGCGAGGGTTAAGGTTTACCTTAACCCGATATGATGGCAGACCGGGTTAAATTTTATCTGTAGTGACGTACTTTACCCCTAGTGCACTTGCTTGTCCTTCAAACCAAATGGCGTCATATGAAGGTAAAGGTTTATCTGCATTATGCTTAAACATTCAATTGCGATACCAGTATCTAATTACAGATGGAATGGTAACGATAAAAAGCATAAAAGGACCTAATACCATATTTTGTAATCCATGCCCGCTTTCATGTGCTCTTGTGTGATTACCATAGCTTGTATCTCTTGCGGCGACACGGCTCACTAAGAAGACACAGCCTAAATTAAAGCCGCCCCAGTTATCACCAATGATGCCATAAAGACGACCATGATAACAACGGACCTTGCCTTGAATTGCAAGCACGGCAATAATTATTAAGCCGGGAATAGATAATAGCGCGCCTCAAGTAAGAGACAAAACGTAAAATAAAATGCGCTTAAAAATTAAAGAAATCTTCATATTTTAGCCTCCATTAATTATAATATCTTCTATTCTCTTGACAAAAACGATTTTTGTTTCTATACTATAAACAGTAAAATAATAAAAAGGAGTAAACTATGAAAATTGAAATGCACAAAAACGATGTTTCCTGCACAGTCGAAATTACTGCAGAAGAAGTAATTCAACTAAACGAATCAGGTGTTTTAACTACATTATTCAATATTGCTGCAGCTCATTCAACTGCACCAAGTAATTCAGATGCAGATGTTAATGCCGCCATCATTAATGAATTATATGAAGCTTTATTAAAACAAATTAAACCTTATATTGCCGAGCTTAATGACGATGAAAGATGTGAAATAATAAATTATGCACATCAATATTGCGCCGCTAATCATTTAAGCGCATGGGAAGAAGAAGGTTTTATTAATAGACTACAAAGCCTCTTTGACCAAATCCCATATAAATCATCTGACAAATCTGACGGCAATAAGAATTCGGGTTCTTGTTAGTTATGATTATCAAAGCATACAATGAAAAACACCCCTATTTATTATTTGTCGATTTAGAATTCAATAATGGAGTATTAATTCAATTTGCGGGTCTTCTCTTTCAACGTATTGATGAAGAAACTTACCAATTAGCCCGCAGTTATAATGCATATGTCACAGATACAGTTAGTTATCCATTTATGGAATATACCTCCATTACTAATACATTCTTAACAGAAAATGGCGTGCCGCTCAAAGACTTAATTATCTTTTTAGAGGATACCTTCTTAAAAGATATAGACTTGAACAACACCCTATTAATTAGTCATGGGTTGCGTAATGACCGCCTTGTATTAGAAAACAATGGTATTTTCTTATTAAAAGACAATGGCACTGCCGTTGATGGTTACTGCACTTTTAACAATGCTAAACGTATTTTAAAGCGCAATAATAAATTGACGTTGGCAGACATTGCCGAAGAATGCGGTTATTATTTACATCAAGCCCATAATGCTTACAATGATGTATGGGCAGAAGTATCTGTATTCACATATTTAAGGAAGATTGAGGAACAAAATAAAGGAGAAGAATAATTATGATAGTTCTAAACTTATTAACTTTAAAGGTTGAAGAAGCCAAAAAAGATACTCAATTCCTTAATATTGAAATCAACATGGATGACGACCACCTTACTACACCAAAAGCCTTACATGACGAAATTGCTTTAGTGTTTGAAAACAAAACTTACAATCAAGCAAGTGAAGAAGTTGGTGAAAGACCAACTACCTTTGTCTTTGATTTAAACACTTCTAAAGAAATTTCACCAGATGACTTCTTGAGTTATGTCAATATTACTTTGGCAACCTTCTTTGAAATCATTGTTTCATCTAGCGGCCGCCCTCGTGAACATCGTCTTGATGTTCCTGCTGAACTTTTAGACCAAGTCCACTGCAGTCGTGGCTTATTGAAAAGGGCAATTAATTATACAACCATTTATAATATATTTAATATTGAAATAAGATGTGGAGAATACATCTTTAAATTTGCTGAAAAGGAGTAGACAAATGCCAAGATTATTAGAATTTTATACAGACGGTGCTTATTCTGCCAAAAGTGAAATGGGCGGATGGGCCAGTGTTTGTTTAGAAGATGGTATGATTATTGATGAACAAAGCGGTTACGAACCATACTCAACTAATAATCGTATGGAGTTAACCGCCATTTTGTCCGCTCTTGAAAATATTGACACTATTCAAACCAGTCATACCAAGGTAACTATTTATTGCGACAGCGCATACATTGTTAATGCCTTTAATGATGGGTGGTACCGCAATTGGATAAGTAATGGTTGGAAAACTAGTGATAAACAAGATGTCAAAAATCAAGACCTCTGGCGCCGCATTGTGGCACTTTGGATTAAAAATAAAGAACGTTTTAAAATAGAAATTATTAAGGTAAAAAGTCATAGTAACAATCGTTGGAATATTTACGTTGATGCTTTGGCTGTTCGCCGCAGAAAGGAATTAGAAGATTAATGAAAATACTTGTATTAACCCCATGTGATGAAAAATGGGTACATTGGTGCGCCGCTATTTATAAAAATCTAACTGGCGATGCAAGAGATAAAACCTTTTTTATGCCACTTTTTATGGACAATTTAGTGGTTACCAAAACAGTTGGCAACTGGGTGATGGCCTACTTCTATGCCGCTGTCGCCGCGAAAGGATTAGTCAAAACGGCAATTGAAACAAACGATGATATTATTATTTTTGGGAATATGAACAAAAATGATTTTAAATTTGATGCCGTTTTTAACTTTCAAGACGATGAAGCAGACTTACCATACTGTGATTTGTTTATAGACAAAATTAGAGAAATCATTGAGAAAGACCCTAATTTATTACCATATGTAGAAAATTTATATACTAAGGAAGATAGTAAAATGACTTTACATAATTGCCGCGCAACCGCTCAATTTGTGAGTGAATATTTAACCACCGACCCTCATCTTGAAGACATTAAAGCGCAATATGATAAAGTTTTGCATTTTAAAGAAAAAGGACTAGACGATGGAATTGGAAACAGCTTTTAAACAAGAACCAAGAAATAAAAACTTTGAAGTAGATTTGAATCGTCTTGATAATACACAACGTTCGGCAATAGAAAACGACAGTGATAACATTGTCATTAAGGCCCCTGCTGGCAGTGGCAAAACTAATACATTAATTACCGCCGTTGCCGCATATCGTTATGATAATATCAATGACCGCATCTGCGCTATTACCTATACACGTGCCGCCCGCGCTGAAATGGAAGAAAGGTTGCACAATATGGGTATTTTTGACGTGGAAGTAACTACCATACACGTTTGAGCGCGCAAACAATTAGAAGCCTTTGGAATAAAATATGATTTTAAGATAAGTATTTTACAAGAAGGCGATATCAAAATGATATTAAATGATATTTGAGAAGATTATCGTAGAAAGAATAATCCAAGAATTAAAGTTAATTTAGGCATTTTATATTCATGGGTATGCGGAAATAAAATTATGGACATAAGTGATAATTATCGCCGCATGTTAGCCATTTTAGAAGGGCACTATATTAAGTATAAGCGCGATAATCAACTCTATGATTTTACTGACTATCCACTTTACTTGTGGGACGTGCTGGAATATTATCACGAAGACATTAGAGGAATTGATGCCTTATTTGTAGACGAATTCCAAGACGTTGACGAAACCCAATTTAATATCTTCAAGAAAGTCATCTGCAAGAAAAAATTCTTTATAGGAGACCCTTGGCAATCTATCTTCGTTTTTCGTGGCGCAGATGGTGCAATATTTACCAAGTTAGATGACTTTGATTTATATAAACTTAAATATAATTACCGTAGTTATCAATGTATTGTTGATTATGCAAGTGAAGTTTATCAACGCTTAAAACCATTTATTGAAGATGAAGATGAGTCGTGCATTTCTGCGGTTCAAAGTATTTCTCAAGCCGGGATACACTGCGCTCGCGGCGATAGTGATGGGTCTGTGTCTATACTTGACCCATTTGGTAATAATATATATATTAATAATAAAGATGTAGTTAAGCATCTGTCTAATGAACAAGCGGCACTTCAATTTTATAAAGTGTTAAATCAAAACCCTATGGTGCTTTGCCGTACTAATAAAAGGGTTAAGGAAATTCAAGAAATGGGATATACTAATGTCTCTACTATTCACCAAGCGAAAGGATTAGAATATGACAACGTTATTGTTATTGATCACCCTATTACTAGTATGGAAGATTTAAATGTTGCATATGTTGCACTTACTCGTGCAAGAGATAATTTAATAGTATGCGCGTGGGGCCGTTTTGAACAATTATATAGACTAAAAGATTATACAAGAGGATGAGACCTTGTATAGGAGGTAATTATGACCATTGACAATAATGCAGCTTTTATTTGAAGCGACCACGAAAATGAAGAATTTGATGGAATTAACTCATTAGAACAATTAAAGCATTTAATCGGCGCTAAAAGTATTGAAGGGGAATATGTGGGTGCCATAAGTGGCAGTAACAATGGTCTATATATTGTTGGTGCTGCATCAAATTGAAGTATTACTATTACTTTTTCTTTTAAGAGTAAATTCAAATATACCCTT